>Ga0209648_10002970_pt1 | contig 14145 bp, 11 predicted proteins | sample GraSoi2013_115cm_FD_185830 | JGI IMG/M metagenome (GOLD analysis project Ga0209648, IMG submission 185830) | Grasslands soil microbial communities from the Angelo Coastal Reserve, California, USA - Sample 9_17_2013_115cm (SPAdes) (version 2) | ecosystem: Environmental > Terrestrial > Soil >...
CGGGGACTCTTCCCAAAGATCCTAAGAACCCAAGTATGGATCCGGTGAAGGCCAAGGCAGGTGTTGGGCAGATGCTCACCATGCAGGGCAATTCCCTACTGAAGCTACATAAGAATCCGGAAGCGGTCGCTGCGTTTACCAAAGCCGCAGAGATCGATCCGAATCCAGCGGTCGCGTACTTCAATCTGTGTGCCACCCAGTACAACACCGGTAACACGGAAGGCGCGCTGGCTGCGTGCGATAAGGCCATCGCAGCCGACCCAACCAAGGCCGATGCGTACTTCATCAAAGGCTCACTCCTGGTCGGCCAGGGCACGATGGACAAGGACAACAAGATCAAGGTGCCCGCAGGCACCGAAGAGGCGCTGAAGAAGTATCTTGAGGTCGCTCCTGATGGAGCACATGCCGGCGAAGTCAAGCAGATGCTGGAGTACATCGGCTCGAAAATTGAAACGACTTACAAGACTAGGAAGAAATAGGATCCGATCCGGCTCGGCACGAGCCCGCTGTTCCAGGAAGAGCCTTGGAGCACACCGCCTAGCCGAAGCTTTCCCAGGCAATGTCAACTTAAATACGGCTTCGGAGACAAATCAATGACTGCGCGAGGCAAAGCACTTCTGATTGCAACCGTGCTCCTCACTGTGGGCGCGACAGCGGCTTGGTTGCAGGAAGCGGCGATGTCGGGCGGAGCTCACTCGGTCGGAATCGTCGGGAAAGTAACCCAAGACAACAGTCCGGCGGCCAACTTGCAAGTGGTGTTTACGAATCCCGAGACCAACAAGCAATACAAAACCAAAACCGACAGGAAGGGCGAGTACGTTTGTATGGGCATGATGCCCTCAGCCTATAAAGTCGAAGTGATCGACCCTAAGGCCGGCGTTCTTTACACCAAACAATCTCAGATGGTGGATGGCAACAGCTCCCTCGCGATCGACCTATCCAAACCCGTGGCTAGCGGTGGTGTCCCGGGAGCTGGCGCCGAGGCAGCTCGATCGGCCAAAGAGCAGGCAGCGGCGATTGACGCGGAGAAGACTTTGGTCGCGAGCCTGAACGCTCTAGTTGTGCAAGCTCAGGCCGCGATGCAAGCCCAAAAATGGGCAGACGCTGAGGTAGCCCTCAAGAAGATTATTGAAGCAAATCCTGAAACCACGCGATGGGAGTTCTTCAAAGCGCTAGGCGACTCGCAAGCGCACTCCCAGGAGTATAGCGATGCCGTGCAGGCATACGAACGCGGCGTCCAGGTGGCGCAGGGGATCGTTTCCGGCAGTGCGCCGGCTGATCCGCGCAACCCTAATCCTGATCCGGGCCGGGCTGCCGCTGGGATCGGGCAGATGCTAAGCGCCCAAGGCAGCGCTTACATCCAAATGGGCAAGACCGATGAAGCCATCGCCAGCTTCAAACGAGCTACGGATAAATCGCCCAACCCGGGGATGGCCTACTACAACCTTTGCGCGGCGGAGTTTAATTACAACAAGATGGAGGAAGCCGCGGCGGCTTGTGATAAGTCGGTTGCTGCGGATCCAACCCGCGCGGACGCATGGTTCTACAAGGGATCAGCGCTCTACAAGTCCGCTAAGACAGAGAATGGCAAGCGCAGCGCGCTCCCTGGCACCTCGGAAGCTCTGAACAAGTACCTCCAACTCGATCCCAACGGGGCGCATGCCAGCGAAGCCAAAACAATGCTGCTGAGCCTTGCTCAAAACTAGCCGGAGCACCAACAAAAACAGGCCGGTCTAATCTCTTTGTGCATGAAGGCCTGCTCCACCCTCTTGTCCTGAGCTTAATTTTTCTGCGCCAAGCGCTTGTGCTGCTTCTCCATCCCGAATCGGGTTGCACCAATTGTGGTGGCCTTAGCCTTTGTGGTGTCTAGCTAGCTCAGCTACCAATTCGTCGTAGTCAGGCTCTTTGCCAAGTTCATACACTTTGGCAAAGACGATCTTGCCTTCCTTGTCGACAATAAAAACCGCGCGCTCGTTGATGCCCGGCAGGGGCTCACCTTCGCGCAGGATGCCGAATTGCTGAGCGACTCCGGCATGCGGCCAGTAGTCGCTGAGCAGTGGATACTCCAGCCAGCCAATCGACTTCTCTTGCCAAGCCAGATGGCTGTAAATCGAATCCGGGCTGATGCCCACGACCTGGGCATCGTAGTCGGCGAACTTGGACAGATACTTACCGTACGCCGACATTTCGTTGGTTCAAGTTGGGCTCCAATCCAGCGGGTAAAACGCCATCACTACGTTCTTCTTGCCCCGGTAATCGCTGAGCTTGACTTTATGACGTTGCTTGCCGGTCACGGCGGGAAGCTCAAAATCCGGGGCTGTTGCTCCTGCTTTCAAGGCTGCCATTCAGTCCTCCAAGGGGTTGCGGAAAATGACGCTGAGTCTACGGCAGGCAAGGCCTTCCGAAGTGGAAACTATTAATTTTATCGTGGCCAAAAGAATTAAGACAGGTTAGCTTTAGGAAACGGCTGCTGCCGGCCCGGCATCCAAACGGGACGGCAACCAGATTCAGGTAACGTTAGAGATTCCCGCGGCGATGGCGGGCGAAACGAACTGAGGAGCATAGATGCTGGGCATGAGCGACTACAACTATGAGCACTTTTCCCGCGAACAGTTGCGCGAATGGGGACGGGCCTCGTTCTCTGGTCCGGAGCCCGGGGAGGAAGCTCCCGGGTTCAAGGCGACAACCTTAGAAGGCAAGACCTTGCGCCTCAGCAACTTCCGAGGCAAAAAGAACGTTCTCTTGCTCTTCGGTTCAGCCACCTCTCCGATGACGGCCGCGTCCATCGGCGCCATCAACGACCTCTACGATCAGCTGCGGGGCAAGGATGTTGAGTTTGTCTTTGTGTATGTGCGCGAAGCTCATCCCGGAGAGCGGATCCCAGCGCACGAATCCACCAGCGACAAAGTGGCCGCCGCCTGGTTGCTCCGCAAAGAAGAGCAGCTGGAGATGCCAGTGGTTGTCGACGATCTGCGTGGCTCGATTCATCGCAAGTACAGCAAACTGCCGAACCCGGCATTTCTCATCGATAAATCCGGCCGCGTCGCCTTTCGATCCATGTGGACCAATCCCGAAGAGCTGGCTGGCGCGCTGGAAGAGCTCCTGGAAATCGAGCAGGAAGACGAGACTGGCCATGCCATCGTCCGGGGTGGTGAAGATGTTTCCATGCCGTTTTCCTACACCAGCCTGAACTCTTACCGCGCCCTGGAGCGCGGTGGCAGAGATTCAGTCAGAGATTTTCAAGACGCAATAGGTGTATCCACTCACGGGTGGAGAACCGTTTTAGATCTGTCGGATCAACTGATGGAACATCCCGGACGCGTGCTGGCGGTGATTGCACTGTCCGGCGCCGTCCTGGCCGGCGGTCTCTATGCCGGATTCGAGCTTCGCAAACGCCGCTTGGGCACACGCAAAAATCCCTATCGCGCGTACGAAAAAGAGAAAGTGCAAGATACCGAGACGGGAACAGATTATGGAGCGGTTGGGATTTAGGGAACAGATAATCCAGCTTTGCAGGAACGGCCGTATTCTGAGCTAACATAAAGATGGATGAACCGAAGGCCCTTCGCTACCGGTTGGGTTCGCGCAAGCGATGGTTTGCGTCATGGTTGCAGCTTTGTATTCCTTTTGTGGCGATGTATGCAATTCTCCGGGTAGCCGTGCCCGATCTGGCCTGGATCCTCTTCCTCATTGTCCTTCCATTCTTACTACGGTTGGTCGGCCTGGCGCTGGGCACAGACGCCGGCGCCTCTAAGGACTGGCATGTCCCCGTGTTCAGCGACGTCGATGCTCATCTGGCGTACGGTTCAGCCGAGGAAGACGGCATTCGTTTTCGAAAGTGGCTGCGCCGCCATTTCGTGACATGGAAAGCCATCGAACGTGTGGAATTCTGGCCGGAGCGGGGTGCCCGCCTTGAGTTGCACCTCTTCAAATCAGTGGTCGCCGGTGATTTTCACGCCGTCCGGTGTCGACCAAGGTGCGGTGGATTTCATCTCGCGCAAGTTGGAGCAAGCTTGGCCCGGGCGCTCCACCTTCCTTATCTCTTTCGAAAAACCACCCGAAAAAGAGCCCAGTGTTTTATTCAGAGTCTTATCCAAGTTCGGTGTGGGGAGGAATGTCGCTTACACGGTTCTGGCCTTCTTTTTGGTGTCCGGCTATGAGCTGTTCGAAGACAGATACGTGAGAGGCAAGGTGTCCTGGAAACCCGTGCTGGTAATTTGGGGAGCGGTTCTCTTGATTGCGTGGGCCACCGAAATTCTGTCGCGCAAGTCTAGCCGCGATGACGCGCGGAAGCAGGGCAACGTCAGCTCCGAAGCTATAAAGAAATTAAGGTAATCACGATCCCTCACTGCGTTCGGGATCTCAAAAAGCCGCTGCAATCGTCTCCTCGATATCCTTTTCCGAATGCGCCGCACTCACGAACATCGCTTCGAACTGAGACGGCGGCAGATAAATTCCTCGCTCCAGCATACCGCGATGAAATCTGGCGAAGGCCTGCGTGTCCGACTTGGCGGCGGTGTCCCAGTCGGAAACCGGACCAGTCTGAAAAAACCAAGTGAACATCGAGCCGACACGCTGGGCGAAAAGTGGCACGTCTTTCTTTTTTGCTGAGACGAGAACGCCGTCCACGAGCTTTGCTGATCGCTGCTCCAACTGCTTGTAGATTTCGGGATGGCTTTTGAGTTCGTGCAGCGTGGCCAACCCTGCGGCCATGGCCAGCGGATTTCCGGAGAGCGTGCCTGCCTGGTAGACCGGGCCGAGCGGCGCGATCATGTCCATGATCTCCGCACGCCCGCCGTAAGCGCCCACGGGTAGTCCTCCGCCGATGATCTTACCCAGGGTTGTGAGATCGGGTTTGATCTTGTAAAGCTCCTGCGCTCCGCCAAAGGCCACGCGAAACCCGGTCATCACTTCGTCGAAGATCAACACTGTGCCCTGCTCGGCGGTGATCTTACGCAGAAACTGCAAATAGCCCTCGACAGGAGGTACGCACCCCATGTTGCCGACCACCGGTTCCACGATAACGCAAGCAATTTCATGTTTGAATTTCGCGAAAATCTCTTCGACCGCCCTCTGGTTGTTGAACGGCAACGCCGCAGTGAATCGTGCTTGCTCTTCCAGAACGCCGGCCGAGCCGGGAATGCCAAGGGTTGCAACGCCAGAGCCGGCCTTCACCAACAAGGCATCGGCATGTCCGTGATAACAACCTTCGAACTTAATGATGTACTTACGCTTGGTAAATGCTCGGGCCAGGCGGATGGCCGACATCGTCGCTTCTGTGCCGGAGCTTACGAAGCGGACCTTATCGATCGACGGAAATGCCGCGATGACTTCCTCGGCCAGCTCGGCTTCTCGCGGTGTGCAAGCGCCAAAGCTCGCTCCGTCGCGATTCGCCTTCTCGACGGCTTCGACCACAGCCGGATGCGCGTGCCCCAGAATCAACGGGCCCCAGGAACCGACATAATCGATGTACTCATTGCCGTCGACGTCCCAAATCCGCGAGCCCTTGCCGCGGACGATGTATGGAGGCTCGCCACCCACGGACTTGAACGCCCGCACCGGCGAGTCCACGCCGCCGGGGATCACCCGGCAAGCGCGGCTGTGGAGCTTGCGACTCTGTTCTCTTTCCATGGTCATAGTGCTGTATCAATATAACGCTGTCGGGGAATCTCACCACAGATGACACTGATGGCACGAATCGGAGGGATCAGCTTGATCAGTGTTTATCAGTGCTGAGGTTTTGCCGTGCCCCGTCGCGGTTTGCCGCGCTTTGCCGCTTTCGCTCATCCCTGGCTGATGCCATGATGCCTTCGAAAACAGAAACGGAGGTGCTACATGATCAACAAATCTTTCTTACTTGTCCTGGTGCTGATCACCACGGCGGCTGAGCTCGGCCTTACTCAGGAATCCCGGCGGCTGCCGACCAATAAAGAATTGGTCTCCAAGGCTCAGAGCGTCTATGTGCAATCCGATACCTTCTACATGAAGCGCGAGAACCTGGAGAGCTCCCTGCTCGGTCGAGCGGAGTTCAAGGCCTGGGACCTGCAAATTACGGGCAAGCCTCAGCTAGCCGATCTTCTGATCCGCGTGCGTCGCGTCCCGTTCACCAACCATTTCACTTACACGGTTAGTGATCGCGCGACCGACACCATCGTCATGGCCGGCAAGGTCGATTCGCTGGCCGGCACGGTCTACGGTCTGGTTGCCGATGAAATTGTGCACAAGATGAAGGTGTTCCGTGGCGATCCATTGGCCAAGCCGCAGATCGTCGCGCAGAAACCGTAAGGAAAGAATCGGGTGATCGGTAGATCGGGTCATTTGGTGATCGGGTCATCGGGCCATCGGATCATCGGGCCATCTGAGCAGGTTTGGATTTTCAGATCGCCCGATCACCCGATGACCCGATCACCCGATTCTCGTCGCGGGCCATTTCGTTGTTAGAATGGAACGGTGATCCTGCCGTTCGTCCGCGAAGTCCTGGCGGACGTGGAAAAGAGCTCAGGGTTTCAACAGGCGGCCGCATATCTCAAGCAGCGTAGGGGGGAGTCAACTCCTTCTGCGGGGCGGATTCGTTTGTCCGGCCTCGTTCCTTCCGCCAAATCGCTCCTTGTCCCTTTTCTTCAACGGGTTTCGACCAAGCCTTTGATTGTGATCACCGCGAACAATCGGGCCGCGGAGTCGTTGTACCCGGTAGTCCAGGCTTTTTGCGAGCTGACCGGCGCCGGCAGCCCGAACGCGGTGGTGAAGCTCCCGGCTTACGATGTCCTGCCGTTTGAGAATCTCTCACCGCATCCCGAGATTCAGGAAGAGCGGGCTACGGCGCTGTGGAAGATCGTCAGTGGGATGGCTTCCATCGTGATCGCACCCATAGAAGCCGCGTCGATGCGTTTGCGACACGCCGATCACTATGCCGGCCTCGCGCGCACCGTTCGCCGCGGCGAATCGCTCGATGTCGACGAGCTCGTCGAGCATCTCAACACGGTCGGATACGCAGCCGTGGACGTCGTAGAAATGCCGGGCCAATACGCGTTGCGTGGCGGCCTCGTCGACGCCTATCCACCTGAAGCTGACCGGCCGTTGCGCATTGAACTGTTCGGCGACGAGGTCGAATCCATCCGCAAATTTGATCCCGGAACGCAGCGCTCGTCCGCGCCTGTCGATGAAGTCGTTCTGCTGCCGTTGACGGAAACGCCGGTTCGCGACGAGGTGCTCACCGCTATCCACGCCCGGCTCTCCGGGGCGCGCGTGGAAGGCGCTGCTGACGCGGTCCGCAGCGCGCTTCACGAGACTGGCGTCACCGTCTTTCCCGGCTGGGAGTACTACGCCAACGCCGGTGCCGAGAATTCGCTGTTTGACCTGCTCCCTCAAGCCACGGTCTTTCTCGACGAACCTTCCGCTATCGATGCCGAGCAAGATCGCTGGTGGGAACGCCTGACGCAGCGCCATGAAGTGAGCGGAGTCGGCAAGCTGGCCACACCGGAAGACATTTTCTTCCCGCCGGAAGAATGGCGGGACCGGATCGCCAGATTGCCGGGAGGATCGCTGGAACAGCTGGGCGTGTTGCGCATCGCCGAAGCTGAGAACGAGCTAGGTCTAGCCGAGCCGGAAGTCCCTGGAGGCCAACTAGTGGAATTCTCCACCCAGCCCACAGCTCGCTTTCACGGGTCGGTACCGGCCATGGTGGAAGAGGTCAGGAAGCTGACGGCTGACGGCCGTCGCGTGATCTTTGCTGCCGCCAACACCGGGGAGATGGAGCGCCTGGCCGACATCTTCACTGAGTACCAGGTTCCCTTTCGTCTCGGTACGCGTACGCCGGCGCCCGGCAGCGAAACCTATCTCGATGAGACAGCGTATTTCTCCGGCGATCTCACAACAACCATGATTGTTCGCGCTCCAGTGCCGGATGGAGTGGCCCTGCCGGATTCCCGGCTGGTGATCTTCGGCGCGCGTGATCTCTTCGATGATTCGGAGATCGTAGTCCAAGGCCCCATGCGCAGGAAATCGAAGACCGCGGCCTTCATGTCCGACTTTCGCGACTTGGCCGTGGGCGATTACGTGGTGCACGTGGAACACGGCGTCGGCATGTATCAGGGCCTGAAAGAATTGCAACAGGGAGACACGACCGGCGAGTTCATGATTCTGGAGTTTGCCGAAGCGGCCAAGCTCTACGTTCCCCTGACCCGGCTGGACCTGATTCAGAAATATCGCTCGAGTGAAGGCGTCAAGCCGCCGCTCAGCCGGCTCGGTGGAACGGCGTGGGCCAAGACCAAAGCCCGCGTGAAGAAGGCCATGAAAGACATGGCCGATGAGCTGCTCAAGCTCTACGCCGCGCGCAAAGCCGCCCAAGGTCACGTCTTTCCCGCGGACACGCAGTGGCAACGCGAGTTTGAGGATTCGTTCGAATTCGACGAAACCGAAGATCAGCTTACGGCCATCGCGGATATCAAGCGCGATATGGAGTCGTCGCTGCCCATGGATCGCCTGCTGTGCGGCGATGTGGGCTACGGTAAAACCGAAGTCGCAATGCGCGCGGCATTCAAGGCCGTGCAGGACAACAAGCAAGTTGCGGTGCTGGCACCTACAACGGTCCTGGTGTTCCAGCATTTCGAGAACTTCAAACGCCGCTTTGCCGCGTTCCCCATCGTGATCGAAATGATGAGCCGCTTTCGCTCAACCAAGCAGTTGAAGGAGACTGCGGAGCGGGTGGAGCAGGGGAAGGTCGACATTCTCATCGGCACGCACCGCCTGCTTTCCCAGGATGTCAAATTTCAGGATCTGGGTCTGGTGGTCGTAGACGAAGAGCAGCGCTTCGGCGTTCGCCATAAGGAACGGCTGAAGCAGCTGAAAAAGGAGGTCGACGTGCTGACCATGTCGGCCACGCCGATTCCGCGCACGCTGCACATGTCGATGGTCGGCCTGCGCGACATGAGTGTGATTGAGACGCCACCGAAAGATCGCATGGCCATCCAGACAGTAGTCGCGGCTTATGATCACCAGCTGGTGCAATCGGCGTTGGAGCATGAATTGGAGCGCGGCGGACAAGCATACTTCGTTCACAACCGCGTAGACACCATCTACGAGATCGCCACCAAAATTCAAGAGTTGGTTCCGCGAGCCCGCGTGCTGGTGAGCCATGGGCAGATGTCGGAAGGAGAGCTGGAGAAAGTAATGTTAGCCTTCGTCCGCCACGAAGCCGATGTGCTGGTGGCGACTACGATCATCGAAAACGGGCTGGACATTCCTCTTTGCAACACCATTATCGTCAACCGCGCCGACCGGCACGGGCTCTCCGAGCTCTACCAGCTGCGCGGACGCGTGGGCCGATCGAATCGCCGCGCTTATGCTTACCTTCTGGTCCCGGCCGAACAGGAATTGACGCCCGTGGCGCGACGGCGGCTGGCGGCACTCAAGGAATTTTCCGACCTGGGCGCGGGCTTCAAGATCGCGGCGCTCGATCTCGAGCTGCGCGGCGCCGGAAACCTGTTGGGCGGTGAGCAGAGCGGCAACATCGATGCCGTTGGCTTTGAGATGTACACGGGAATGCTTGACCACGCGATCCGCGAGCTCAAAGGCGAAGAGCTGGCGGAAAAGGTCAGCACGCAGTTGAACCTGGGCATCGATTTGCGAATTCCTCCGCACTACATTGGCGAAGAGAATCAGCGCCTGCGCATGTACAAGCGAGCAGCCGGCGTGGAGAACGAATCGCAGCTTGAGGATGTACGGAAGGAACTGGAAGACCGCTATGGACCGGTGCCTCCGCCCGTCCGCTACCTCCTCTCCGCTGCAGCTTTGAAGCTCTTATGCGAGCGTGTGGGCGTGCTGACTACGGATCGCAAGCGCGATGTGGTCACAGTAAAATTCACAGAGCAAGCCGCGGTTGATCCAATCCAGCTGGCGCGGTTCGTCGCCCAGAACCGAGGCGCACAGTTCTCTCCGGGCGGCGTGCTCAAGTTCAATCTAAAATCTACACAGCCAGAGGTAATCATCGACCAGCTCAACGGATTGCTGCGCGAGTTGAGCCCCGAGACAGTAGCGCAGACCTGGCTGGAACCAAAGTAGGGCAGAGTTTGTGGACTCTCCGTCAGGGGATCGGGTGATCGGGAGATCGGGTCATCGGCTGATGTGAAAAACCAAACCTGGTCGGATGGCCCGATGATCCGATCACCAGATGACCCGATTCTTACCTTGTCGGCGCACCTGATAAACTCAGTTGTTTGCATTTTTTCCGTGAGGATCGAGTCTTTGAGACAGCTTCCTGTATTGGTGGTGCATGGCGGCGCGTGGGCCATGCCCGACGACGTGGTTGACGGGCACTTGAATGGCGTGCAACAAGCGGTTGCTGAAGGCTGGCACGTCTTGGAACGCGGCGGTAAAGCCCTGGACGCCGTTGAAACCGCTATCGTTGCTATGGAGAATGACGAAACCTTTGACGCCGGCCGCGGCAGTTTCCTTACTCGTGATGGGCGCGTGCAGCTGGACGCGCTCATGATGGACGGCGCAACCATGCGCGCCGGCGGTGTCGGCTGCGTGGAGCGGATTCGAAATCCAATTCAGGCGGCGCGCCTGGTACTCGACGAGAGCCCGCACGTTTATTTTGTGGCCGAAGGCGCCGAGCGCTTCGCCCAGGAACACGGCATGCAGCTCTGCCGAAATGAGGAACTGGTGATTGAAAGAGAGATCCAGCGGCTCAAAGCGGCCCAGGAGCAAGAAGCCGCCGGTCATCCTGATTTGACTTTTGCCGGGCCTCAGACCAGTCACGACACCGTGGGCGCTGTGGCCCTCGATGCGAACGGCGACATCGCAGCCGGGACCTCGACCGGGGGCACGCTCAATAAAGATCCGGGCCGTGTTGGAGATTCGTCGTTGATCGGCTGCGGTTGTTACGCGGATAATCAGAGCGCGGCGGCTTCTTGTACCGGCTGGGGCGAACCGATCATGAAGCTGGTGCTGGCCAAGTGGGCCGCCGATCGCGTGCGCAACGGCAGCGGACCGGATGCTACTGCCACCGAAGCCATCTCTTATTTGCACCGCCGGCTGCAGGGCCATGGTGGCATTATTCTTCTAGACGGACGTGGCCGCTTCGGAATCGCTCACAACACACCGCGAATGGCATGGGCCTACAAGAGCACGCAAGGCGAAAACTCTGGAATCAAAGCCTAAAGAATCGGGTGATCGGGTGATCGGATCATCGGGCCATCTGAGCGGCTTTGGGTTTTCAGATCACCCGATGACCCGATGACCCGATCACCCGATTCTCAGTTTCGAGTTGGGATCGTATCCCACGGATCGGTCGCCAGCATTTAGAATTTCGGCATCTTAGCAAACTGCTGGACTTCACCATGAAGATGAAAGTTCGCAAGGCCGTTTTCCCAGCCGCCGGGCTAGGCACGCGTTTTCTTCCCGCTACTAAAGCTCAACCCAAGGAAATGCTTCCCCTGGTGGATAAGCCGATCATCCAGTACGGAGTTGAGGAGGCGCTCGCTGCGGGCTGCAACCAGATCATCATTATTACCGGCCGCGGAAAAACCGCGATCGAAGATCATTTCGACGTCAGTTATGAGCTGGAAAAGATGCTCGAAGAACGTGGAAAGAAAGAATTGTTGGACATCGTCCGCCGAATCTCCGACATGATTCACGTCGCCTATGTTCGCCAGAAGGAAGCCTTGGGGCTCGGCCACGCCGTCCTAATGGCGCGGGAACTGGTCGGTAACGAACCCTTCGCCGTGCTGCTGGCCGATGACGTGATCGACGCTGAAAAGCCATGCCTCAAACAAATGATGGAGGTCTTTGAAGAGACCCAGTCTTCAGTGATCGCGACTCAGGAGGTCAACGGGCCGGCGATTTCTTCCTACGGCGTCCTCGATGCTCAGAGGATCGACGGCAAGTTCAATGGAAGACTCTACGCAGTGAAGAATCTGGTAGAAAAACCCAAGCTTCAGGATGCGCCCTCGAACTTGGCCATCATCGGGCGCTACATTCTTACTCCCACAGTCTTTGAAACGCTGGAAAAAACCTCGCTCGGCACAGGAGGCGAACTGCAACTCACCGACGGCTTGCGCAACCTCCTGCAGGCTGGAGAGAAGATCTACGGTTATACCTTCGAAGGCAAACGCCATGACGCCGGGGACAAGCTCGGGTTCTTGAAGGCCACAGTGGAGTTCGCGCTCAAGCGCCCGGACATGGGCAAGCAGTTTGCGGAGTATTTAAGGTCGTTGGATTTGAAATAGTGTTTCCGAAGTCCCGACCCTGAGCTTGCCGAAGGGGAGGGATCCCTACCGTCGGAAGACAGCCCGCGAAGCACCGATACCGATTCTCCTGCAAACCCTGCAGATTTTAGTGCGTAGGGATCCCTCGCTGTGTTCGGGATTTCAGAAAGATTCCGCCACGTGACACCGTTAGTCGAGAAGAGTCTACGGAGTCTCAAGGTGTCATTCCAAGCGGCATCGCCGCGACGTCTTTCGAGAACGGGCGCACCAGCGGCAGCAGATTCCTCACCCTTCGGGTTCGGAATGACACGTCGCAGGACGACGACATTCTCGAGGTAATAGGGATCCCTCCCCTTCGACAAGCTCAGAGTCGGGATTTTAGAAAAGAGCTATTTTGCTCTGTCCGCCAGCAGGATGGGAATGCCGTCCGTGATTGGATAGACTCTCCCACAGCCGGTGCATTGCAAGGAGCTCTCATCGGCCGCCAAGGTGAGAGGCTTGCGGCACTCAGGTACCGGACACACGAGAATGTCTAAAATCTTTTTCAGCATCATTGGCTTCATTTAAACACAAGTGGTGTCCACAGCGTCCATTACGTCCACTGTGTCTTTTTTGTTTAGAATTGTTTATCCCTATGACCATAACTATGGCCACCGTTCTTGACGGCAATAAGATTGCCGCGCAGATCCGAAGTGAAGTCGCCCAGGAGGCACAAAAGCTCGCGGCTACCGGTCTGCGCCCCGGCCTCGCCGTCATTCTTGCGGGCCACAACGCGGCTTCCGAAATCTACGTGCGCAACAAGGTGAAGGCTTCCGAGCAGGTGGGTATCCATAGCGAGAAGCTAACGCCTCCCGATTCGGTCACGACCGACGAGCTGCTGCACATGGTTGATGAGCTGAACCGCCGCGATGACATCGACGGCATCCTGGTGCAGCTTCCGCTGCCGCAGCAGGTCGATTCCAAAAAAGTTTTGCTGGCCGTCGCCCCAGAGAAAGATGTGGACGGCTTTCACCCGGTGAACGTCGGCTATCTTTCCACGCAGCGTCCTGGCCTCGTTCCCTGCACGCCGGCTGGAGTGATTGAGATCCTCAAGCGTAGCCAAATTCCGATCGAAGGGCGCCACGCGGTGGTGATTGGGCGCAGTGACATTGTCGGCAAACCGGTGGCCATGTTGCTGCTCAACAATAACGCGACCGTGACCGTCTGCCATTCGAAGACCCGCGATCTTCCGGCGGTTGCGCGAGAGGGAGACATTCTGGTCGCTGCCATTGGCCGAGCCGGATTTGTGACGCGTGACTTTGTGAAGCCGGGAGCGTCGGTGATCGACGTCGGCATCAATAAAATCACTGACCGTGCTGAGTTCAATAAGTTCTTTGCCGGAGATGTTGCGAGAGAAAAATCATTTGCAGAAAAACGCTGGACTCTGGTCGGCGACGTCGATCCCAGAGTGGCAGATGTCGCCGGCGCCCTCACGCCAGTTCCCGGTGGCGTGGGCCCGCTAACCATCGCGATGCTCATGGCCAATACCATCAAAGCATGCCAGATGCGCCGGGACACATCGCGGCGCAGTCGGAGCTAAGACTAATGTTGCGCGTAAGCTTGACCGGCGGCACGGCCTGCGGAAAGTCGACGGTCGCGAAGATGTTTTCCGATCTGGGCGCAGTTGTGATCGACGCGGACAAGATCGTCCACGAACTCTATCGCAAAGGCGAGCCGGTGTACGGCGAGTTGGTAGAGCGTTTCGGTCCCGGCATTTTGGCGTCGGATGGCGAAATCGACCGCAGGCGGCTGGCCACGCTGGCCTTCGAAGGGGGCCGCGTGCAGGAGCTCAACGCGATCGTGCATCCTGCGGTAGGCCGCCGGCAAAAGGAATGGCTTGACCAGGTGATGAGCCGGCATCCCGATGCCATCGCCATGGTTGAGGCCGCGCTTACACTGG
>Ga0209648_10002972_pt1 | contig 14143 bp, 13 predicted proteins | sample GraSoi2013_115cm_FD_185830 | JGI IMG/M metagenome (GOLD analysis project Ga0209648, IMG submission 185830) | Grasslands soil microbial communities from the Angelo Coastal Reserve, California, USA - Sample 9_17_2013_115cm (SPAdes) (version 2) | ecosystem: Environmental > Terrestrial > Soil >...
AGACGGTTCTGCACCGTCCATGTTCCGCCGGCTGCCGTCCTGCGTTCCAATAGCTGAATCCGGATACCTAAATCACTTGCGCCGGCGCCGCTTTCTGGTTCCCAGCGAAGTCCCCAGCACGAATGCCTTTTGCCGCACCGCGCCTTCCGAGCGGCGCAGCTTGCGGGCGATCTGTCTCGCCGGAACCTTCTTGGCCAGCGATTTCAGCTGGCGGACATCGCCCTTCGTCCACTCGCGACGAGTGATCTTTCTTCGTGCAGCCATCATCAATCTCCTGTCTGATCTATCACGATACCTCCAAATAAAGCATTTGGGCGCCGCTCGCAAGAGCTAATCGTGATAATATTAACGCCGTCAAGATGGTTGTTTTCTGATGAACAAGCCTGTTGTCAGTTGAAAAAAGCGCCGTGATGAGCGGCAATTCACGCTTCCACTCCCGTCTCGCGCGACTTTGAGATACAGATTCCATTGTGTGTTCTTGTTCGCGACGAGATCCTATGGACTGCCGAGCCAGGCCGGCGATGAGGAAGTCGGTGCAAGGAGCGGGCAAAGGGCGTAACCGATCCGCAGGTCCTAAAGCTGATGCGGTGGCAATTCTCCATGATCTTGCCGCGCGTGGCTTGTCCTGGTGATCCACGTCTTGACTTGGTCGAGACAAGGCCTGGATAGCGGGGTCAAGTCCACGCATGAGGTATCGGAATTTGCTGTCACTCGGGCGCTCCGAGCTTCTCGAGCTCAGTCCGTAGCTCGTAGCAAAACCGTTTGTGAGAAAATCCATCGTGGCCTCGGCGGCGGACCGCCGCGCCACGTCGCTCGCAACGACCGCGCGTTCCAGTCACGAGCCCGGCAAATGCAGCGTGTTCGCCAGGAACCTGGCGGCGTCCTTGGGCGAGGCCTTGTCGGTATCGCGATCGACCATGAGGTTCGCCTCCCGCATCCGCTCGACCGGGATCGCGCCGATCAACGGCTGGAGCGTCCGCTTGAGCACCGCGTCGTTGGCACGCTGCGGCGCCAGCAGGATCACCGCGTCATAGGCGGGGATCGCGTGCTTGGGGTCGGCGAGCACCACGAGTTTTTGCGCGGCGATCCTGCCGTCGCTGGAAAACGCAGAGATGACGTCGACCTCGCCGTCCTCGAGCGCGCGATACATGAAGGTCGGATTGAACGAGCGCTCCACCCGGAAGCGGAGCCCATAGGCGACGCGCAGCGCCGCCCATTCCGGCCGGCTCAGGAATTCGAGGTCGCTGCCGAGCTTGAGCTGCGGTGCCTCGCGCGCAAGATCCGCGATCGTGCGCGCCTTGAGCGCCGCGGCGCGATCGGCCCGCATGGCGAGCGCATAGGCGTTCTCGAAACCGAGCGCTCCGAGCAGGGTCACGCCGTACCGTTCCTTGAGCTCGCGGGTCAGCTCCGCGAGCATCGCCTCGCGCGACGGCGAATCCCGGCGTTCCAGCACGTTGGTCCACAACGTCCCGGAGTAATCGACGTAACAATCGATGTCGCCGCTGGCGAGCGCCCGGAACGCCACCGCCGAGCCGAGCCCGTCGGTGTGGCGCACGGAAACTCCTTCGCGCTCGAGGCGCTCGCTGATGAGCTCGGAGAGGATGAATTGCTCGCTGAAGTTCTTGGCGCCGATCGCGTAGGTTTTGGCCGCGCCCGCGAACAGCGGCAGCAGCGCGGCGGCGGTTCCGAGCGCAAGCCCGGCAATTCCCGACCCGAAGCGGCGCAGGTCGCGCCGCGCCGCGCCCGCCTCGACGAGGCCGAGCAGCTGATCGGCCGCGAGCGCCAGCGCCGCGGCGGCCGCGCAGCCGAACAGCACGAAGATCCAGTTCTCGGTCTGCAGCCCGGAAAAGATGAAATTGCCCAGACTCGTCTGGCCGACCGCGGTCGAGAGCGTCGCCGCGCCGATGGTCCACACCGCCGCGGTGCGCACGCCCGCCATCACCATCGGGGCGGCGAGCGGCGCCTCGACCCGGAACAGCCGCTGGCGCGGCGTCATGCCGACCCCGTCCGCCGCTTCGAGGATGGCCGGCGGCAATCCGGTCAGGCCGGCGACGCCGTTGCGCAGAATCGGCAGCATGGAATACAGCGTGAGCGCCGAGACCGACGGCAGGAATCCGAGTGCCGGCACGCCGACGCCGACCAGCGCCTTGGTCAGGGTCGAGAGCCCCAGCAGCAGCGGATAGAACAGCGCGAGCAAGGCGAGGCCCGGAATGGTCTGGACGAGGCTCGCCGCGGCCAGGATCGGCCAGCGGATCCGCGCATAACGCGAGGCGAGCACCGCGAGCGGCAGGCTCAGCGCGACGCCGAGCGCGAGCGCCGCGGCGCTGAGCAGCACGTGCTGCGCGAGATAATTCGGCAGCAGGCCGAACGCCTGTGCGATGCGCTCGTTCATGGCTCACCTTCGCCGATGACCGCGCGGATGCGGTCGGCCTGGCGCTTGGGCATCGCCATCAGCGCTCTCACGTCGGGGTGCGCCTCCTCCGAGAGCAGCGCGCGGGGAATATCCTGAGCCAGCACGCGGCCGCTCTTCATGACCACGATCTCGTCGGCGAGCAGCACGGCTTCCTGCACGTCGTGGGTCACCATGATGGTGGTGAGGCCGAGTTTTTCGTGCAGCGCCCGGTAGGCGGAGCCGAGCGCGTCGCGGGTGATCGGATCGAGCGCGCCGAACGGCTCGTCCATCAGCACGATTTTCGGCCGCGCCGCGATGGCGCGGGCGACGCCGACGCGCTGGCGCTCGCCGCCGGACAGCGCGGCGGGGAATCGCGGCCCGTAGCCTTGCGGCAGGCCGACGAGATCGAGAAGCTCGGCGGTGCGTGCGGCGATCTCTTGCTGCGGCCAGCCCAGCAGCTGCGGCGTGATGCCGATGTTCTCGGCGACGCTCATGTGCGGGAACAGGCCGATGTCCTGGAACACGTAACCGATGCGCCGGCGCAATGCCGGCGCCTCCGCGCGGTCGACCGACTCGCCTTCGATCCGCACCTCGCCGCTATCGGGCTCGATCAGCCGGTTGATGCTCTTGAGCAGCGTCGTCTTGCCGGATCCGGACCCCCCCACCAGGGCCACGAATACGCCGAGCCTGACGGTCACGCTGGCGTCGCGGACGGCGAAGCTTTTTCCGCCGTCGAACGACTTGCTCAAGGTTTCGATCTCGATCAGCGCGCCGGACATCAATCTTCGCTCCTGGGCACATGTATACTCGGTCTTGTCATGCGCCGCGAATGCGGGGCCCAGTAACCACGGCGGCCGGGAATGCGATCGAGTAAGCCGCATCCATTGGGGCTACCGGGTCGCCCGCAATGCGCAGGCGACGACGGCGCCGAACTTGCCGTCATACGCAAACGTGAATGGGAAGAGCGCGGGCCGGCTGGACGAACGGGAAACCCGATGGCAAAGGAGGCAAATCGAGGCTGCGATGCTGCGCGAGGGCAAGATATCCAAGATATCAATGAATCAGCCGCTTGCTCCGCCCTGCGCGGGAAGCGGGGAAGATCGCCCGCTGCTCCAGCTCGACGGGCCCGCGATCGTGTTCGGCGGGCCCTACGGCAATCTCGAGGCGATGCGCGCATTGCTCGAGCAAGCCGCACGCCTCGGCGTTCCCGGCGAGCGCATGGTCTGCACCGGCGACGTGGTGGCCTATTGCGCCGATCCGGCCGCGACCGTGGACCTCGTGCGGCGATCCGGCGCGCGGGTCGTCATGGGCAATTGCGAGGAGAGCCTGGCCGCGCGCAACAGCGATTGCGGCTGCGGTTTCGTCCCCGGCAGCGCCTGCGACAAGCTGGCAGCCGCCTGGTTCGCCCATGCCGATCGCACGCTCGATGACGACGCGCGTGCCTGGATGGCGAGCCTGCCGCGCCGAATCGATCTTGCCGTCGCCGGCCGGCGGCTTGCGGTGGTGCATGGCGGCGTCACCCTGATCAATTGTTTCCTGTTCGCCTCGACCGCGCCCCTCATCAAGGCCGCGGAGCTCGCAACGTGCGGCGCCGACGGGATCATCGGCGGGCACTGCGGTCTGCCGTTCACGCAAATCATCCGCGGAAAGCTCTGGCACAATGCCGGCGCGATCGGCATGCCGGCGAACGACGGCACGCCGCGGGTGTGGTTCAGTCTGCTGATTCCCCAAGCGAGCGGCTTGCGCATCGAGCATCGCCCGCTCGGCTATGATCATGCGACGGCGGCGCGCAAGATGCGCGCGGCCGGTCTGCCGGAGGAATATGCGCTTGCGCTCGGAACCGGCCTGTGGCCGAGCTGCGACGTGCTGCCCTATCGGGAGATCCGCGAGCGCGGCGTCCCGCTCCAGGAGGGACACGCGCTCTGGCGGGCGCCGGCCGAGGCAACGCAGCCGCCTCGGCGCACGCGGGCGGTCGGCGTGCAGCAAGCCTGGCCCGATCCGGCCCGCGACAACGTCGCGCCGCTGCGGCCGCCCAAGTTCAAGGATCCATTGCGCACCGCCGGCGGCGAGCCGCGCGCGCGCGTCGCGCTGAAACGGCTCGAGACGCTGTGGTTCAATACCGGCACCTTGTGCAACATCGCCTGTCGCAATTGTTACATCGAATCCAGCCCGCGCAACGACCGGCTGGTCTATCTGTCGCGCGCGGAAGTCTCGGATTATCTCGACGAGATCGAGTGCGGCCGTTGGGGCACTGAGGAAATCGGCTTCACCGGCGGCGAACCGTTCCTCAATCCCGATCTCCTCGCCATGATCGAGGATTGCGCTCTTCGCGGCTTCCGCGTGCTCGTGCTCACCAACGCCATGCGGCCGATGCAGCGCCGCAAGGTCGAGCTGCTGGCGCTCCGGGCGAGCTGTGGCGCCAAGCTGCAGTTTCGGGTCTCGCTCGATCATTTCACGCAAACGCGCCACGAGGACGAGCGCGGCCCGGGCTCGTTCCGGCCCACCCTGCAAGGCCTGCAATGGCTGGCCCGCAACGGCTTCAACGTCACGGTCGCCGGCCGCACCATGTGGGGCGAGGATGCGGATGCGGAGCGGGAGGGTTTCGCCCAGCTCTTTGCCGAGCACGGCATAGCGCTCGATGCGAGGAATCCCGGAGATCTGTTGCTGTTTCCGGAGATGGATTCGCATGCCGACGCCCCGGAGATCAGCGCCGCGGATTGGGAGTTGCTCGACACAACGCCGGGCCGACCGATGTGCACCTCCTCGCGCATGGTGATCAAGCGCAAGGGCAGCGCGCATCCCGCGGTCGTCGCCTGCACGCTCATTCCCTATGATCCGCAATTCGAGCTCGGCCGCAGCTTGCGCGAGGCGGCGCGGGAGGTGCCGCTCAACCATCCGCATTGCGCGCAGTTTTGCGTGTTCGGCGGCGGCTCTTGCTCCGTGCGGTGATGATCTCATGGGCCGGCGGTGCTTCGAGGCTCGGCGCTTCGCGCCTCGCACCTCAGGGTGACGGCCAGAATTAACGCCGCACGCTCTCTCCGGCCGTCATGCTGAGGTGGCCGCCGAAGGCGGCCCGCGAAGCACGGCCGGCCCCTTCATCTGCTACAAGACAATCATGAGCAGCGGCCCTCTCCTCTGGTTCCTTCTCATTGCCGCGCTGCTGGTCGCGGTGGCGATCGGCTGGTTCGCGCTGCCGGCGCGTCAATGGGTCGAGGCGTTCGACGCATGGATCGGCGCGCTCGGCCCATGGGGCGCCGTGCTGTTCGCGCTCGTCTATGTGGTCGCCGTGGTGCTGCTGGCGCCGGCGGAGTTGTTGTCGATCGCGGCGGGGTTTTTGTTCGGCGCCTGGGGATTCCCGCTCGTCATCCTCGCCGCGACGATTGGGGCGGCACTGGCGTTTCTCGTCTCGCGCTACGCGGTGCGCAGGCGATTGCGGCGCTTGCTGCAGGACAAGCCGAGATACGCCGCCATCGACCGCGCGGTCGCGGAGGAGGGCTGGAGAATTGTGGCGCTGCTGCGCCTCAATCCGCTCGTGCCGTTCAACCTGCAAAATTATTTCTTCGGCGCGACCGAGGTGGGCTTTGTGCCCTATGTGGTCGCGACGTTCTTCGGAATCATGCCGGGCGCGGCGTTCTACGTGTATCTCGGCACGCTGGGGCGCGAGGCGGGGAGCGGCGGCGCAGGCGTCACCCGCTGGATGTTCCTCGGCGTGGGGCTCGTGCTGACTGGGATCGTGCTATTTCTGGTGATCCGCCGCGCCAACGCCAAGCTGACCGAGCTCGGGATCGCCCGGCGCTAGCGGGAGTCGGGAGGCGGCCCCCGCCCATTCGAACTCCGGGGCCGGCAAGCACTTCTTCAGCATAGCATCTCGATACGGGGCGGCTGCGGCACCAAAGCCGCGTGAGTTCGTTGTACGAAACGAATGGAGCCCATTCTGAAAGCCCCGTCGTCCTCGCCCCCGATCATGGTGCCGGCCGCCGCCGCGCCCGGGGAGTCTGCGTTCGCGCCGCGTGCCGCCGAGGGCGAGCGCGAAGGCGAGATGGCGCGCCGCGTGCGCGAGTTCGACTGGGCCAAAACTCCGCTCGGGCCGCCGGAACGCTGGTCGCCGGCGCTGAAATGGGCGGTCGGGCTCGTGCTGGCGTCGGGCTTTCCCAAGGCGGTTCGCTGGGGCCCCGAGCTCATCCTGATCTACAACGATGCCTACCGGCCGATCCTTGGCGACAAGCACCCGGCCGTGCTGGGCAAGCCGCTGCGCGAGGCCTGGTCGGAGATTTACGGCGAGCTCGGGCCGCTCAACGAGGACATTCTCGCGGGCCGGCGTCCGGCGTTCTTCGCGGAGGACCTGCCGTGGCGGGTGCAGCGCCGCGGCAGCGACTGGGAGGACGCGCGCTTCACCATCAGCTACAGCCCGGTGCCGGACGAGACCGCCCCCGGCGGCATCGGCGGCGTGCTGACCACGGTGGTGGAGACCACCGAGCGCGTGCGCGCGGAGGCGGCGCTGCGCGCGAGCGAAGAGGCGCTGATCGAGCTCAACGACACGCTGGAAGCCCAGGTCGCGCAAAAGACGCGGGAGCGCGAGCGCATCTGGCGCGTTTCCGAGGATCTGCTCGGCGTCTCGAATTTCGACGGCTATTTTCTCAGCGTCAATCCCGCGTGGACCGCGGTACTCGGCTGGAGCGAGGACGAGATCCGCGCGATGCATGTCACCGAGCTGCGCCATGCCGACGACGCCCCCCATTCCGAGGCCGGCCGCGCACGGCTCGCCGATGGCGTCCCGACGGTGCGCATGGAGAACCGCTTCCGCCACAAGGACGGCTCCTGGCGCTGGATCTCCTGGACCATGACGGCGCAGGACGGCCTGATCTACGTGATCGGCCGGCACGTCACCGCCGAGAAGGAGGCGGCCGAGGCGCTCCGCCGCGCCGAGGACCAGCTCCGCCAAGCCCAGAAGATGGAGGCGATCGGCCAGCTCACCGGCGGCATCGCCCATGATTTCAACAATCTGCTCACCGGCATTCTCGGCTCGCTGGAGATGCTGCAGGCGCGCGTCCGCCAGGGCCGCCTCGGCGAGATCGGGCGCTATGTCGAAGCGGCCACGAGCTCCGCGAACCGCGCGGCGGCGCTGACCCACCGCTTGCTCGCCTTCGCGCGCCGCCAGCCGCTGGACCCGCGCCCGCTCGACGTCAACAAGCTCGTCGCTTCGATGGAAGATTTGCTGCGCCGGTCGATCGGCGAGGCGGTCACGATGGAGTTTTCGCCGACGTCCGGACTGTGGCTCACGTACTGCGATCCAAATCAGCTCGAGACCGTGCTGCTCAACCTCGCCATCAACGCCCGCGATGCCATGCCCTCGGGCGGCAAGCTGGCGATCGGGACGCGCAACACCATGATCGACGCGGTCTCCTCGCGCTACCTCGATCTGAAACCCGGTGAATACGTGTGCTTGACGGTGGCCGATACCGGCTCCGGCATGACGCCCGAGATCGTCGCGCGCGCGTTCGATCCGTTCTTCACCACCAAGCCGATCGGGCAGGGCACCGGGCTCGGGCTTTCCATGGCGTACGGCTTCGCCAAGCAATCGGGTGGCCACGTGCGCATCGACTCCGCGCTCGGCCATGGTGCGACGGTCGAGCTGTATCTGCCGCGCCACGCGGGATCGACGGAGGCGACGGAACTCGATGCGGCTGCTGCGGCGCGGGCCGGCACTCACGAGGACAAAGCCGAGCCAAGGATGCAGGCGGACCTCCGCGGCGGGGAGCGAGCCTGCCCCGGACCTGATCCGGGGGCTGGGGTGAGGGGGGCCGGAGTCGAGCGAGCCGAGGCCGAGCCAAGCACGCAGGGGAACCGAGCAAGCGGGACCGTGCTCGTCATCGAGGACGAGGCCGCGGTGCGCGAGCTCGTGCTCGACGTGCTTGCCGAGCTGGGCCTTGCGGCGCTCGCCGCGAGCGACGGTGCTGCGGCGCTGAAGGTCTTGCAATCGGACGAGCGCGTCGACCTCGTCGTGACCGACGTAGCGCTCCCCGGCATGAACGGCCGCGCGCTCGCCGACGCCGCCCGAAAGCTGCGGCCCGACCTGAAATTCCTGCTCATCACCGGCTACGCCGAGAACGCCGCGCTGGCGCGCGGGTTTTTGGCGCCCGGCATGGCCATGGTGACCAAGCCCTTCGCGGTCGACGCGCTGGCCGCCCGCATCCGCGAGATGCTCGGGGGGTGAGCCAAGCAACGTTCTGTGATCAAACTTCCAATTCGCGCAAAATGAAATACGCGGCGACCACCGCGGCGGTCACGGCGCCGATGGTGGCGGGATCCGCGCAGAACGCCGGGGCACCGTTGCAGACCTGGTCGGCCCAGTGAAACCCGTGGCCGTAAAGCTCGCTCGCCGCGAACGTAACACCGGTCACGGCAAGCAGAGCGAGCGAGAGCATGAATGCCAGCTGTGCAGCCATTGCGGCATTCCTCTTATGCAAGGGGGACATGCTAGGCCTGCCGGCTTAACGGATCGTATGCGGCGCGCGCTTTAACGCTTCGTTTACGCTTCCGCCCGTCCCGCGCGCGATTCGCCGTGCACGCGGTGATCGCCCGTGGGTAAAGCGCCGGCGAGGCTTGCGGCGAGCCTTTTCATCGGAATGGGGGATTTGCGCACCCTGCGCGGAATTACTGCGCCTGCGCCTTGGTGTGCAGATCCTCACCGACCGCCTTGTAATCGTAGGTCGGATAGAACTCGGTGCGGTAGCCGCCCCAGGCGGTTTGCTCGATGGCGCGGTTGACCTCGCGCAGCCGGTCCGCGGGCACGCGCAGCGTGACCACCTGGCCGATGCCCATCATCACGTACCAGCTCACGACCTCGATGTTGGGCGGCGGGAACGCCTTGTAGAAACCCTGGGAGCGCAGCTGCGCCTGAATCTGCTCGAGCGATTTCGACTGGTCGTGCTTGAGAAAGATGGTGAGCAGGAACGTGCCCTTGTCGGCGTCTGCGGCGGCCGGAGGCGCGGCGGCGGGCGCTTGCTGCTGCGCGCCGGCGCTGCCCGCGGCGAGCAGGAGGCCCAGTGCGAGGGCCGAAGCGGCTTTCGACGCGAAGCGCAGATTCATGGGAATGTCTCCTGTGGTCGTTTTCCGCTTTGTTCGAAGGCGCAAGATAACGCGACAAGCGGGCCGCAGTCTCCTCCCTCGCCCCGTAGGGGAGAGGGATGGGGTGAGGGGGATCGGATGCTTGAGATCGTGCCCCCTCACCCGCCCCCTGCGCGGGCGACCTCTCTCCAGCGGGGAGAGGTGGAGTTTGCGGTTGCGCTAGGCGACATCGGCCGCCCGAGTTCAATGATGGAATGCTCCATCATTCAATCTCTCCGTCCGCGGTGATGCCATCGACCAGATTGAGCCCGAGCAGAAACTCCGAGGGAAATTCGGTGCGCACGAGCGGCGCGCGCGGGATCGGGCGCGCCAGCATCTGCGCCTCGGCGCGGCGGGCCGCGACCGCTGCCTCGATCGTGACCGCCGCGAACGAGATCTGCGCGCCCGGGCGCAGCTGGGCGATTTTCCCGAGATCGGCCCCGATCACATTGGCGATCTTCGGATAGCCGCCGGTCGGCTGGCGGTCGGCCATCAACACCACCGGCTTGCCGTCGCCCGTTACCTGGATGGCACCGAACGCAATGCCGTCGGACACGATGTTGAAGCCCTTGGCATGCGCCAAGCGCTCCCCCTCGAGCAGATAGGCCATACGGTCGCTGCGCGCGGAGAGCGTCCACGGACCGGCGAGGAACGCGGCGATCGCGGCCTTGCTGAAATAATCGTCCTGCGGGCCGAGCACGACGCGGACGCTGAAACCTTCCCGCGCCAGCCATGGTGCGTCGAGCATGGCGAGCCTCGGCTCGAGCGTGCGGGGTTCGGCGAGCGGCAAAACATCGCCGGCCGCGAGCGCGCGGCCGGAAATCCCGCCGAGTCCGGAGCGGGTGTGGGTCGCGGTCGAGCCGAGCGTCTTTGGCACCTCGATGCGGCCGGCGACCGTGACATAGCACCACGCGCCGGCCTCGCCCGGCCGGATCACGAGTTTTTGCCCGGGCTCGAGCGTTACAACCGCGGCGCTCGGCAACGGCCGGCCGCCAAGCTCGATGCGAAACGCGCCGCCGGCGATCGCGAGCGAGACCGGGCTGTCCGCCGCAAGCTCGATGCCGCCCAGCGAGACCTCGATCGCGGTCGCGTTGCTTTCCGCGCCGGCCGCGGCGTTGGCGGTCGCGAACGCGAGGCGATCCATCGGCCCCGCCGCGGTGACGCCGAAGCGCAAATATCCGTGGCGCCCGCCGTCCTGGAGCGTCACGCCGGGCCCGGCGGAAACGAGGCGCAACGCGGTCATGGCGCAAGTGCCGGCGTGGCGAATCGTTCACGCGCGGTGCGACAAACTCCACCTCTCCCCGCTGGGGAGAGGTCGGCGAGCGAAGCGAGCCGAGTGAGGGGGTGACGATGTTTCTCACAGCAACCGAATGCCCGAACCCCCTCACCCCATCCCTCTCCCCTCCGGGGAGAGGGAGCAGTATGCCGCGCGGGCCGAGAAACTCTCATCGCAATTGCTTTCGCTTGGCGACGATTTCGCCGGCGGCGGCGCGCGCGTCGAGCACCGCGAAAGTCGCGGCGTCGACCGGCTCGAATTTGAGCGCATCGCCGACCTCGACCAGAAAAATCGGCGCGCGCGCGGGCGCGAACATTCGCTCCGGCGTGCGGCCGATCAGATACCAGCCGGTCGGCATCGCGAAGGTCGACACCAGGGTCAGGCCGCCGCCGAGCAGGACGGTGTTGGGTGGATGCGGCGGCCGTGGTTTTTCGCGTCGGGAGATTTTCAGCGCATCCGGCACACCGCCGAGATAGCAGAAGCCCGGGGCGAACCCGTACATATAGACCCGGTAGGTCGCGCCGGAATGCAGCGCAACCACGCGCTCGGGCTTGAGTTTGGTCAGCTCGGCGATGCGAAGGAGATCCTCGGCGAATTCCGGGGCGTAGCAGCATGGCAGAGTCCACAGCGCTTTCGGCTCGCGCGGCCTGGGATTCGCCGCCTCGATTTGTTCGATCGCAGCGATCAGATTGTTGCGCGGCAGCACCAGCGGATCGTAATGGATCATCAGCGAACGATAGGTCGGCACCGTCTCGCGCATGCCCTCGAGGGCGAGCGCCAGGATCGCCTCGTCCAGCGCCAGCACCTGGGCATTGACGGCCGGGTCGGCAGTCTGGCCGAACTCGACGACCAGCGCCGCCTCGCCGGCGTCGAGATAGCGCGGGTAGGTGATGGTCATCGTCCGGCGTTCCCCGGACGCGGTGCAGCGCGCAGCGGTGCACCGCAGATCCGGGGTCCAGGAGAGTTCGCATGGATCCCGGGTCTGCAGCGCACCACTTCGTGCTGCGCTGCGCCCGGGAAACGAGGGAGAGTTTGACGCGACTTCATAGCTTCGAGAACGGCGCGACCTTGATCCCCGCGCCCTCGAGTTTCTCGCGCACGCGCCGCGCCGATTCCACCGCGTGCGGCGAATCGCCGTGCACGCACACCGATTCGATCGGAGCCTTGAGCCGCGCGCCCGATGCGGTGATGACCGCGCCGGCCTCGACCATCTTGAGCACGCGATCCGCGGCCTCCTCGGGGTTCTCGATCATCGCGCCCTTCTGGCCGCGCGGGATCAGGCTGCCCTTCTCGGTATAGCCGCGGTCGGCATAGATCTCCGCGATCGGCTCGACGCCGGCGCGCTCCATCGCCCGGAACTGCTCGCTCAGCGTGATGGCGAGATATTTGAGCGAAGGATCGACCGCGCGCACAGCGCGCGCCACCGCGTCGGCGACTTCGCGGTCGACCTCGGAGATGTTGCCGAGCGCGCCGTGGGTCTTCACGTAGGTGATGCGGTGGCCGGCGTAGGCGGCGAGCGCCTGCGCTGCGCCGACCTGGTAGGCGACGAGGCGCTCGATCTCGCCGGTCGAAAACGGCATGCGGCGCCGACCGAACCCCCACAGGTCCGGGAAGCCGGGATGCGCGCCGACCGCGACGGAGCGCTCCCTGGCGATGGCGAAGATGCGCGCCATGATTTCCGGATCGCCGGCGTGAAACCCGCAGGCGACATTCGCGGACGTAACGATCTTGAGCATCGCATCGTCGTCGCCGCAGCGATAGGCGCCGTAACCCTCGGCCAGATCGGAGTTGAGGTCGATCGTGCGCATGGGAGTTTCCTGCTCCAACAAACTTGCAGCTCGCGCGCTTACCCTCTCCCACGGGGGGAGAGGGTAAGCGCGTTGCACTCTCGCTCACAGCCCCAGATACGCCTTGCGGATCTTCGGGTCGTCGCGGATCTCGGCCGCCGTGCCGCGCATGATCACCTTTCCGGTCTGCAGCACATAGGCGCGATCGGCGATCTCCAGGCATTCGGTCACGCGCTGCTCGACGATCAGCACCGTGGTGCCGGCGCTGCGGATTTTCACCGCGGCGGCGAAGATCTCGTCGACGAGCTTCGGCATGATGCCCTGCGAGGGCTCGTCCAGCATCAAAAGGCGCGGCCGCGTCATCAGCGCGCGGCCGATCGCCAGCATCTGCTGCTCGCCGCCGGAGAGCGTCTCGGCGCGCTGGTCGAGCCGTTCGGCGAGCCGCGGGAACAGCGCGACCACCTGTGTCATCGGTGCGTCGCGGTCGGCACGGCCGCGATAGAGATAGCTGCCGAGCCGCAGGTTGTCGCGCACCGAGAGGCGCGGAAACAGCCGGCGGTTCTCGGGCACGAAGGCGATGCCGCGCGCGGTAATTCGATGCGCCGCGAGATGGTCGATGCGCTCGCCTTCGAACAGGATCGCGCCGGAGCGCGGCCGCTCCAGGCCGGCGATGGTTTTCAGCAGCGTCGATTTGCCGGCGCCGTTGGCGCCGGCGACGCACACGATCTCGCCCGCCGCGACCGTAATCGACACGTCGGCGAGTGCGACGAGGCCGCTGTAGGCGGCGGTGAGCTCACGCGCTTCGAGCACGGTGCCGCTCCCCTAGATAAGCGCTGATCACGCCTTCGTCGCGGACCACCTCCGCGGGCTTGCCCTCGCAGATCACACGGCCGAGATCGAGCACGATGGCGCGGTCGACGAGCGGCATCACGATCTCCATCACGTGCTCGACCATCAGCACGGTGACGCCGGTCTCGCGGATGTTTCGCACCAGCTCGACGCCGCGCTTCGCCTCCGACGGCGTGAGCCCGGTCATCACCTCGTCGAGCAGCAGGAGTTTTGGCGCGGTGGCGAGCGCGCGCGCGACTTCGAGGCGGCGCTTCTCGGCCGGGATGAGCTCGCTTGCGAGCGCCTCGGTTCGCTGCGCCAAGCCGGTGAATTCCAGCACTTCGGTCGCCTTGCTCCGCGCTTCGCCGGTCGAAGTGGTGCGAACCAGCGCGCCGACGATGACGTTGTCGATCACCGACATCGTGTCGAAGCTTTTCACCACCTGGAACGTGCGGGCGAGCCCGCGGGCGCAGCGCGCAGTCGCCGGCCATGCGGTCACATCCTCGCCATCGAAGCGGATTATGCCCTCGCTCGGCCGCATCACGCCGGCGATGAGGTTGAACAAGGTGGACTTGCCGGCGCCGTTGGGGCCGATCAGGCCGACCAGCTCGCCGCGCTCGACCTTTATCGAAATGTCGCGATTGGCGACGAGCCCGCCGAACCGCTGCGTGACGTGCTCAACTTCGAGCAGCGCGGTCATGGGGCGGAGCCTTGCCGCATGCGCCCTTCTCCCTCCCCTGAAAGGGGAGGGTC
>Ga0209648_10002973_pt1 | contig 14143 bp, 11 predicted proteins | sample GraSoi2013_115cm_FD_185830 | JGI IMG/M metagenome (GOLD analysis project Ga0209648, IMG submission 185830) | Grasslands soil microbial communities from the Angelo Coastal Reserve, California, USA - Sample 9_17_2013_115cm (SPAdes) (version 2) | ecosystem: Environmental > Terrestrial > Soil >...
CCGACGATGCGGTCTGGGAGATCGGCCCGCCGCTCCAATCCCGTGCGGACGGCATCGACGAGATCGTGGCATTGCTGCGTCGCCTGCTGCAGGCAGAAAAATATTTCATGCAAATGACGCACTCAGGAGTGATTGAGATCAAAGGCGATCGGGCAACCGCTCGATTTGTCGAGCGAGAGCGGGGCCGTGGTGAATCAACTTACTACGACAGTCTGGCTGTTTACGAAGATGTTCTCGTGCGCGAGGTAGACGGTTGGCGTTTCGCAAAACGTTTTTATCACTACCGCTTCTTGGATCAAAGCCCCTTTGGAGGCGATGCATTTCCAGTCACCTGACACTAACTCCGAAGAACAGGCACAACAGACGCCGCAAACGATTATTGACAAAAGATAAGAGGCCAGAAAACGCGAGGTCCCGTCCCATGGATATACTGCCCGCAAAAGGTAAAGGAGCAGGGCTACTGCTCATCCTTCTCCTCACAGCGTTCTTCGCCGCTGCAGCAGCGAATCCTGCCGTTGCCCAGGTGCAGCTACCGACGGTGAATCTGGGGGATACGAACTTTGAAGACGGCTTCGGGGCACCAGGCTGGCTCTTGGAAGAGTTTCCGGGTGGTTACACTGCGGGCGAGTTGAAGGACGCCAAAGGAAAAACGATTCCTGGATCGAGCCGTGTGACCACCTACAGCACGACCAGTCACGTGGTCTTCGCCAGCAGGAGGCGCGTCCTCGGGGGCTGGTTAGCTGGCGAGGCGTTGCTGCCACTAGTCGATGTGACTGTGCAATTCGCTAATGGCAGTGAATCTAGAGCGCGTGGCTTTGGCGATCTGACAGTCGGCACGGGACTACAGTGGGCGCCCAAGAAGATTAGGAACGGAGTCTTTGTCTACCGTGCAATGATCGACGTAGGCGTACCTACGGGAAAATACAGCGCTTCACGCCCTGTGAACTTGGGCAATCATTTCGTTGTCGTCGACCCCTACTATGCCTTCACCTACGAGCGAAAAAAGGTGGAGTTGAGCGCTCGACTCCACTATCTGTGGACCTCTACCAATAGCGATCCGTTCATTGGATTCGGCATTAAGAACATGCAGCCGGGGCAAACCTTTCACATTAACTACGCGGCCTCCTACGAACTGTTCAAAGGTCTAAGGCTCGGATTCAACGGATACTGGTTGCAGCAGTTGACCAACCACGAGATCAACGGTGTCGCCGTACCCAATTCCAACGAGCGCACTGTGGGCCTTGGCCCCGGCATTCAGCTAGCCGGCCAGGGAATCTGGTTCCGCGTGAATAGCTATATTGAAACCGACGTGCGCAATCGCCCGAGCGGAATTAAAGTGACGTTCCGCATCTCCAAAGCTCTGCCGACCAACGAGTCCCAACCATGGGCCGCAGGGAATCCTGCAGTACAGGAAATCACAGCTCGTTCGCAACACCCTAGGACAAGTTTACGTAGCTTAGGCCACGGACCGTTTGGCCCGAAAGTCGGCTTTCTGTAAATGTGAAACTACGACGAGCGCCAAACTCTGTTGTTCTCTCTCAACTCGAAGCAAGCCTATTTATAGGTGCGCTTCCGGGCACATCCAGGGGCCATAGCGAATCCTTGACACTTCTAAGCTGTTGAAAATGGCGGGCGAGCCTCGTAAGCCGGATTCTGTGCTGCACAGTTCTTGAGTCCCGGTGGGTTTCACCTGGACGCGCATACCATGCTGCGGCGATCATTCCTCTAGGTCACGATTCGCACCGTGACTCCAGCAGCCTACCCGAGGGTTCTCATCCACGATGGCTTGCGCCACCGCAGAAGGAGCGCGTTCATTTTCATGAACGCTCGCTCATCGAGCCGGGCCGGCTCTCCCCTCCTATTTGGCCTTGCACCACGCGGGGTTTTCCGTGCCTCCGGTGTCGCCACCGGAGCGGTGGGCTCTTACCCCACCTTTTCACCCTTGCCAAACGTTGCGTGCTTTTCGAAGACGTCCCGCAGGTTTCCCTGCGCGATGCCACCGTGCTGCGCTCCGCCGGCGGTCTATTCTCTGTGGCACTTTCCGTAGCTCAGCCGCACCGCGCCGGGTTGAACCCGGCGCCACACGCCGAAGCGTGTAACTCTGCCTTCCGGCAGACCCTGCGTGGCAAGCCCCCTGGCGTTACCAGGCGCGTTGCCCTGTCAAGAGTTCCGCCAACCACCTCGCAGTCGCCATAAATGACGCCCGCAAAATGATCAGCGTGCCTCAGGACGGTGTCCGGACTTTCCTCCCGCCCAGCCATCTCGCGATGACCAAGCCAGCGATCACCCGGCCCGCCCGCCAGTTCCATTATACCTCGACCATTAGTCGTGTGGTGACCAAGAAGCACCCAGAATACTCTGCGTCAAACCGCGGGTTCTGGATTTGCAACCGCCGGTTCGGCTGCTGGTTCATTCTCAGTTCGCGCGGGCCAATAGCGGAAGAGCACGTAGGCGAGTACAGCCCACAACGCGACCTGGATGGTACTTTTTCCAAGGAGAGGTTGTCCAAAGTCTGAGAAGACAAGAACATTATAAAAAGTGTGGGCGAGACCAGCCGGAAGAATGGAACCAGTGCGTAGCGTGAGCCACCCCAAAACGTAGCTGAGCACCAGCAAGTAAAGATCCGAGAGGCTAATTTCAAGATTGCCCCTTGGTCGGTGGCTAGGGTAAATCTAAAATCCGAGAAGAAATGAAAGGCCGCCCAAACAATACCTACCAAAAAAATCCCACGGTAGACTCCATATCTTTGAATAAGGCGGATTTGCAAGAGCCCGCGAAAAATCATCTCCTCGATGAGCGCTGGGAAAAACACGAGAAGCAACCAGGGATCGGGGAACGTGAAATAGGAAGCGAATTGCGGCGGATCCATGTTTCCAAAGTTATGGGCCGCCCATTGCGCTCGGTCAAATAGGTATTGTCCGGTGGATAAAAGCACCACAATCCCAATTGGAATTGCCAGCGAGAGGCCAGCATACTTTGGTTCAGGCACCCGGATCGTCTTCCATATCAGCTGCCTATCCTCTTTTCCCGCAATCCAAGATATGACCGCAAAAACAACCAGTGTCTCTATGGCAGACGAGAACCTTGAGAACCAAACGCTTTGACTGTAAGCGGGCAGGTGCGACGAGAGAATTATTGGTAGTCCGAGAGTGAGCCATGCAAGTGAGCTGTAAAGTAAATAAAGCGGTCCCACCAGCGCCCAAATCAGGTACTGCACGCGTTTCCATGCCTCCTGATCTGAGACTGTTGAGACAGCGTCACTAGCTAAGGACAACGGTAGAGCTGCCATTCCAAAAGCAAGTCGCGAAGTGTATATCGCGATGAGAAGCAGTCCGATCAGGCAAAAATGGAATCCTGGCAAGAGACTCCAGGGCAACGACCGCGCCCAACTTATTTTGTGAGCCACAAGGCTGCCTGCACCTTCAAGAAAGGAAGAGGAAGGCGCAGTGAGGTAAATAAGACGGCTGAACATGAGGCCCAGTCCAATCATCGCTGGAAGGCATATCAACCCCAGGATTCGGCGGACAGGACGGTTACCCGGCCAGAAGCAAACGAAGTAGCCGGCCACGCCTGCGAAACTGATTGTCATCAGAAGGAAAACGTCAAGACCTTGCAAATGCTGGGCGAACGGATTCGCGAGTCGTTTGGGCGCGATGCCAAGTCCAGAGGGCCACCATCTTAGACGCGGTGCCAAAAACAAGCAGACGACACCTGCCAGAAAGATAAGCTGAGTCGGATCCGCGGGTAGAACGGATCGTAGGAATTCGACTAGGCGCTTCAACGATGAGCCTCGAACTTCGTGGGGATTATGCCTTATGGCCCAAGTTGCTAGCTACACTTTTCGAGAACTACAGCCGCGTCCGAATGCCTACTTGAGTCCGAGCAATTTCTCGAACTCGGCCTCGGTCAGGATGGTCACGCCCAGCTCCTTCGCCTTGTCGTACTTCGATCCGGGATCGGTACCCACGACCACGTAGTCGGTTTTCTTGCTGACGGAGCCAGAAACTTTGCCGCCGTGTTGCTGCACGATCTCGCCTGCTTCCTCGCGTGAACGATTCGCGAGGCCGCCCGTGAAGACGAAACTCTTGCCCGCAAATTTGTCGCTCTTGACCTTGCGTTTTTCCGCCGTGGGATGCACGCCCGCCTTGTTCAGCTTTTTGATGAGCTGGCGATTCGCAGGCTCGGAGAAAAATTCCACAATGCTTGCCGCGACCTTCGGCCCAACCTCGGGCACTTCCTCGAGCTCCTCTTCCTTCGCCGCCGCCAATTCCTCCAACGAAGAAAAATGTTCCGCCAGCAATTGTCCCGTCCGTTCGCCCACAAACTGCATGCCCAGCGCGTAAATCAACCGCGCCAGCGAATTTTTCTTGCTCGCCTCGATTTCCTCCAATAGATTCTGCGCCGATTTCTCCGCCATGCGCTCCAACCCAGCCACTTCCTCAATCTTTAGCGAATACAGATCCGCAACGTCCTTCACCAACCCCTTGTCCACCAGCTGATCCACAATCTTGTCGCCCAGCCCATCAATATTCATCGCGTGCCGCCCCGCAAAATGCAGTATCGATTCTCTCCTCTTCGCCGGGCACGCCGCATTCACGCAGCGGTACGCCACTTCCCCTTCCACATGATGAATCGTGCTGTCGCATTCCGGGCAGTGCTTCGGCATGCGAAACGCTTTGCGATTCTTCCCTTCCTTGACCACCTTCAAGACATGCGGAATCACTTCCCCCGCGCGCTCGATCAGCACCGTGTCGCCAATCTGCAATCCCAGCCGCTCGATCTCATCCATGTTGTGGAGCGTGGAACGGCTGACAGTGACGCCTCCCACTTGCACCGGCTCCAGCATCGCCACAGGCGTCAGCGTCCCGGTGCGCCCCACTTGCACGATGATGTTATTGACCACCGTCGTCTCCTGCCGCGCCGGATATTTGTACGCAATCGCCCAGCGAGGCGCTTTCGACGTGTAACCCAGTTCATTTTGAATGGGAATGGAGTTGACTTTGATCACCACGCCATCGATCTCATAGGGCAGCTTCTCGCGCTTCGCGTCCCAATCCTCGCAGTACGCGATCACCGCCTCAATCCCCGCGCACAGCTTCCAATCGTCCGAAGCGCGGAAGTGCAATTGCTTCAATGCCTGCAGGGACTCGGAATGCTTCGCAAACGGCACTTTTCCATCCACCAGCAGGTAGTACGCGAAAAAATCCAGCCGCCGCGAAGCCGTAATCGCCGGATCGAGCACTCGCACCGCCCCCGCCGCCGCGCTTCGCGGATTCATGAAAATCTTTCCGCCCGACCTTTCCTGCTGCTGGTTCAACATTTCAAACGATTTTCTGGTCATCACCACCTCGCCGCGCACTTCAAAGCTCGCCGCGAGCTTGATTTTCTTCAACGCCCCGGCATCTGCGCGCAGCGGGATCGACCGGATCGTTTTCACGTTCGGCGTGACATCTTCTCCCGTCGTGCCATCGCCACGAGTCGCTCCCCTCACCAGCACGCCATCCTCGTATTGCAGCGAGATGCTCAGCCCATCGAATTTGTGCTCCGCAATGTATTCGATTTTTTCCTGCCCGCTTCCTTCGCGCACCCGGCGGTCCCAATCGCGCAGCGCATCATGGGAAAACGCGTTGTCCAGGCTCAGCATCGGCCGCGCGTGCCGCACCGTCGAAAATCCCTCGCGCGGCGCTCCGCCCACACGTACCGTCAGCGAATCCGGCGTCACCAGTTCCGGATGCGCCTCTTCCAGCTCTTTCAAGCGGTTCATCAACCGGTCGTACGCCGCGTCCGAAATCTCCGGATCATCGAGCACGTAATACCGGTATTCGTGGTAACGCAGCTTCTCGCGAAGCTCCTCAATCTCTTTTTTGACGGCAGCGGGTGCAGCCTTGGCCATGAAACCCTCGGCATCCTCCTTCGCCCGTCATTTCGAGCGAAGCGAGAAATCTCTCTTAGCACTCGATTGCAAGTTGGAGTGCATCAAACCGCCTGACATTATATAGAATGAATGTCTTGCAGGACGAACGGGCTAGACTTGGACCATTGATGACCACTGATTTGCGAAACGCTTTGCTGATTCACAACCCCAACGCCGGCAACGGCGGCCGCGCCCGCCGCCGCACGCTCGATGCTGCCCGGCATATTTTTGCCTCCGGCGGCATCCAATCCGATCTTGCGGAAACTACCGGCCCGGGCCATGCCACAGAAATCGCGCTGCGCGCCGCTGCCGAAGGCCGCGGCCTGGTGATCGCCTGCGGCGGCGACGGCACGCTGAATGAAGTCGTCAACGGCCTCGCAGCCAACAAGAACGGCCACCGCGTGCCTCTCGCTCTTCTTCCCGGTGGGACCGCGAACATCCTCGCTAAGGAGCTGGACTTGCCCTGGGATATTCCCAGCGCTGCCGAGAAGCTCGTTCGAGGCACGGTGAAGGAAATCGCGCTCGGCTTGGCGACTCCGCTCGAACATCCCGAAAAGAAAAAATACTTCCTCAGCGTTGGCGGCGCCGGTCCCGACGGCATGATCGTGTACTCCCTCGATCTCGATCTGAAAGCGCGCCTCGGCATTCTCGCCTACTGGTGGCAGGGCGTTCGCCAGGTTTTCCGCTACGATTTTCGCCATTTCCGCATTGTCATCGGCGATCAAAAACTCGACGCTTCTCTTGCCATCGTCGGCCGCACCAAGCACTACGGCGGCCCCTTCAAAATCACCACGGGCGCGAATCTCTTCGAAGACCAGTTCGAAGTCATGGCCCTCACCACGCAAAGCGGCCTGCGCTATTTGAGCTACTTGCCCACGCTATGGACCGGCAACCTCCGCGGCACCGAAGGCGTCCATTTCCACAAGTCCGACACTGTCATTTGCGAGCCGCTCGACAAAAATCCTGTCTACGCCCAAGTCGATGGCGAGCCGCTCGCCCGCCTTCCCGTCCAATTTAAAATCGTCCCCCGCGCCCTGAAACTCCTCGTCCCCGCTACTCCGTCGTAGTGGCCGAGCCTGCACTTTGGAGTGCGGCGGCTTGCCGCCGCTTTTCTTCCGTGCTCGGCGTTAGAATCTTCTCTCCATCTTTCCAGCCATTAGCATCCCCTCTTAATCCCCATTCATGAGATAACCTTCCCCATGGACGCCCTCACCCACGCGCTCGCCTCCTACACCCTCAAACGGGCAGCGTTTCCGCGCGTCCCTGTTTCCACCACGATCGCCATGCTCGTCGCAGGCACCATCGCCGATCTCGACTCAGTTAGCAAATTTGCCGGCCCCTCTGCCTTCCTTACCTTCTATCGCACCTATTTTCATTCGCTGCTAGCGGCTCTGCTATTCAGCCTGCTCGTCACTCTCCCCTTTCTCCTGCGTAAACGCGCACCAACGGAGAAACAAATTTCGCCACTTCCCATTTTCACCGCCGCTCTCGCCGCTGCCGTTCTCCATTTGCTCATGGATCTCTGCCAAAGCACCGGTGTCGAACTCTTCTGGCCCTTCTCCGCGCGCCGCTTCGCTCTGGACTGGGTCGCCCATCTCGATCTCTGGATTTTGGGAATTCTTCTCGCCGGAATTCTTCTCCCCGCGCTCAGCGGGCTGGTCACCGAGGAAATCGGAGCGAAATCAAAAGGCCCGCGAGGCAAAGTGGGCGCATCCCTCGCGCTCGCCACCATGATTCTTTATATCGTTTTGCGTTTCGTTCTCCACGGCAACGCTCTGGCTGCGATGGAATCGCGCACCTACCACGGCGAATCGCTACGCAAAGTTGCCGCGTTTGCCGAATCGGGCTCGCTCTTCCGCTGGCACGGCATCGTCGAAACGGAGCGCGCCCTGCACGACGTTGAAATCGAAGTCGGCCCCGCCGCATCTTTCGACCCAGACTCCGCCGTCACTTCCTACAAGCCCGAACCCTCGCCCGCCCTCGACGCCGCTCGCGACACCCCCGCTGCCCGCCGCTTCCTCCAGGCCGCCCGCTTCCCGAAAGCAACCGTCGAGAAAACCCCCGAGGGATTTCATGTCATCCTGCGTGACTTCCCCCACTCTCGCGACGCCAACTCCGGCTCACGCGTTCAAGCCCTCATCGCTACCGACTCTTCCGGCAAAATCCTCTCCCAAGAGCTAGCCTGGGACCCCGGCAAGGCTCAATTTTGGTAGAACGCTTCGCTCTGTTGGCAATGCCGTTTTAGTTGCGACTTATGCCACAACCGTCATCCCGAATCCCCGCGGTCTTTGCGGGGTGAGGGATCTGCTTTTCGCTCCAGTTGGCTCTGTCGCAGGGATCTCAACAGAGCAGAGCGCCTCACCCAATCCGGCTAACTCATTGATTCTATTGAACGCAGAAATTAGAAAATCGCTCTTGACAATTCTCTAATTTGCGCTACACTTATTCTTGTAGATAACTGCGCTTGGAGTGCGGGAGCTTGCTCCCGCTTTTCTTTCTTCTCAGCCCGCTCCTAGCTGCGACCCGCTTTGCTCCCTGAAAGCCATGTCTCGCAGAATCAAGCCTTTACGAAATGCAAATTTTCTAAGCCTTTTCTTTTGATATTCATATGAAATGCCCAGGGGTAGGGGGAGCCCCCAGCTAACTTGCATCACCAGACGGCGCTCGATGCCTAAGTAGTACTCGGGAAAGGGTATAGCTGACGATTACCACTGAAATCACGATCGCCGTGACCTGCAGCTTGTGGTGCATCAAATACGGCATTGCATCTGCGCCAAACCGAACCGCCAGGTACCCTACCCCGAAGTACCGAAACAACCGCGCAATCGTGATCGCCGACGTATAGCTGAAAAGCGGCACTTCAAAAACTCCTGCGGCAAACACGAAAAATTTGAACGGCGTCGGCGGCGGCAGAAGCGCCGCAACCAACATTCCCACGAAACCGTTCCGTTCCACCCAATGCCGGATGGCGTGCGCGTGCTTACCAGCCCTCCTGTGAAAAAGCGCTTCCCCGCCCTTTCGTGCAATAAAGTACAGCGCCACGCAGCCCAACACCGATCCAAGCGCCGCCATGAACGCATACAACGGCATCCGCGCCGGATGCTCGATCGACAGCTCGATCAGCAGCAGATCGTTGATGACCGGAAACGTCAGCACTGAAGAATCCAGAAAGGAAATAAGAAATAGCCCCGGCGCGCCAAGCCCGCCCGCAAACGCCACGACTTTCGCCTTCCATCCACTTAGGCTCGATGGCACCCGGTATTCCTCCGCCCGATAAGATTCCCTTCGCTGGGGCGCGGCCCGCCGCGGCGGGCGCCCTTTCGAGACGACCGCCAAGTTTAGCAGGCAGCTTTGACGTGTCAGAGCAGCGTCAGAATGGCCTCTTGAATCACGTCGTACACGCGGTGCAGTTCATCCGGTGAAATCACGTACGGCGGCAAAACGTACACGACGTTCCCCAGCGGCCGCAACAGAACGCCCCGCTCGAGAAAAAACTGGTACAGCTTCGGCCGCATCGAGGAAAGATACCCCGCATCCTCGGCGCGGAGTTCGATCGCTCCGATCGTCCCAATCTGCCGCGTTTCTCCGACCTGATGAAGTCCGCGTAACTGCGCGAGGCGTTCCGCATGAATCCGCGCGATTGTCGCAATTCGGTCAAAGACCGGCTCGTCCTCGAAAATTTGCAAGCTGGCATTCGCGGCCGCGCACGCAAGTGCATTCCCGGTGTAGGAATGTCCGTGGTAGAACGTATGCATTCGGTCTGCAGTGTGAAAAGCGGACTGGACCCGGTCGGCGCAAAGCGTCACGCCCATAGGTAGAAACCCGCCCGTGAGGCCTTTGGATAGACACATCAGATCGGGTACCACTCCCGCGAGATCGCATGCAAACATTTTTCCCGTCCTGCCGAACCCCGTAAGAACTTCGTCCGCGATCAGCAGCACGTCATTTTTTGTGCACAGCGCCCGCACCTTCTTCAAAAACTCAACGGGATGGGTGATCATCCCGCCGGCGCCCTGCAGCAATGGTTCGACGATAACCGCTGCGATCTTGTCGCCTCGCTCCGCCAGCAGCGACTCGAGTTGCTGAACGCATTCGATGTGGCACGTCTCGCGTTGGAGTCCCACCGGACACCGGTAGCAGTACGCCGAATGCACGCGATGCACGGGATACCGCATCGCGCGAAACGGTTCCGTAAACGGCGAATTGTCGCTGACGGACATGGCTCCGGCCGTGTCCCCGTGGTACCCATGCTCCAGTGCGACGATCTCCCGCTTTTCCGCGCGCTGCTGGTTGCTGAAATGCTGCACGGCAATTTTCAGCGCGACTTCGACGGCCGTTGATCCATCGTCCGAGAAAAACAAGTGCGTCAATTCCGGCGCGATCCATTTTCCCAGGCGCGCCGCCAGTTCTTCCGCGGCATCGTGCGTGAAGCCCGCCAGGATGACCTGTTCTAGTTTTCTCGCCTGCCCCGCAATCGCAGCGGCAATTCGCGGATTCGCATGTCCATGGAGATTCACCCACCACGACGAGATCGCATCCAGAATTTTCCGGCCGTCCTTGGTATGGAGATAGACGCCCTCCGCCTTCTCCACTTGCAGCGGCGGAGGATCGAGCGCGGTGTTTGTGAAAGGATGCCAGATGCGGAGCGGCGAATTCATCACGCCCGCAATTATTGCGCAAAGGCGGCGCGGTCAAAATGGTTCATGAAGACTTGCATCAGCGCGGTCCGGTGCAGATTAGGAAGCTTGGGAATTTCGCCGATCACGCGGACGTGGCCAAAACGCTCGATGGTTTCGCGGTTCTCGCGGTTCTGATCGCCGATCAGCACCACGCCATGCACCGGCAATTCCGCTGCGTGAAGCGCGGCAAGCGTCAGCAGCGTGTGATTGACCGTGCCCAGCGAACTGCGCGCCGCCACGATCACCGGCAATTTGAATTTCACGATCATATCCAGCATGAACTGTTTCTGGTTGATAGGCACCAGCACGCCGCCCGCCCCTTCGACAATCAACCAGTCGTTGATCAAGCTGCCGGGCATGTTGATCCGCCCGAGGTCGATTTCAACGCCCGCCCACCGCGCCGCAAGGTCCGGAGAAACCGGCGGCACGAATTTGTACACCTCATCGAGCGTTCGATCGGTGCCAATCCCGGCAAGCCGCATGACGGTCACGCGGTCCGAGCCCTCGAGCGTGCCGGTCTGGATCGGCTTCCAGTAAACCGCATCGAGTGCCGCGCAGAGCAGCGCGGAAAGGACGGTCTTGCCGACTCCCGTATCCGTGCCGGTGATGAAAAAATGATGTCTCATGCGCGCCCCACCGCCGCGGATCGGTGGGCGTGATCGCGCCAGGCGTTCATGCAGTTTTCCAGGCGCATGATTTCGGCTTCCGCAATTCGGCAGGTCAGCGAAAACCGCAAGCGCGCGCTTCCCTGCGGCACCGTGGGCGGCCGGATGGCGCGCACCGCGAATCCTTCCTGCTGCAGAAATTCGGCGGCAGCCGAAGTCTCTTCATTTTCGCCAATGACGACCGGGACGATCTGCGTCGTGCTATTTCCCGTGTCCCAACCCTGGGAGCGCAGGCCAGCCGCGAGCCGCCTTGAGCGGGCAAGCAATTCTTCCCGCCCCTTGTCCATCGCCAGAGCGAGCCGCAAAGCCGCCCGAATCTGGCCCGCCATGTACGGTGGCATCGCCGTGCTGAAAATAAAGGTCCGCGCGTGGTTGATGAGATGCTCCTTCAAAACGGCGCTCCCGCAAACAAAAGCGCCCGCGCTGGCAAGCGCTTTCCCGCAAGTGTGCACAGCGGCGGTAAGATATTGCACATTTCCATGCTCCGCCGCAATTCCCCGGCCGGAAGGGCCATGCACTCCGGTGGCATGCGCTTCATCCACAATAACACCGGCGCCGTAACGGTCCGCCAGCGCAAGAAGTTCGGTGACCGGAGCGACATCACCATCCATGCTAAACACGCTTTCGGTGACAATCAGCCTCCTGCAGCGTTCCTGCGCGTGGTTTCGCAATCCCGCTTCGATCACATTCAGATCGAGATGCGGATAAATGATTTTTCTCGCGCCGGAGAGCCGGATGCCGTCAATGAGACTCGCATGATTCAGGGCATCCGAAAAAACAAGATCTTCTTTCTTCAAAAGCGAAGTCACCAGGCCGAGATTCGCCGCATAGCCGCTTCCAAAATAAAGCGCTGCCTCCGTTCCGGCAAATCGCGCAAACTCTTCTTCAACCTCATCCCAGATCGCCGCATGCCCCGAGAGCAATCGCGATCCCGTTCCACCCGTTCGCGTTGCTCCCTGCACCGCTTCGGCAACGGCTTGTTTCAGCGCCGGATGCTCCGCCAAACCCAGATAGTCATTGGAGCAGAAGTTCACGCCGCGAATCTCGGCCAGTGACCGCCGCCGGCTCTGCGCTTCGAGGCCGCGAAGCCCCGCCTCCAATTCGCGATGAAAGATAGCCTGAAAATTAGACGGCATGCGCTTCGAGTGGTTTCAGCCCCAGGGTTTGAAGTAATTGCTCATCTTCGTCCGGGCCCGGATTCGGAGTGGTCAGCAGTTTTTCTCCGACAAAAATCGAATTCGCCCCGGCCAGAAAGCAAAGAGTGACGGCTTCGGGAGAGAGCTGTTTGCGCCCCGCAGCAAGCCGCACGCGCGACGCGGGCATGAGAATCCGTGCGGTCGCGATGGCCCGCACCATCTCCAAGGGGTCCAGCGGCGGCGTTGCGGCTAGCGGCGTACCTTCCACGCGCACGAGCATGTTGATCGGCACGCTCTCCGGGTGCGGTTCGAGCGTGGCCAATTGATGCAGCAAGCCGATGCGATCCGCCTCCCCCTCGCCCATGCCCAGAATCCCGCCGCAGCAGACCGTGATTCCCGCTTTCCGGACCGCCGCCAGTGTTTTCAAGCGGTCCTCGTAAACCCGCGTCGTGATTATCGAACCATAAAATTCAGGAGAAGTATCCAGATTATGATTATACGCCGTCAGACCGGCCTCTTTCAGCTTTCCGGCCTGCTCTTCCGTCAACATACCAAGAGTGCAGCACACTTCCATGCCCAAGCCGGAAACTCCGCGCACCATCTCGAGCACTTTCTCGAATTCCCTGCCCTCGGGCGCCTGCCGCCACGCCGCTCCCATGCAAAAACGCGTCACGCCGCGGCCTGCCGCTTCCCGGGCCACCTCGATCACGTGCTGCGAATCAAGCAGCCCCTGTCGTTCGACGCCGGCCTCGTAGTGCGCGCTCTGCGGGCAATACGCGCAATCCTCCGGGCAGCCGCCGGTCTTTATCGAGATCAACTGGCATGTCTGCACGCGGTCCGGTGCATGGAATTGGCGGTGACTCGTTTGCGCCTGAAAAACAAGCTCCGGCAGCGCCGTGCGGTAGATGGCTTCGACTTCTGCCCGCTTCCAATCGTGACGCAAATCTCTATTCCCAGCGGCGCGCGGCGCCGCTTCGAACACTGGCTTGGTACCCATGGCCCCCCATCTGGATAGGGATAATCGTCTTCAAACGATTCTGGCATGTTACCATCGCTTTGCATCCGCGTCTCGGTACAGTATCCGACGCGATACGGGATTGCGCTTCGCTTCTCAGAGGGGCAGTTTGACCGGCCATTCGTAAAATGTTATAAATCGATGCTTTGCGCAGCCCTTGCGTCCCGTCTCCGGGGCGCTTCGCCGGCCATCTTTGGATATACGGGGTAGTTTTGGGGTCGGCGCGCGGCGGCTTCTTCCTGGTGGAACGTGAACAATTCGGTCCTCGATCGCGCCAAACGGCGCTGCGTCGAAAAAGTGTGCCGGAAGCCACCGTCCCCGGAAGCTATTTCCCTGTGAACGAATGATTTACGGAGGATTGTGAATGCTAACTTGGCTGGCAAATGCCTGGTCTCTAGGCTGCAAATTTATCAAGTTTGGAGCGGCTGCCTTCGCGTTCACATTGCTTGGGGCCGCATCGGCTCTCGCTGACGAAGCCGGCGGCGAAGCCAATTTGAAGCTTCCCGATCTATCTCAGGTCACCTTTCTCGGCATCGACGGCCACAAACTTCTGCTCTTCGGCATTGTCATCTGCATCTTTGGCCTGGGCTTCGGCTTGGCGATCTATTCGCGGCTGAAAAACCTGCCCGTTCACAAATCGATGCGCGACATCTCCGAGCTGATTTACGAGACCTGCAAAACCTACTTAATCACGCAAGGAAAGTTCCTGCTGATCCTGTGGGTGTTCATCGCCG
>Ga0209648_10002975_pt1 | contig 14138 bp, 14 predicted proteins | sample GraSoi2013_115cm_FD_185830 | JGI IMG/M metagenome (GOLD analysis project Ga0209648, IMG submission 185830) | Grasslands soil microbial communities from the Angelo Coastal Reserve, California, USA - Sample 9_17_2013_115cm (SPAdes) (version 2) | ecosystem: Environmental > Terrestrial > Soil >...
TGAGGTTGCTACCCGGGAAGCCGTTTCGCCGACAGCCATATCTCCATCTGGCCAAGGTTCTGCAAGATTCGGGAGACTCCGATGGCGCGTTGCGGGTGCGCGTAAAAATGGAGGAGCTCAGTAGAAATAGCGAAGCTGGCGGCGAACCAAGCTCAAAATGGCTTAACAAGATCATCAGGCCGATTAGAATTGGCATTGCCTGGCTCTGGAGCTGGTTTCTAAGAGTGTCGATTGGCTATGGCTACTATCCAAAGCGGGCCCTTGGGTTCATCATTCTCTTGAGCGCTCTAGGATGCATCGTTTACGACAGAAGCTATTATGCGGGAACCATGGTTCCAACCGACGAGAAGGCCTACGCAAAGTTTACGGACCCTACTACTGAACAGCAGGTTCCTCCGCACTACCTCAGCTTCTCTTCATTTGTTTATTCGGTGGAGAATTCTCTTCCGCTGGTCAAGTTGGGTCAGGGTGAAAAGTGGCAGCCTTACCCGGGAACGGAAGCCCCCGAGTGGCAAGCTTTGTTCACGAGTCGCTTCGGGACTTCGCCACGGTTTGTAAGAACGTTTCTGCGTATCCAAATTCTCCTCGGCTGGCTGTTCGCCACCCTCTTTCTTGCCGGCGTAAGCGGCATTGTGCACAAAGAAAAAGCGTAACCTTATCTCCTTTGCGCCATGTTTTTCCAATCACAATCGCGGGTTCGCAAAATGTCTGGCTCGGCCGAGGCACTTCGCATGTCGTCGCACATTCAGAAGATCCTGATTACTTACAAAAAACTGCCCGTTGCCCGGGCCGGAGGCAAGTTGCGGCACTGCTTTGTGGGTGCCATAATTCAACTTCACTAGTGGCGAGTGATGAGTGGCGAGAAAGCGGTTGCGAGTCTTGGCATTAGCGCATCACCGGCCACTGTGCAGGGGGATTTATGGCGCTCCGTGATTCTTGGATTGAGCAACGGGAAGCAAATGCGGTGAGTGGCAACGGCAACCGGAATATGTCGCAGATGCACCTGGCGCGGCAGGGCGTGATCACGGAGGAGATGCAGTACATCGCCAAGCGCGAAAAACTGGAACCGGAACTGATTCGAATTGAAGTGGCGCGCGGGCGGATGATCATTCCCGCCAACATCAATCACCGTAACCTGGAGCCGATGGCCATCGGCATCGCAAGCAAATGCAAGATCAACGCGAACATTGGCAATTCTTCCACCAGCTCAAATATCGACGAAGAGTTGAAGAAGCTGCATCACGCCGTGCATTATGGCGCGGATACGGTGATGGACCTTTCCACCGGCGGCGACATTCCGGTGATTCGCAAGGCCATCATCGATGCGTCCCCGGTGCCCGTGGGCACCGTGCCGGTGTACGAAGCGATTTCACGAGTGCGACGGCCGGAAGATTTGACGATCGGGCTGATGCTGGAAGTGATCGAAGAGCAAGCCGAGCAGGGCGTGGATTACATGACCATTCATGCCGGCGTGCTGCGCGAGCATGTGCCTTTGGTGCGCAAGCGGATTACAGGGATCGTAAGCCGCGGCGGCTCGCTGATGGCCCATTGGATGGAACATCACAAGAAGCAAAACTTTCTTTACGAGAACATCGAAGACATCTGCAAGATTTTCAAAAAGCACGACGTGAGTTTTTCGTTTGGCGACGGCTTGCGGCCGGGTTGCATCGCGGATGCGAGCGACGAAGCGCAGTTCGCGGAACTGAAGGTGCTCGGCGACCTTACAAAAAAGGCCTGGGAGCACGACGTCCAAGTGATGATCGAAGGCCCGGGGCACGTGCCGATGGACAAGATCAAAGAGCAAGTGGACAAAGAAATGGAATGGTGCCACGAGGCGCCCTTCTACACGCTGGGGCCGCTGGTGATTGATATCGCGCCTGGCTACGACCATATTACCAGCGCCATCGGCGCGGCCATGATCGGCTGGCATGGAGCGTCGATGCTGTGTTACGTGACGCCGAAAGAGCACCTCGGCTTGCCGAATCCGGAAGACGTGAAGCAGGGCGTGATCGCCTACAAAATTGCAGCCCACGCCGCGGATGTGGCCCGGCACCGCCCAGGTGCGCGCGACCGTGACGACGCGCTCAGCTATGCGCGCTTCCTGTTCGATTGGAACAAGCAATTCGAGCTTTCACTCGACCCTCCGACAGCGAAAGCCATGCACGACGAAAATCTTCCCGACGATTTCTACAAAGAAGCCAAATTCTGCTCCATGTGCGGGCCGAAGTTCTGTTCCATGAACATCACGCAAATGGCGGACGCCGAGAGCGGCCAAGACCAGTCCGAGCGCAAACAGAAATTCGTCGAGCTGCTTGCCAAAGTGCAGAGCGCTTGAAGATCGTGGTCGACGAGTTTCAAGGTCGTGTCCTTGCTTTGGTTTCGGAAGCTACGGGCGTGAAGCTGGAAAAGCTGCAGCTGACGACCACTTTGAGTGGAAACCTCGGCATGGAAGGGGATGACGCGGTCGAGTTCTTCGAAAAATTCGGTAGCGAATTCGCCGTCAATCTGTCTGACCTTCATCGGGATTGGAAATTCTACTTCTCCCCTGAGGGGGTACCGATCACTACAGCCCTTCTAGTTGCAATTCCACCGGTAGCGATTGCAATCCTTCTGGAAGGATTTTTCCCACGGCTGCATGGAATGGTTGCTCTTGGAATTGCTGTTCTGCTCTGGTTGCCGGTACTCGTGCCGTGGAGCAGGTGGCGATACAAGAATCGGACACTCCAGATAACGATAGAGGATCTGGTACAGAGCGCTTCCTCTGGAAAATGGACGAAAGCCGTGCCGGAAGAACTCTTACATCGTATGAACAAGCAAAAATTCTATGATCGATTTATCGCCCGATAGGAAGCTGCGCGAGGAATTCAACCGTTGGGCGGAGGCGGGGCGGGGCGAGGGGATGGAGCAGGAGCACCTGCCCATCACCCTGCCAGTTCTGGACAAGATGCAGCTGGCGCCGACCGACAACGTCCTCGACGTGGGGTGCGGGGCGGGCTGGCTCTCGCGGAGGCTGGCGAAGTTGGTCCCCGAGGGCCGCGTCGTGGGAATGGACATTTCGGACGAAATGATCCGTCACGCGCGGCGCGCCAGCGTGGACTTCGCCAATTTGCTCTTCGTTGCCGGAGAAGTGACGCAAATTCCCTGGCAACCGCACTTTTTCTCGCGCGTGATTTCCGTGGAATCTTCCTATTACTGGCCAGACCCTGCCGCGGGCCTCAAAGATATTTTTCGGGTTCTCAGCGATGGTGGCTCGGCGTGGATTCTCATTAACTATTACCGCGACAATCCGCATTGCCATCAGTGGGGTGATCTGCTTGCAGTGAAGACGCATCTGCTGTCCGCCGAGGAGTGGGCCGGGCAATTCCGCTCCGCAGGTTTTGCGAACGTGGCTCACGAGCGCATCGTTGATCCTTCACCCTCGCCGGAAGTATATACGGGCCGATGGTTCCGTGACGCCGCGCATCTCCGCGCGTTCAAGTCCGAAGGCGCGCTGCTCATTCACGGCGCCAAGGAATGAAACAAGTGGCCGGGCCCGGCCGCGTGTGATAGAAATGCCGCCACGTAGCGGGGATTTCGAATGTCATTTCTGAGCGATGGAGCAGCCGTAGTGACCGGAGCAGGTTCCGGTATCGGGCGTGCGCTGGCGCAGCAACTGGCTGCCGCGGGCTCGGCGCTGGCACTCGCGGACATTGATGAAGCAGGACTTCTGGAGACGGCGCAATCGTTAGAGAAAAAAAGCGCTCTGGTTACGACGCACGTGCTCGACGTTGCCGATGAGGCGGGCGTGCGGTCGCTCGCGGAAGACGTCACCGGGAGGCACGGGCGCGTCACGCTGCTCATCAATAATGCGGGAGTTTCGCTGCACGGCGATTTTGAAGAAATTTCCATGGACGATTTTCGCTGGCTGATGAACATCAATTTCTGGGGCACGGTGTATGGCGCAAATTACTTTTTGCCGGTACTGAAGCGGGAGAAGCGCGCGCACATCGTGAACCTCTCGAGCGTATTCGGGATTATCGCTCCTGCGGGACAGGCGCCCTATGCGGCCAGCAAATTTGCGGTGCGCGGATTCACGGAAGCGCTCCGCCACGAACTGGAGGGCAGCACTGTAGGCGTTTCCTGTGTCCATCCCGGCGGGATTAAGACCCCCATCGCGCGGCGGTCACGGATTGGCGCCGGCGCCTCGGCGTCCAAGCGCGAAGAAAATATCGAGCGATTTGAACGGTTGGCGCGGACTCCGCCGGAAAAGGCCGCCGAGCGAATCTTGCGGGGCGTGGAACGCCGCGAGCCGCGCATCCTGATAGGCTCAGACGCCTATCAGATCGATATTCTGCAACGTCTGCGGCCGGCAAGCTATTGGAAGACTCTTTCTGAGAAGTTTGAAAAACTCGCCGCAAAATCGAAGTGAAGCGGACACGCTTAAGTTGGGCCGGGATGCTTCAGAGAAGTTTTGACTCCGACCGTTACGGTGAATATACTCGGCGTCATTAGGGAAGGACTGACCAATGGGGGTACTGGATCAACGGTTCGAAAAGAACTTCATGATTACCTCGGTGGACTATGTGTTCAACTGGGCGCGCAAAAGCGCCATCTGGCCGCTGACGTTTGGACTGGCGTGCTGCGCCATCGAGATGATCGCTTCCACGACTTCGCGGTTCGATATGGCGAGGTTTGGAGCGGAAGTATTCCGGCCGTCGCCGCGGCAGGCGGACCTGATGATTGTGGCGGGCACGGTAACGCTGAAGATGGCGCCAGTGCTGAAGCGTGTGTGGGAACAAATGCCGGACCCCAAGTGGTGCATTTCCATGGGAGCTTGCTCGAGCGTGGGTGGACCATTTAATGCGTATTCGGTTTTGCAAGGCGTGGATCGCATCGTACCGGTAGATGTGTACGTCGTAGGATGTCCGCCGCGGCCGGAGGGGCTCTTCTTTGCCCTGCTGAAGCTGCAGGACAAGATCGACCAGATGACGCTGGCGAAGCGGCCTACCGAAGTGCGCCTGAAGCCGCAGATGGTGGAAGAGTTCAAAAAGGGAGTGATGGTGGCGCAGACACCGGAACCGCGATAGGAAATGGAAAATAGAAATTAGTCGGGCTGGCCGGGGCACTCAACACAAAGGCCACAGAAATCACGGAGTCAGGACGGAACAGGAGAGAGAACAGCAGATGGCGTTTGCGCGAGCAGCGAAGACCAATGAAATCACGCCGGGAACGATCCGGGAGTTTCATATCGAGGGCAAAGCCATTGCGCTGGCCAATGTAGGTGGCAAGTTCTATGCCATCAACAATACCTGCTTGCACCGGGGGGGCCCGCTGGGCCAGGGCGTCATGGACGGAAGGATCGTGACCTGCCCGTGGCACGGGTGGCAATACGACGTGACCACTGGCAAGGTTGGGCAGAATCCGACAGTGGGCGTCGATTGCTACGCTGTCGAGGTTCGAGGGGAAGATATTTTTGTCGATGCCGGTTAGTTTTCTGTAAGATGTTGATAATGAATAAGTTGTATTGATTTTGCCGAAATATAGCCACTGGAACGTGTTCTCACCTGACAAGCCCTGTTTCGTCTAACCCTCATATTTTGTTTCGCTTTTTGAGTGCCAGCGTGTATATTGCTGCCGACTCGAAAGCCTCGATGGCGATACCGACTGTTCAACGACACTACTGGATCTTCAGCGCAGACCCTCACCACTATCACTGGGACACTCTTTTCGTAAAGGGTAAGGAAATGTGGCACGGTGCTGGGTCAAAACCCGACGCGATCCGCGCGTTAAAACAGGTGCGCAAGGGCGACCGGGTATTGTGCTATCACGCGGCCCCGGAGCGCACCCTGTATTCGATTGCGGAAGTGACGCGAGATCCGTATCCGGACCCACACGATTACAAGGGGAAGAACCTGGTAGCGGACCTGCGGGCCTTTGAAAAGCTGCCCCGGCAGGTGTCCCTGGCGGAGATGCGCGCGAATCCTGCGCTGAAGAAAATGAAATTGCTGAAGAATGTGAGGGTGATCGTTTCGCTGCTGACAGATCTGGAGTATCAGGAAATTCTGCGCATGGCCGGGATCGTCGCAACGCCGGGGATTCCGTTGCCCTGATCGCCGACGCGCAAACCTGCTAGGCGAAAGTTGAACTGAGGTGAGAGATGGCTCTCATTAGCCGCTCCGGTTTCCTTGTCGTTTGTTTGGCTGCCCTTTCCGCGCTCTTCATACAGAATATGCACCACGATTCGATGCTTGAGGGTGTTCCTTCGGGAAAGACACGCGTGCTCGACTTGAGCTACGCGATCAACGACAAACTTGTGCCCTGGCCGGGAGACGAGAGGGTTTTTGAAGCGAAGGTCAACGCAAGCATCGAGAAAAACGGCTACTTTACTCGCAGCTTCTGGATGCTCGAACACTACGGGACGCATCTAGATGCGCCGGCGCATTTCCCGCCCGGCAAGACGACTGTCGATCAAATTCCCGTGAAACAATTGTTCGGGCCGGCGGTGGTAATCGATGTCCGCGCCGAGAGCAGCAAGGATGCGGATTATCGGCTGGACGCCGCGGGCATCGAAGCTTGGGAGAAGCGGCGCGGGCGGATTCCCGAAGGCGCGATTGTGCTGCTCCGGACCGGGTGGGCATCGCGGTGGCCGGATGTGCAGAAATACCGGAATCAGGATGCGAAAGGCAAAATGCATTTTCCGGGGTTCTCGACGGAAGCGGCGAAGCTGCTGATCGCGCGGAAAGTCAGCGGGCTTGGCTGCGATACCCTGAGTATCGACTACGGTGCGTCGGAGGACTTCGCGGTGCACCACTTGTCGTTGGGAGCAGGTCTGTATCACCTTGAAAACCTGGCCGATTTAGGCGAACTGCCGGAAACGGGAGCGTTCTTGATTGTTGCGCCCATTAAGCTCGAGGGCGGCTCGGGTGGGGCGGTGCGTGTCTTCGCATTGTTGCCTTAAACTTAGGAATAAAGCGAACATTTCTGATGCCTCTTGCGTCATTCTCAAGACATTGTTGAATCTTTTCCCGGGAGGAAACATGCGCTTTCGAATCGCGATTCTGACGGGCATTTTGCTCGCCTTTGCTACGGTTTCTGGAGCCGCGGAGGAAACGCCCTTGCTTGCGCATGCGCCGACGGTTAGCAAGACCCAAATCGTTTTTGCATACGGGGGATACTTATGGAGCGTGCCGCGCGATGGCGGCGATGCGCGGCAGTTGACAACGGGCGGACATGAAGGGTTGCCGGTGTTTTCGCCGGATGGAAAATGGATCGCGTTTTCGGGCCAGTACGACGGAAATATCGATGTATTCGTCATGCCGGCGGAAGGGGGTGAGCCGCGGCGGCTGACGTGGCACCCCGCAGCCGACATTGCCGTTGGATGGACCCCTGACGGGAAGCGGGTGCTTTTTCATTCCGGGCGCGAAGCTTATGCGGACTTCGACCGTCTCTACTCCGTTCCCTTCGAAGGTGGTCCGGCAGATGTTTTTCCAATGTGGCGTGCCGAGGATGCGTGGTTTTCTCCCGACGGGACGCGAATCGCTTATGTGCCGAACGAAGTCTGGCAAACGTCCTGGAAGCGCTATCGCGGTGGGCAGACAACGCCGATCTATATCGTACGGTTGAACGACCTGGTGCGGGAAATAGTTCCCAGGGAGAATTCGAACGACAGGCATCCGGTTTGGTTCGGCGACTCCGTCTACTTCCTCTCCGACCGCAACGGGGCGGTAACGCTATTTGCCTACGACACAAAGACGAAGGCCGTAAAACAGGTGATCGAGAACAAAGGGCTCGATTTCAAGTCGCTTTCCGCGGGACCGGACACGCTGGTCTACGAACAGTTCGGCGGAATTTACCTATTTGATCCAGCGATCGGCAAATCGAAAAAGATTAGCATTCGAATCGCCGGCGACTTACCCGCGACGCGGCCGCACTATGAAAAAGTTAGCGACAAGATTCAGAATGCCGCGATTTCGCCTACAGGCGCGCGCGCCGTGTTCGAAGCCCGCGGTGAAATTCTTACCGTCCCTGGAGAAAAAGGTGATATCCGCAACTTGACGCGTACGGCGGCAGTAGCCGAACGCGATCCGGGGTGGTCGCCGGACGGAAAATCGATTGCTTATTTCTCCGATGAGTCCGGCGAGTATGCTTTGCACATCGCTGATCAATCGGGCTCCAAAACAGTGCGGAAGATCAGTCTGGGCAATCCTCCGTCGTATTTTTACGGGCCTTTGTGGTCGGCGGACAGCAAGAAGATTGCCTACGCGGACAAGCGTTTGAACCTCTGGTACGTGGACGTGGAAAAAGGCGCGCCCATAAAAGTGACAACAGACCGCTACGATGATCCCACTTCTGGATTCACTGAGACTTGGTCGCCGGACAGCAAGTGGCTGACGTACGCGAAACTACTCGAGAATCACCAGCGAGCCGTTTTCGTGTACTCCGTGGAGTCGGGCAAAGAATCGCAAATCACGGACGGAATCAGCGACGCGCGTTATCCAGTTTTCGATAAGAGTGGAAAATCCCTGTTCTTCGCCGTGAGCACGGACATGGGGCTTTCCGCGGGCTGGCTGGATTTGTCCAGCTTCCAGCACCCGGTGCTGAGAAGCGTTTACGCGGCAGTGCTTAAGAAAGGCGATCCTTCGCCGGCCGAGCCGCAGAGCGACGAAGAAAAGGCAGGCGAAGAGAAGAAAGATTCCGCAAGCGGAGACAAAGGCAAAGAGGCGGACAAGAACAAAGAGGGAGCGAAGGGCAAGGAAGCCGGCAAGGCCAAGGAAGGCGAAAAAGGTAAAGAAGGCGAAAAGAAGGAGGAGCCCGTTAAGGTCACGATTGATCTGGCCGGCATCGGACAGCGAATCGTGGCTCTGCCCATCAAGGCCGCCAACTATGTAAGCTTGGACACAGGCAAAGCCGGGACTTTGTTTCTTTCGGAAATCGTCGATGTGCCGCGATTCGATGAACGGACTCCGCCGGTAACCGTCTCGAAGTTTGATCTGACAACGCGAAAGACTGAGCCGTTCCTCAGCGGTATCAACGGCTTCGCGGTTTCCGCCAATGGCGAAAAAGTTTTGTACCGCCAGGGGCCGGGATGGTTCATCGCCAAAACGGACGCCGCGCCGAAACCGGGCGATGGTGCTTTGAAGCTCGATGAGATGGAGGTCTTCGTCGATCCGCGCGCCGAATGGAACCAGATGTACCACGAGGTTTGGCGCATCGAGCGCGATTTCCTTTATGACCCGCATTTTCACGGGCTGGACCTCAACGCCGCTGAAAGGAAATACGCTCCTTATCTGAAAGGCCTGGCAGGACGCGGCGATTTGAATTATCTCTTCGACGAAATGCTGGGCGAAATCACCATCGGCCACATGTTCATCGGTGGCGGAGACGTTCCCAAACCGAAAGAGGTGAAAGGCGGATTGCTTGGTGCCGACTACAAGATCGAGAACGGGCGCTACCGCTTCGCGCGCGTTTTCAATGGGGAGAACTGGAACCCTGAACTGCGCGCGCCGCTGACACAGCCTGGGGTGGACGTGAGGGCGGGCGAATATCTGCTGGAAGTGGAAGGGCGCGAAGTCCGGCCACCGGCGGAGGTCTACAGCTTCTTTGAGAACACCGCAGGGAAGCAGATCAAAATCAAAGTGGGTACGAACGCGGACGGCAAGGACGCGAGAGAAGTCACGGTGGTGCCGTTGCCGAGCGAATTTGCGCTTCGCAACCGCGCGTGGGAAGAGGATAACCGGCGGAAGGTGGACGAGTTGAGCGGGGGCAAGCTGGCTTATGTGCACGTTCCGGACACGGCCGTCGGCGGCTGGCAAAATTTCAACCGCTTCTACTTCGCGCAGGTGGGCAAGCAGGGCGCCGTCATCGACGAGCGCTACAACCACGGCGGGGAAATCGCGGACTACATTATCGACATGCTGAAGCGCCCGCTGCGGAACTGCGCGATTTCGCGCGAAGGAGAAGCGTTTTGCTCGCCGCTCTCGCAAATCTATGGACCGAAAACGATGGTCATCAACGAAATGTCTGGATCGGGCGGCGACGCGCTGCCGTGGATGTTCAAGCAGGACAAGATTGGGCCGCTGGTTGGCACGCGCACCTGGGGCGGGCTCGTGGGGATTTACGGCTATCCGCCGTTGCTGGACGGAGGCTATGTGACGGCGCCACGTGTGGCCATCTACGGTCTGCACGGCGAATGGGAAGTGGAGAACCAAGGCATCGCGCCGGACATCGAAGTAGAAAACGATCCGGCGTCCGTTGCGGCCGGGCACGACCGGCAACTCGAACGAGCTGTTGAGGTCACGCTGGAAGCGCTGAAGAAAAACCCTGTGGTGATCCCCGAGCATCCGCCGTATCCCAGTTATCACAAGAAATAGTTCAAAGGAGCCCTGGCGCGACTTCGTAGTAGGACCTCCTGCCAGCTGCGCCAAATCCACCACGTTGTCATCCTGAGCGAAGCGAAGGATCTCAACTATTCCATGTCTCGGCGTAAGCATTCAGCTGAGATCCTTCGTGTTCGACTTCGTCGAACCCTCAGGATGACAGGGCCAGGCGAGTCCGCGTTGCCATACAAAGAGCGTCGGTCGCAGCGCTGTGTTATTTTGAAGAGTCGTTCTTCCTATGCCGGAACTTCCTGAAGTCGAAACGGTAGCGCGCGGATTGCGGCAAACAATTCTCGGACGGCGAATTCTTTCCGTCACGCTGGGTAAGACGGATTTTATCGACGATCCCGCGGCGTTGGAGCAAAACTTGCCTGGCCGCCAGATTGAGGCGGTAGAACGTTACGGAAAATTCATGCTGTTGCGGCTCTCGGCGGCGCAGGGAGAAACTTGTGCCGCCACAAATGGAGACGCAGCACCAGCGTCGCTGCTCGTACACTTGGGGATGACCGGGCAGATCGCGCCGAGTCCCGCGGGACAGCCTCTCGAAAAACACACGCACGTTTGCATGCTTCTGGATGACGGGCGCGAACTGCGTTACACGGACGCGCGGCGCTTTGGGCGCATCGCGTACCTCACGAAAGCGCTGCTTGCCGAGGAGCTGGCCGGATTCGGCGCCGATCCGCTGGAAGTGGGCAAGGAGGAATTTGCGGGCAGAATTGTTGGACGGCGCGCGCGGATCAAGGCTCTGCTGCTGGACCAGGGCGTTCTGCGTGGTGTTGGCAATATCTATGCGGATGAGAGCCTTTGGAGATCGAAGATTCATCCAGCGCGGCTGGGCGCGAACTTGAACAAGAAGCAAGCAGAGACTTTACGCCGCGCGTTGCGGGATATTTTGCAGAAAGCGATTGTGCTTCGTGGGTCTTCGATTTCCGATTTTCTTGACGCCGAAGGCGAGCCGGGAGAGTATCAGCGGCACCATCGGGCGTACGGGCGCGAGGGGAAAAACTGTTACCGCTGCAAAACGCGCATCCGGCGCGCGATAGTGGCGGGGCGAAGCAGCTATTTTTGTCCGAAGTGCCAGCCGTCGCCGCGCGGGTTCGCGGCATTGCCTTTGCCACAGCGCGGAAAAAAGAAAAAGATAACGCAGAGGCGCAGAGAACGCTCAGGAACGCAGAGAAGAAAAGCAAGAAAAAGATAACGCAGAGACACGGACAACGCTCCGACCGGGTCGGAGTAAACGCCGGAGCGCAGAGAAGAAAAGGAAAATCGGAGTGCGGGCGGTTCTCCAGAGAGTCAGCCGAGCGAAAGTGACGGTTGAAGGGCGCGTCACGGGTGAAATCGGCGCCGGGCTGATGATCTTGCTCGGCGTCGGCCGCGAAGACACTGCCGCGGTGGCGGCGTCGATGGCGGAAAAATGCGCGAATCTGCGCATCTTCGAAGACGAGCAGGGTAAAATGAACCGCTCGCTGCTGGATGTGAAAGGCAGCGCGCTAGTCGTCTCGCAGTTCACACTTTACGGCGATGCACGCGGGCAGCGCCGCCCAAGCTTTATTTTGGCTGCGCCACCGGAATTGGCTAAGGCGCTCTACGAAGAATTTTGCGAAGCGCTTCGCAAGTTGGGCGTGAACGTCGCCACGGGAATTTTCCAGGCGATGATGTCCGTGGAGCTGGTCAATGAAGGCCCGGTCACGATCCTCCTCGATTCCGACAAAACATTTTAATCCCGCGAGCGCGCAAGAATCTGCGCGCTGGACGCGCGCGTCGGTGTTGCGGGAACTGAGGGCGCTTGCGAACCCGCGGGTGCGCGCGAAGATGGCCTACTTTGGCGTTGATGTGCCGAGGACGCATGGAATCTCCGCGCCGGTGCTGCATTCTCTCGCAAAGCGAATCGGGAAGAATCACCGGCTCGCGCAGCAATTGTGGACGTCTGGCATCCATGAAGCGTGCCTCCTCGCGGCGTTGATCGGTGAATCAGAAAAAGTTACCGCCGCGGAGATGGAGCGTTGGGTACGCGATTTCGACTCCTGGGACGTAATCGATGCGGCGTGCTGCTACTTGTATGCGCAGGCGCGGCCCGCTTGGAACAAAGCGGCAAAATGGAACCGGCGCCAGGAAGAGTTCGTGAAGCGCGCCAGCTTTTCGCTGATCGCGTATCTTAGCTACAAGGACAAAGCCGCTTCGGATGCCCGTTTTGCGCGATTCCTGCGAGTGATCGAACGCGAGGCGCGCGACGAGCGAAATTTCGTAAAGAAAGCGATGAACTGGGCGTTGCGCAATATCGGGAAAAGAAATGGGCGTCTCAACCGCGAGGCGATTCGCGCCGCCGAGAGAATCCGTTTGCAATATTCGCGCGCAGCGCGCTGGATTGCCGCGGACGCGCTCCGCGAATTGAAAAGCGCCGCTGTGCAAGAGCGGCTGCGAAGGAAAACAGCGTGAATCAGACTGCGAGCATCGGAAAAAACGAAGAGTTGAAAATACGGCGGGCCAGGGTTTCCGATGCGCCGCAGCTTGCAGCGCTGACCGGCGAGCTTGGATATCCGGCGACGGCTGCACAGATCCGTAAACGATTGCAGGGAATCAAGCCCGCGTCTCAAAACGCCGTATTTGTTGCGGATTCCGCAAAAGGCGGAGTGATCGGCTGGCTGCACGTGAGCAGGGACGTGCTTCTTGAAAGCGAAATCCGCGCGGAAGTGAACGGACTTGTTGTCGCCGAAGGGCAGCGCAGCCTGGGAGCAGGCGCGCGATTGCTGGCCGCCGCGGAAGATTGGGCGCGCAAGCACGGCTGCAAGAGCATGTCGGTCCGGTCGAATGTAATTCGCGAGCGCGCGCACAAATTTTACGAACGCAACGGCTACGAACACTACAAGACGCAGAAATCATTCCGCAAACCGCTGTAATCTTAGATCTTTCGCGAAAAGCAGATCCCTGGCTTCGCTCGGCATGACAGCAAAGGGACTTTTTCAGAAACCTGCTGTGAATACCCGCGTGCGTTCAAGTGGAAATATATATCGCATTACGATATACTGGCAGCATGGCGGCGGAGATTACCACGGCCGAATACCGCGCGCTGGCGGAGCTGCGCTACCTTATCCGCAAGTTCGTCGGCGAAGGAGACGCGGTGGCCCGCGCCGCGGAACTTGAGCCGCAGCAGTATCTGCTCTTGCTGGCGCTGCGCGGGCTCCCTGAAGGCGAGGAAGCGACGATTCGCACACTGGCAGACCGGCTGGCGCTGAAGCATCACAGCGCCGTGGAATTGATCGACCGGCTGGAGGTCCATGGCTACGTGCGGCGGAGCCGCAACCGGGAAGACCGCAGGCAAGTCCTGGTGACGCTCTTGCCACGAGGCGAAAAACTGCTCGAACAGGTCGCGCGCGACCGCATCGGCGAGTTGCGCGCCAGCGGCGCCGCGCTTGTGAATGCCATCAGCGCTTTGCTGGAAAACGGCCGTCTGTCGCCGGGGAAGAAACAAACCGGCGGATCTTCCAAGAAGCGCAGGGAAAAGCCGCAGTGACTGAACTTCCCGAAAAAGAATTGAACGAGGCCCGAGAACCCTCACGGAAAAATTGGTGGGATTCTTCGTCGCGGCAGTGGGCCGCCTTTCTCCGGAATCGCGAGGAACAGGTTTTTCTCGTTCTGACGCTGCTCATCGGCGCGCTGGTTGGAATCGTAGTTGTTGCGTTCATTCTCTTGACGGAGCGATTCGGGGCCAGGCTCTATCCCGCCGGGGGAGAGGCCTGGCGGAGACTGCTGGTGCCGGTTGCCGGTTCAGCCGTCATGGGCTAT
>Ga0209648_10002977_pt1 | contig 14135 bp, 7 predicted proteins | sample GraSoi2013_115cm_FD_185830 | JGI IMG/M metagenome (GOLD analysis project Ga0209648, IMG submission 185830) | Grasslands soil microbial communities from the Angelo Coastal Reserve, California, USA - Sample 9_17_2013_115cm (SPAdes) (version 2) | ecosystem: Environmental > Terrestrial > Soil >...
TAACTCGCATGACCACGCGCGTGCTGTCAGCGCCATCAGCGACCAGAGCGGCATCGTCGGCAGCAACGAGAAATTGCTGGTCGACGCCCTCACTTGAATATTTCTTCTCGATGACTTTCTTGCCGCTGAGGTAGCCCTCGATGGTGAGATCGCCGTCGGGGACGTGCTTGAGTTCCACTGAAAACGGCGGATGCACAAGATTGCCGAACTCGGCGCGATTGGGATCGGCCTCGGCTAGCAACGTCTCTCCTACATAGAATTTAAGGTGATCGCAGTTGGAGCATACCACCGCCTTGGAAAACGAATTGGTCAGGTCTCCGCGGGCTGACCAGGGAAAGCAGGGCTCCAGGACGACCTCTTCGGCGGGGTCGCACTGCGATTTGTAAAAGCCAGCCGCGGGTTTGGGCAAGCGGAAGATATCACTTACGCCGTGATAGCAGACGCGATCGCCAGAGCCGAAGTTGAAATGCGTGTTGTAGTCGAAGGCGCACCAGCCAATGCCGCCGGCATACTGCGGATTGGAGCCGAGCTGATTGTGCACGCGGGCATGCCGCAATGCGTGCTCGGTGAGCCGTTCGGCGTTGTCGTAGGGCTTGGTGACAAAGGTGTGTCCGATGAACTCGGTGTTCAAATATTTGGGATGGTTGGGCGGCTTGAGGGGGAAGCCGAAATCGTTCATGGTGAAGACGTCTTCCAGGAATTCTGAATCGTAACGATAGCGGATGCCTCCCGTGGGGCGCGTGGTATCAAGCTGGTGGGCAAGGGCGTTGGTCCGCGTGTAGAGATCGTGATCGTCTTGCGATTCATTGACGCGCACGCCCCAGAGAATAATCGCGGGGTGGTTCCAGTCACGGCGAATCATGCGCCCAACGTTGTCCACCACCAGGTCTTTCCAGGGCTGAGCGCCGATGTGCTGCCATCCGGGGATTTCTTCCAACACCAGCAGGCCGAGCTCATCGCAGGCATCGAGAAAATACGGTGACTGCGGATAGTGCGAGGTGCGCACGATGTTAACCTTCAGCTCGTTCTTCAGAATGTAAGCGTCACGCCGCTGCACGCGCGCGGGCATGGCCTGGCCCACAAAAGGAAATGTCTGGTGGCGGTTCAGCCCACGCAGTTTTATGATTTTTCCGTTCAACTCGAAGCCGTGATCGGTAAACTGCGCCTGACGAAAGCCGATGCGGCGGCGGTCTTCATCAAGAATAGTTTTCGTCTGAGTGATGCGCGCTACTACCGTATAAAGATTCGGCTCATTCAGCTCCCAGCGCTGCACGGGAGCAAAGTTTGAGAACGTAAGCTCATGGGCCACCGGTTCCGCGCTTGCTCCTGCAGGGGGCAGCGTTTTGTGAGCCGTGGCGAGAACACGGTCACCGTCGCGCAGCTCGGCTTCGAGCACGAGCGGATGAGTTTGCGGTTCCAGGTGGGCAACGAAGCAAGAAACGTCAACGCTGGGGTGGTCGCTGAGCACGTCTTTCGGCCGGGCGAAGATATTTTCCAGATACGTGCCGGGCACGAGCCTGAGGGAAACATCGCGGTAAATGCCGCCGAAAGTAAGGTAATCAATGTTGCCTCCAAAGGGAGGAATATCGGCGCGCTCGCTGGAATCGAGCTCCACGACGAGAACATTTTCTCCGTCGAGATCGAGGTGAAGCGTCAGGTCGAAAGAGAACGGAGTGTATCCGCCTTTGTATTCGCCAAGCTGCGCGCCGTTGATCCATACGGTTGAAGCCGTCATGGCGCCACCGAAATCTACGAAAACGTGACGCCCGCGTGCTGCAGGTGGCAAGCGGAAGCGCCGCCGATAGACCGATACGAAGCCATAAGACTTCTCATCAAAGCTGTGCCAGGGCAGCCGCTTGTTGGTGTGGGGAATCGTGACCTGCTCGAAACCTGAGTCGTCGAAGGTGGGCGCGGTGGCCTCAGCAATGTGCTGAGCGCTGTAACGCCAGTTGCGGTTGATAGGCAGAATAAGCCGGCCCACAGGACTTACGCGCGGAGTTTCAGCCTGCGCTTGGGACGCGGCCAGCAGATTATTTTGCTTCAATGCCAGTGCGGTTAACACGGTGCTGCTTGACTTCAGAAAATCGCGGCGATTGATCATAAGGTTCTGTTTTACGGGCTTGTTTCATTTTGCCGTTCCGGCGCCGAGGGATTGTATCAAATCATTCGCCGCTGAGAATGCCAAGGAATTGGGATAAGTGAATCAATTTGGCGGTTGGTACGCATCTTGAACTGTGTGATGGCGGTGCCCGGCCTTAGGCAGCAGCCCGCACTTTCCCAACTATAACTTTACAATATAAAGTATTTTATATTGTGAGGTTGGAAGTCCCGAGCCAGCTTATTTCCTGGAGAGGGCTTCGACGATGCGGTCGAAGTCTTCGAGCGTGGCGTATTCGATGATGATTCTTCCCTTACCTTTTCTGTCTTTGATGAATACGCGGACACCCAAGGCCTGCTCGAGTTCGCGTTCGGCGGCGCGGACGTTGGGGTCCGCCGGCCGGATTGCCTGGCCGTGTCCATTTTCGCTCGAGGGATTTTTTAGATTGAAGATCAGGGCTTCAGTTTGAATGGTCGAAAGATGCTTGCTGACAATTTCTTTGGCGATGCGCCTGATTTCTTCCTCTGAGTTCAAAGTCAGCAGAAGTTTGGCGTGACTGAAGGTGAGCTCCTGGTTGCGCTTCAGCTCCTCCTGCACTTCATGAGGCAGCTTGAGCAGGCGTATGTAGTTGGCAATCGAGGTGCGATCTTTGCCGGTGCGCTGCGCCATCTGCTCCTGGGTGACATTGAACTCACGCGAGAGCCGGTCGAAAGCCTGGGCCTGCTCCATGGGACCCAGGTCTTCGCGCTGCAAATTCTCAATGATAGTGAGCTCCAGCGCCTGCTGGTCACTGACCTGGCGGACTATCGCAGGAACGGTTTGCTTGCCGGCGCGCTGAGAAGCCAGCCAGCGGCGCTCGCCGGCAATGAGCTCGAAACGTCCGTCACGAAGAGGACGAACGACGATCGGCTGCATCACACCATTCGCTTTGATGGAAGCGGCCAGCTCGTTGAGGGCGGCTTCATCCATACGTGCGCGGGTCTGGTAGCGGTTGCGATCAATGTGCTCGATGCGGAGATCGCGCACGGCGTCGGCGGGGGCTTGGGCCGTCGCGGTGGCCCCGCGTGCGGCGGGTAGAAGAGTTTCGAGGCCGCGTCCTAGTGCTTTTCTTTTCTGTAAATTCATCTTCTTCATTCAGCTCCCAAACCACCAAAATGTTCCGCGAGGAACATTTTTCATTAAAACAGAGTTTGACGCCATTTCAAACAAAATGATACCAATTCAGCCCCAAGCTCCAAGGTGCAAGTTTTCAGACTGAAAAAAGTGTTCCGCGCGGAATAACTTTTTGCGGTCTCCTACCGTAAGAGTGTTTCCTCGCGAAACGTTTTGAGGGGGAATGGGGGTACTGTAACGTTTCCTCGGAAACTGCCATTAGTTACTGGGAGGGGGAAATCTTGGTTGTTTTCCCGGCCTGTTCAAAAAGGGTCGCAGGGCGGGCCAGGGTTCTCCCCTTTCTCAACCAGACAGGAAACAATTCTTCAATCCACCAGGTAATCCGCTCTCAGCCGAGCCGAATTTCAGGAAAAAGTGTTCCGCGCGGAACACTTTTGCAGGGTTTGTCTTCGTAAGCGTGCTGGCGCTGGCAACCTGGCAAGCTACTTGTGGGCCGCCCGCAATTCTTCGACGAGCTGCTGAAACGCGGGGTCTGAACGCAGGCTTTCCAGGTTCGTGTCTTTCTCGATGGCGTCGGGGTTTTTCAGGCCGCGCTTGATGGCCTCGCGCAGGTCTTTGATGGCGTGCTTTTTGTCACCTCTGGCGGCGGCGGTCTCCGCCAACAAAAGGGCTGGCCAGGGCTCCCCGGGACTGATATCGCCCATCAGCTCAAAGTAATATTCGGCCTGGGCGAAGCGTTTCTTTTCCAGTTGCGCCTGCCCCGTCTCAATTCCCTGCGCCCAAAGTTGATTGAAAGCCCGTAGTGCTACGAGACGTTTTCCTTCACTCTTTTTTTCACTTTGGGCATGCGCCGCTTGAGTTTTGAGTGCGGCCATTCCGTCAAGTATGGCACTGCGAAGGGATGGTTGCTGATCAAACTCGGCATCAGCCACACTGGCAATTTTTTGGGAAATATCCTCAGTGATGGACTGCTGCTCGGCAATTTCTTCCTGCTCCTTTTTGCGCGCTTGCTTCAACTCCGGCGACTTCTTCAGTGAGGCCAGCTTCTCCGCATATTGACTTACATCTTTGAGGTCATTGAAATCGGACGCCAAAGAGCGATAGGCCGCAAGCTCGGCGATGGCGTCATGCCGTTGCTCGGCTTGTTCGGCTTCCTGCCGGGTCTGTGCAAACAAGCGTTCAATGAAAGCCGCGTCCCGAGGCTGTGTCCCTGCTTGCATCGCCTTGAGTTGGATCCACTCGATGGCTCCTTCAATCACCGCTGCCGGCGCCCACTGGTGTTCTCCCGGGAAAACTTTTACCCGGTAGCCGGGCCCGGCTTCTTCCTTCTTGCGTCGAAGCTCCATGATTTCGGGCCAATTGAAATCCTGGTCTCCAACCGCTACGAAGTAAACGAACGGGCCTTTTTGTGAGGCGTCCACAGAAGCGGGATAACCAGCGCCGTGCGAGATGACCCCAGCGATCTCACACTGGCTGCAGCGCAGAGCCATTGAAGTTGCGACGCGCCCCCCACCAGAAAAGCCGGTTACATAGATTCGGTGTGGGTCGAGAGATAACCGTTCGTGCGTGTCTTGCCACATGCTGGAGATGGCTTTTGTCGTCTCTCCCGGTGAGAAGTTTCGGGAGTTGTTGGAGCCAGCCACGATGAAGCCGTACTTTTCGGCGGCGTCCTTGTAAAGCTTGACCGGAGTCTTACCGTAAGCCAGCGGATCGAATGCATAGATAATCGGCCAGGTCTTGGCCGGGGTGTAGTTTGAAGGAAGATACAGGGCATAGCTCTGCTCCGGATCACTGGCACAGTCCACACTGTCGATGATCTCGCCGACAGGAAATGGTTTCGATGATGTGTTACTGGGCGTTTGTGAAGCCGCTGATAAAGCTAAAAGCCACGAGCCTAGAAGGACGGAAAGCTCAATACGGCCGCGGCGAAACAACCTCATCTCGTCTTCCCCTAACAACTCATGAAATTGTAACGGATGTCCTGAGAACCTTTTGAGGCAATAAAGTGTTCCGCGCGGAACACTTTGTAGTCATCAGGCCTCAGTCCGCGGTCCTCAGACCGGGGGGGGCCGAGTCCCCAAATTGTTCCTTGAGGAACACTCAAAAAGAGGCGATTCCGAGCCGGCAAGGCAGCTTTCCAAGGTGTCAAAGTGTTCCTCAAGGAACAATTTGCCGGTTCGAAAGAAGGGGGTAAAAGGCGCAAAAAAAGTGTTCCGCGCGGAACACTTTTTGACCCCAGACTCTCGGATTTCTTGGGAGGTTAGTCTACAGTCCCAGTCCCCAAGGGTTCGGGGGCTTCGGCCATGACCTGCTCCGCCCGGCTGGGAGTCCGGTGGTGCTTAGGAAGCCGGGACATGATCTCTTTGGCAAGCTTGATGTAGCATTCCGCTCCTCGGGAATGAACGTCATAGATGAGCACGGGTTTGCCGTGGCTCGGGGCTTCCGCCAGGCGCACGTTGCGCGGGATGGAGGTCCGCAAGAGCCGGTCTCCGAAAAACTTCTTCAGCTCGCCCGCCACCTGTTGCGCCAGGTTGGTGCGCTCGTCATACATGGTCAGGACTACACCCTCAACCATAAGCTCGGGATTAAAATTCTGGCGAACTCGCTCCATGGTGTCTAGAAGTTCGCTGACACCTTCCAAAGCAAAGTACTCGGGCTGCATGGGAATCAGAACGGAATCGGCCGCGACCAGAGCGTTAAGCGTCAGCAGATCGAGGGCGGGAGGACAATCGAGGATGATGAACTCGAAATCCTGACGTATGCCTTCGAGCGCTTTGCGCAGCCGGAATTCACGTTGCTCTTGTGGGACCAACTCGATATTGGCGCCGATAAGATTCTTGTGCGCGGGAATTACGCAGAGTCCTTCGGGATCAACTTTCTGCAAGGCCTCGCGGGCATCGGCCAATCCCATCAGGACATGGTAGGTGCTTACGCGGTCGGGATCTTTGGCAAAGCCCAGCCCGCTGCTGGAATTGGATTGCGGGTCACAATCTACCAGCAACACCGGCACTTCAGCGGCAGCAAAGGAAGCGGCCAAATTGATGGCAGTGGTGGTCTTGCCGACTCCACCTTTCTGATTGGCTACTGCAATGATCCTACCCATGAATAGACCGCTGGAATTGCAGGGTATTGAAAAATTTGTAATCGCGCAAGTGGAACAGTAAAGCAGTTGCCAGTTCCCGGTCCACGGCACGCGGGGACAGGTTGCCAGTTTTCCCCACAAACGATTTGAGATGAATGAACCGCGGAGACGCAGAGGCGCGGAGAAAACCAGAATCTTTAACACGAGAGAAAACGTAGAGGCTAATGCGGTTTCTTTGTCCACCGAGAAAAAGGGAAAAGTGTTCCGCGCGGAACAAGGCGTGAGCTTATATGTTTACTAGTAAGGTACTAGTAGCGCCCAATCTCCACCAACAATATTCATTTCATGTAGATTCGTGGCTTTGAACAAGAATGCAGAAGAAAAATTGCTGAGTGCATTCCACTATTACTATTTTGATTCTCTTTATCAAAGTTCCAAGCTTTTAGTCACACGCTACAAAATTGCAGTGCAATTAGAGGCCAGACAGCATAATTTGAAGGTTTGGTTCCACTGACGAATTGAAATGCACGAACCACGCCTGGACTTTCCTTTTTTTATAAATCTGTAGAATGATTCCTCTCCCACCTGTTTACGATTTAGCTACACGGAACTACGGGAATGCATTTAGGCAGTAACTGATCTGCTCCAAGTTCCAAGCTCTCAGTTGTAAGCAGTTTTTCGTTCCCTTGGTGTAAATCCGAACCCTTCAGGTCGGGGATTGGGCGTTTTAGTGCATCGAAACTCCACCTGTTAATCAACCTGATTCTTAGCTGATTGGGAACTACTTGGCGCAAATCCTCAGTTGTCGGTCCTCGACTTTCCTATGAGGAGGACGCGGGAGTGGGAGAGCGGAAGCGGACGGGGCGTATCCCAAGCAAAAGCCGGCAGGAGCTTGTGAGCGGCTTCAATCTGGGCTGAGCCGATAAGCAAGGCTAAAAGCCCGCTTTGCGCGACCAGCTTGGCGGTGACCGGCAGTACAGACTCAAAGCGTTCGACGGCACGCAAGGTCACCAGGCTGGCTTGGCCCGTCGCAGACTTGGCCAACTCTTCAGCACGGCCGCTGAAGACAGCGATGTTCGTCAATTTGAGAGTGCGGATTACTTCTTTCAGGAAAGTCGCTTTTTTGTTGTGGGATTCGATCAGCGTACCCTGCAGGTGCGGGGAATAAATTTTCAGGGGAATGCCGGGGAATCCGGCACCTGAGCCCACGTCAATGAATTGATTTTCGGTCGAGGCTGCCGCCGCCGTGCGGACTTGTGCCAGGGATGATGCCAGGAAAAAAGATTCACCGAAGTGGCGGCTGATGATCTCCGCTGGCTGGCGCACCGAGGTGAGATTAGTTTTTTCATTCCACTTCAATAAGAGATCGAGATAGGCGCGGACCTGCTCGATCTGGAACGGGGTCAGTCCGGCAGGGGGGAGAAAGGGCGTCAGGTGAGAAATGATGTCCATTAAGCAAGCAGAAGGCACTACTTACCGCGGATTCCACGATCACGCGGATTCTAACAGCAGTTGCCAGTTCTCAGTTTTTGCAGAACCGGAATTCTCGCGGCCAATGCTATTTGAGTTTAGGCCGTGGGGAACGGCTAGCAGTCACAGCCGACGACACACTGCCAGATGCAGTCAGGTTGCCGATGTAGACAGCCTGGATATTGTGTTGTCCAACGGAGAGCTGGGTACTGTAACTGGCTTGGCCAGTGTTTAGCGAAAGTGTAGGACCAACTTGACGGTTCCCCTCCATCAGCACAACAGAATCGTTATCGGTGCCACCAGTAACGGTAATAACGAAGTTTGCCTTTGCGGGTGCACCGGCCACAAATCCAAAATAGATCGTGGCCGCACCTGCGCCGTTCACCGTCAGTGCGGTAGTGCTGGCGCCTCCAGCGTTGGACTCTACGATTTGGCTAAAGACAGCCGAGGTGCTGGAAGTAAAAGTGCTATCCCCTCCGTAAACCGCTGTGATTGCATGGGAGCCCGCTGTCAGAGATGTTGTCGTGAAGGTCCAGATCCCAGGGCCACCCGGTGTCCCTGAGCCGAGGGTTGCGTTTCCGTCCATGAATGTCACCGTACCCGTGGGGGTGCCAGCAAAGAACGAGCCGACCGTGGCGGTAAAGGTCAGTGACTGACTGAGGCTGGAAGGATCTGTGCCCGCTGTCAGGGTCACCGTCGTGCCGCTTGGAGCCAAGACTACCTGTGTAATGGCGGGCGAAGGACTACGGACAAAGTTACTGTCGCCACTATAGGCAATGTTAATGCTGTGCGTACCGACGAGTAGGGACGAAATTGTGATGCTCGCCTGACCGGAGCCATTGAGCGTGACGGGGCCGCCTCCAAGGATAGAAGAGTCGAAAGCGTCCAGGAAAGACACCGTGCCGGTAGGAACGCCTGTGAACTGTGGCATTACGCTACCTGTGAACGTCAGCGCCTGACCAAAGCTGGAAGGGTTGGTACCGCCCGTCAGGGTCACGATGGAGCTGGTCGCGGCCTTATTCACAACTTCAGGAACCACCTGAGAGCTGGAGCTGCTACTCAGAAAATTCGCGTCACCGCTGTAGAAGACCTGAATCGGATGACTGCCCACGGCCAAGGTAGAAGTGCTAAAGGTCGCCACGCCAGAGCTGTTGAGGGTGGCGGTGCTCAGCATGGTGGTTGCGCCGTCCATGAATGTTACGGTGCCGCTGGGTGTGCCGAAGTTGTTGGAGGTCACCGTTGCCGTAAACGTCACCAGTTGACCGAAGACCGCAGGATTGGAGCTAGCGACAACGCCCGTACCAGATGGCTCGGGTACAACCAGGAAGAGAAACGCGGCGATTGCGCCCGGGATGGGGCTGCTCTGGCCAAACCCGCTGCCTCCCGGTTGAATGGAGTCTGCAAACTGCCCATCCGCGGCGTAAGCATAGACGATATGAATGCCGGGCAGCAGCGGCGTGGGAGGAGTTCCGGTGAAGTTGGGCGCCGAACCCGCAGCCTTAAGCCAAGCTCCCTGCCAAGTGTCAAACTGGAAATACACATTCTTTACCGGCGGCGCTGTGGGGCTGTACGAGCTGTTGGTCGTGAAGTTCAATTGATTTCCCGATGACGGGGTGATGGAAGTGGTCAGCGGAATGGGCAGGACTTGTTGCTCGGTCAGTACCGTGACATTGGCGCTGCCGTTATTGGCCACATAAGTTTTGTTGCTCACAGGGTTGACCGCTACAGCGCCGGGGTTGGTTCCCACATTCACCGGGGTGACGGTGTTCGTGACCCCATCAATTACGCTCACGTTGCCACTGCCAGAATTGACCGCGTAAATTTTGTTGCTCACCGGATTCACGGCCAGGGCACTGGGATTGGTTCCGACGGCGAACGTGGTAGGCGTGTTATTGCTGCCGTCAATCACGGTCACAGTGTTATCGCCGCTATTGGATACATAAATTCTGTTGGTCACGGGATTAATGGCCATGGCAGTCGGGGCGGTTCCAGTACCAACCGCAATGCCGGTGTTCGTGGCCCCGTCAATTACGCTCACATCATTGTCGCCTTTGTTGACCACATAGATCTCGTTGGTCACAGAATTGACGGCTACGGCAACGGGATTGGTTCCCACGCCGACCACGGTGGTGTTGGTCGTGGCGCCGTCTATCACAGTCATCTTGCTGTCGCCGTTGTTGACCACGTAGATCTTGTTGCTGACCGGGTTCATGGCTACTGCTGTTGGGGTGTTCGACGCCCCGTCAATTATGGCCACAGTGTTATCGCCGTTATTGACGACATAGATCTTGTTGGTCACGGGATTGATGGCCACAGCAGTAGGAGCCATTCCCACGTTGACTATCATGGTGGCATTGTTGTTGGCCACGTCTATTACGGTCACGGTATTGTCGCCGTTGTTGGTCACATAGATTTTGTTGCTCACGGGATTGACGGCCACGGCATTGGGATTGATTCCCACATTGACGGTCACGGGGCTATTTGTGACCCCATCAATTACAGTCACACTATTGCTGTTCTGATTGGCCACATAGATCTTGTTGCTCACCGGGTTCAGGGCAACGGAAATCGGCATGCTTCCCGTGCTGACCGGCGGATCGGCTGCGTTCGTCGCCCCGTCAATGACCGTCACAGTACCATCAGCGCTGTTGGCAGCGTAGATCTTGTTGGTCACCGGGTTTACGCCGACCGCCAGGGGTGTGGTTCCTACGTTGAGCGTCTTGAGGGCGTTGCTGTTGGCCGCGTCAATTACTGTCAGGGTTTTGTCGCTCTTGTTGGCAACGTAGATCCTGTTGACCACCGGGTTCACAGCAACGGCAACAGGCTGAAGCCCAACCGTTAACGATGTTGTGCTGTTGTCCGCTCCGTTGATGACTGTAACGTTGTTGATGGCGGGATTGGCGACGTAAATCTGGTTCGTGACGGGATTGATGGCCAGCGCACTGGGATTGAAGCCTGCGTTGACCGGGGTTGGAGTATTGCTGTTGTTGGCATCAATTACGGTCACACTGTTGGTGCCATCGTTGCTGCCGAAGTTGGCCACATAAATCTGGTTGGTCACAGCATTGACGGCCACTGCGCCCGGGCGGACGCCGACAGTAATTGGCGAAATGGTGCTGTTGTCAGCGCCATTAATTACGGTCAAACTATTATCGCTCTTGTTGGTCACATAGATTTTGTTAGTGACTGGGTTGACCGCCACGGCACTGGGAGCGGTCCCTACGACGACGGTAGCGGCGACCGTATTACTGCCTCCATCAATCACGCTCACGTTATTGCTACCGGAGTTGACCACGTAGATCTGGTTGCTCACCGGATTGACGGCGATGGCCGAGGGATTGGTTCCCACGTCGACCGTGACGGTGCCGTTATCCGCGCCGTTAATTACAGTCACCTTATTGTTGCCGGTGTCGGCCACATAAATTTTGTTGGTGACCGGATTCAGGGCGATGGCCTTCGGAGTGGTCCCGGTGCTGACCGTCGTGACTGCGTTGGTGGCGCCGTCAATCACGGTCACATTGTTGCTGCCGGCGTTGGGTATGTAGATCTTGTTGGTCACGGGGTTCAAAGCCACTGCGTCAGGAGTGGTCCCAGCATTGAGCGTGGCGGTCACGGTTTGTCCACAAACGGGGATTGCTGCCAGGCACAGCAACACGGCTGCAGTGGAGAGAAGAGACGCAAATCGCCGGATGAGCGAATTGAAACAAGCTCGCCGCCAGAAGTTGGGGCTCCAAGGTTCAAACATATGCACAAGGCTCCTCAAATTTAGCGCCGGGAGAGTTACCCGAATCTGGGCGGGCGCTCAAGATACACGGCCAACGGCTCGCTGCCAAAAACACAGCGATTCGACCCCTCGCTTGAAGCGATAGGATTTGGCCACAGAATCTCGGGGGGAAACTGTAAGAATATCAACAAAGCAGGGATACGTCGAGCAAAGAGTGGTAAATAGTTTATAAAATTTCGGCCGTCCTAAATACCTTTAGGATAAACCCCTTAATTTCGCATCGTGAAACTTCCACGGCTATTTCAATAAAACTTTCTCAATGGATGTGCAACAAGGCACCCAGGGCCTCATTAGCGAGATCCTCGGGCAAAAAACTGTGCCCAGACTTGTTCGATAAAGAAACTTGAGTGCTGTTCCAATTCAATTTCATACTGATATCCTGCTGATAAGCCAATCCATTTTCGCCGCTTAACTTGATGGTATGAAGCGAGGAATCAAATTCTACAATCAAAGTTTCCGTGTTATCTTTGCGGCTGATTCTCAGCGTATTCCCAAGGGTCTTATCGAACACAAGAACAGTATTGTTTCCTTGCTCGGTGTTAAATTCAGCACATTTTGACAACAAGGTAGCTGTGAGAAGGTCCCACGTATAAACCGACAAGTCATCCAGGCTTTGTTTGTCCTGCACTATTTTGGCGGCGTTGTGCCGCTTAATTTCCTGCTGCTCGTTGAACTTTCGTGCTGCCTCTTTGGACCACTCCGACATGGCAATCTTTCCTTTCTTTCCTTGCCCCCAACTGACCCAAACTGAAGCGATAATCATGCGCCAGTTCGTGCTCTTGGGCAAGTGTTCGTACGCTTACCGTTCCATTAGAAATTCCCGGTCAATTTCATTAATATAGAGTTTGCTCTCGCCCAGGGGCTTTATTCTTAAAGGATAGATAGCAATGGATCCAGGACAGGAAACGCAAAGATGGCTTGCCTTTAAGCTCGACGTGAAGGTTGTAGGCCTGGCCATCAATAATAAAGAGTTCCTCGGCGATTCGCGGGTGGGCACGGTCAGTCCGAACGGTATTGGATTATTTATCCCGGCGATTCTAAAGCTGAAAGACATGGCACAAATCAGGTTCACGCTTCCCAACAGCAACGACATCATCAAGGCCAAGGCTTTGGTGCGCAGCCGCACCGGCTTCCGCTATGTGTTTGAGTTTTCAGAGCTTGGCGACGCCGACCGAGAGAAAATCCGCGTTGCCTGCCTGGCGGAAGGATCTAAGCCGTAAACCACAGTTGCCAGTTCCCGGTCCGTAGTCTCTCTAGCTTTAACCCCCTACCTCAGGTTTAACAGAAATTTAATCTCCTAAGAACATTCCGGAAACACAAGAACCGTAGCATCTTGCCGTACTCGGATTTCGAATACGCGCAAATCGGAACCTTGCGCTTCACCAAAACTGTTCCAATCAAAATTCTTGTGGAGGAAAAGTATGTTGTCCCAGAGGCCTGTCTCTTGTGTTTTAAAAAACGTGACTTGTAGCAGCAGAGTGATTCTTCTTCTCCTGGCCACAGCCATCCTATGGAGCTTGCCGCAGTTTGCCCAAGCTCAGGGTACTTTGACCCCGATCCGGCATGTAGTCGTGATCTTCCAGGAAAACGTCTCGTTTGACCATTATTTTGCGACCTATCCGCATGCGTTGAACCCTGCCGGTGAGCCAAAATTTACGGCATGGGCCAAGAATCCGCCACCCGCGGTCAATGGGCTGCTGAGTGGCGGGCTGCTCATGCACAATCCCAATTCAGCCCAGCCCTTCCGCCTGGATCGCAGCCAGGCAGCAACCTGCGACATGGACCACAACTACACCGATGAACAGAAGGCCTTCGACGCCGGACTGATGGACAAATTTCCCGAGCATACCGGCGCGGGCACGAGCTGCTCTCCATCGCAGGTCATGGGCTACTTTGACGGGAATACGGTCACGGCGCTGTGGAATTATGCGGAACACTTCGCCATGAGCGACAACAGCTACAACACCACGTTTGGACCTTCCACTCCCGGCGCATTGAACCTGATTTCCGGACAAACGCATGGCGTCGTTGTGGAAACCCTCCCTGGCATTGAGACCATAGGTGGAAGCGTTATCGGTGATCCTCAACCGTTCTATGACGACTGCACCACCCGCGACTCGGTGGCCATGTTGAATACCAACAAGAACGTTGGCGATCTGCTCAACGCAAAGGGAATCACCTGGGGATGGTTCCAGGGCGGCTTCCGTCCCAGCAGCGTGGTCGCGGGTAAAGCGCACTGCGACACACTCCACATTGGAAGCGATGGCAACCCCAAAAAAGACTACATCCCGCACCACGAGCCGTTCCAGTACTACCTCTCTACTTCCAATCCTCACCACCTGCCGCCGAGTGCGGTAGAGGAAATCGGCGAGACCGATCAGGCCAATCATCAATACGACTTGGTTGACTTCTGGGCAGCAGCCGACTCCGGCCATATGCCGGCAGTAAGCTTCCTGAAAGCTCGTGGATTCCAGGATGGGCACGCTGGTTACTCTGATCCCCTGGCAGAGCAAACCTTCATCGTCGAGACCATCAACCATCTGCAGAGCCTGGAGGCGTGGGAGCATACGGCAGTCATCATCGCGTAT
>Ga0209648_10002978_pt1 | contig 14134 bp, 9 predicted proteins | sample GraSoi2013_115cm_FD_185830 | JGI IMG/M metagenome (GOLD analysis project Ga0209648, IMG submission 185830) | Grasslands soil microbial communities from the Angelo Coastal Reserve, California, USA - Sample 9_17_2013_115cm (SPAdes) (version 2) | ecosystem: Environmental > Terrestrial > Soil >...
TGTTGGAATTAAGCTGTTGATTTCTTGTTTACACTCCTACCAGAGAGGACGTGGTGCATCAGTTGGGTAGGAGCCTTTGAGTTATGAGATGCCCTGCCATAGGAGCAGAAGGAGTAACACACGGCCTCTGGTGCTGTTCATGACGCTTTCATGACGCTTCCTGCTTACAGTAGGAGCAAGGAGGGCGAGGGGCAGGAGCTGGGCTTTGGTGTGAGGAACGGCTCTCACACCGCTCGATCTCGCCCCGCGAGAGCAACACGCGAGAGCAGTGAACGGGCCTGTCCAGCCACTTTAGCCCAACGGACAGCTCGTTGCGCATCCCGTGGGCAGAGACACGGTCACGGCAATAGTCTGCGCACAACGCTCTTCCCAATCGAGCACCTCCAGAAAACCGGCATGGCATGGCCCTACTTTCGACGGGGTTTCGTCAGTCAGAAAGGCATCCTCTCCTAGATCGGCCCACCAGGTCCACTCGTCATGCCATCCAAAGACCAGGTAGCGGCCATCCGGGCTGAATGCTGGGGCCGTCGCCAGATTTGAGCCAATGGGATATCCATTGCCTCCAGGCCGAAAACAGTGCGGAGTGACACTCGTGGAGATGGGCAGGCCCGTTTCCAGCAATTGGAAGTCGCCGTCTTCTGTGAGGGAAATGAATTCCAGGCCAGATTCACTTTGGTCGAACCACTGAAAGGCCGCCAGGGTATGACGCGGCGAGATAGCGAGTGTTTCCGGCCAGCCTGTCGGTATGACAAGCGGGCACGAACTGAGAAGCATTTGCTCCGGCCACGTGCGGCGTTCCCAGGTATAGGTGAACTCGCTTTGCAGCGCACTGCCTATAATCGCATGCATACCTGGATCATAGGTGTAGCGCTCGCGAAGCAGGCCGACTTCTTTCCCATCACTGCCCCAGGCCATGGCAATGACGTTTTCCGGTGCCCAGACTAGCCGGCGGGTATGCCGATCCCAGATACCGCTGAAAGAAGCGGTAGTCGTTGTCAACGGATGGCTGGTGAGCACTTGCAATGCGACGAGCATGCCATCCGGGTGATAGTCCAGCACCCGATACGGGGGAGTATCCATGAGTGGTTCGAATGAGGCGAGATCCAGTGCCATATGATCGTACTTTCCTCCTACACAGATGATATTGTTCCTCTATTGTTTCTTTCTCAACGTATGGGCGTAATTTGGAAGCTCAGTTCCAGGTAAGGGCTGCTGGGCTCGGTAGAATGACGACAAATGGGTCAGGAGGCGACACTTGATGGGGCCTTGACAATCCCCAGTTACTGATGCTAGTCTTGCTCTACTATTTGGAGCACAACGGCATACTGCAATGATCTCTAGTATTTTATGTACTGGAAGGTTGAGGTTGGCGCGTGATCAAAGAAGACTACGAACTCTCCCGCGAGGATATTCAACTCCTCTCCAGCAGAGATGCCCTTGCCGCCTTTTTCGCGAAACTCGGCTATGACACAAACGACCGGCTTGTCCAAAATGTAGCCGCAATGGGCTTTACCAGCGACAATCTGAAATCTGCTATCATCCACATTGAACGTCTTGCCAGCCAGGATGCCAGGATGTTCGAGGTCTACCTGTTTGAACTCAAATCGGTAACGATAGCAAACACGCAAGGAATAGTGCGTGCCTTCCGCAACCGTCCCGGCGATTATCTGCTCGTCCTGACCGATGACTACCAGCGATTGGACTTTGTACTGGTAGAACGCTATAGCGCTGAGTTACCCAAGTCTCAAGAAACTTTCGGCCTTCCACCGGCTTCCAGACAGGTGGGAGTGCGACCTCGCATATTGACGGTGACCCGTCGCAATCCTAATGAAGTGGCGCTCAGGGTTTTGCGCCGTTTCAGCTATACCGAAAGCGATACCTTTGCTCAGTACGAGAAACTCCTCAGCGCCTACGATGTAGCCGACTGGAGCGAGCCGTTCTTCAATAACCGGGCGCTCTTTTCGGATTACTACCTGATCACGCGTCTACCCGACAGCCCCGAGTGGAAGAACGCCGCAGAAGCTGGAGCCATGACCCGCGCCTTCAGACAATTACGCGAGGTGTACGCTGATGTGCGTGAGACGTTTTCTAACAAATCCGAGGAGGTGGTACGAGCCAGGTTGCTGGAACCGGTGTTGGCCACTTTGGGCTTTGTTGCACGACCTGTAAAGGCGAGCACTAGCGGCACGCCTGAGCCGGATTTTAGGCTCTACCCGACGAGTGCTGCAGGACACGCGACTGACAAGCCGTTGGCACTCTGCCTGGCCTACACCTGGGGACGTAACCTCGACGGCAAAGATGAACTGCGCGACAATCAGACACCTGACGAGAATCCTGGTGCCGTGGTGGTAACCTTACTGGACTCCGGTGAAGCTGATTGGGCAATCGTCACCAACGGCAAGATCTGGCGCTTGTATTCGGCAAAGGCCCACAGCCGGGCTACCAACTACTACGAGATTGACCTGGAAGAGACCCTTGCGCAGTCGGCTCACCTCGAGCACGCTTTCCGTTACTTCTGGCTCTTTTTCCGCTCAGCAGCATTTATTCCTGCTGACAGGATAGTCGATGGTGAAAAGCGGCTGATGTGCTTCCTGGACAGTCTGATGAGCGAAAGCGAACGCTATGCACGCGAGTTGGGAGAGCGACTAAAAGACCGCATCTTCTTTGAGATTTTCCCTCACTTCGCACGCGGCTTTATCATCTATGCCCGGCGTGTTGGACAACTTCCGGCCAAACTGGAGAGCCTGGACGCCGAGGAACGCAACCACCTGCTCGAGCCATTCTTCAGTGCCACGCTGACGTTCCTCTACCGCCTGCTCTTCTTGCTCTATGCTGAGAGCCGCGACCTGCTGCCCGTACGTGAAGTGCGTGGCTACCACGAAAAGAGCCTGGAAAGACTCAAAAGGCAGGTCGCTGAAAAAGCCGGAACGATTGAAGATCAAGCACCCGATAAGTTGAGGGGCGTTTACACTGATCTCAGCACCATCTTCTATGATAGGCTGCAGGAGCTTTTTGATGCCGTGGACGAGGGTGATGCGGCTCTCAACGTGCCTGTCTACAATGGCGGTCTGTTCATGACGCAGCCTGACCCGGCTGATACCTCTCCGGAGGCCGACGTGGCTCGTTTCCTGGCAAACTGCAAGATACCCGACCGCGAATTAGCCCTGGGACTTGACCTGATGGCCCGCGACATGGATGAGAAGCGGCATGATCTCGCCTTCATTGACTACAAGAGCCTGGGTGTGCGGCAGCTTGGCAGCATCTATGAAGGACTGCTCGAATTTAAATTGCGGGTTGCGCCGGAGGTGATGGCCCTCGTCAAAGGCAAGAAGACGGAGGAGGTCATACCTTACGCTGAAGCGCAACAGAAGAAACTGCCCATACTCAAAGAAGGGCGTGGCAAGGATGCTCGTGATAAGACACTACCCAAAGGGGCGGTCTATCTTGAGAATGACCGTCGCGAACGCAAGGCTACCGGCAGCTACTACACCCCTGACTACATTGTCAAATACATCGTTGCACACACGGTTGGCCCTGTCCTCGCGGAGAAACTAGAAGCGCTGCGCCCCATCTTCCGCGAGGCCGAAAAGACACTGAAGGTAGAGCGTGACAAGGCCAAAGCGTTGAGACGTAAAGATATCAGCCCCGAAAACGAGACCTACAAGAAATTCCGCAAGACCCTCAACGAGGCTCTTTTCGATCTGAAGGTGCTCGACCCAGCCATGGGCAGCGGTCACTTCCTGGTGGAGGCGGTTGACTACATCACCGACCAGATGGCGAAAATCCTGACCGCCTTCAAATGGAACCCGATTGTATACGAACTGGCCCAAACACGTCGCGAGATCCAGGAAGAGATGGAGCGCCAGGGCGTGACTATCGACATGAGTAAGCTCACCGACCTGAACCTGCTCAAACGGCGTGTACTGAAAAGCTGCATTTATGGTGTAGACCTCAACCCGATGGCCGTCGAACTGGCAAAGGTGAGCCTGTGGCTGGACTGTTTCACACTCGGAGCGCCGCTCTCATTCCTCGACCACCACATGAAGTACGGCAACTCGCTCATCGGCGGCAGCGTCCAGGAGGTGCAGGACGCCCTCAGCCGCGACCTCTTCGGTCACCAGTTCGCCGGTCTACTCAGCGCCACCCAACTCATGCGCAAAGTCGGCGAACTCTCCGACGTAACCGCCGAGGAAGTAGCCGAATCACGTAAAGCCTACAAAGGCGCATATGATGCCCTTGCCCCATTCAAACGCCTGTTGGACGTATGGATCAGCGAATACTTCGGCAACAAAAAGGCTCGCATTACCACAAGCGTTTACGCAGGAGCCATCGTCGCCGACAACTACAGCAAAGCCAATCCAGAGGATAAGCAGGCCATAGAGACCGCTCTGGAACTCGCAAAAACCAAACGTTTCTTCCACTGGGAGCTAGAGTTCCCTGAAGTGTTCTTCGATGAGACGCAGCAGAAGGAAAATGGGGGATTTGACGCGGTGGTGGGGAATCCACCGTACTTCTCGCTCAGTACAACTTTACCGGCGCAGGAGATTTCCTATATCAATCATGCCTACCCAAGTATATATACGGGTAACAGTGATATCTCATATTACTTCTTGGGCCTTATATCAAAGCTCCTAAAACACGGTTGTCTTCAGGGAATGATAGTCAGTCGGTACTTTCAAGAGGCGAAATATGCGGAACGGCTGCGTTCCTATCTCAGTCAAACTGCAACATTGGTACATCTGGTTGACTTTCAAAATTTCCAAATATTTGGTGCAGAGGTAAATGTTTTAGCATCGATTGTCATACTCCAACGACCTGATAACATTAAGAAAAAACAAGTCCATGTTATGCGCCTAATAGATGACAAAGTTACAGATACTATGCTTGCTACTGTCTTACGTAATAGAAGCTCAGATTTATTTGATGCTTTTGATAGCTTAGGGCCAGTAAATGGAGAGGTTTGGAATTTCAAACGTTCTGAAGATGCCAGAATATTTGATCGATTAATGCAATGCTCTTTACGCTTAGACAATATAGCCACTGTAGTTCAGGCAATGCAGACTGGCCTCAATGAGGTACTGACCCCTAGTCTCGAATCAATTGTGGAACATTCTATTGAACGAGAGTTAATATACCCAATAGCCAAAGCGGGAAGTATAATCAGATTTGAATTTGAAGAACTCCAACACGCAATAATATGGACAGAAGATATAAATATTGATAATTATCCTAATACAAAGAGTTATCTTCTTCCATTCAAGGATGCTCTTGCTGCTCGATATGATATCAAAAGCCGAAAAGCTAATTGGTGGGAAATTAGTAATCCACGTAATGCTGAGTTATTTTTTAGCAATCGGCCTCGAATCTTAGTACCATTTATTGCGACAGGTAATAAGTTTTGTGTGGATGATAAAAAACGACTAAATGACGGCGGCGATATTCGGGGTATATTCTTCAAATCAGATTGTCCGTATTCTGAGCTTTACGTATGCGCTGTCCTTAATTCGCAGGCATGCGAATATTATCACCTGCGAAATACTAAATTGAAGCGGGGAGGATATTACGAATACTTTGAAGGTCAATTATCAGCACTCCCTATCCGCCGCATCAACTTCACTACCTCACCCCAACAACGCACCTACTACCTCGAAAAAGCCAAAAACCTCTATGCCTACTGCCTGGACAAAAACGACCAGGCCTGCGTTCTCGGTTTCGTCGATCACCACCTCTCGCAGCAGCCCGAACAGTCAGATGTCGTACACGACCTGCTGGCATTCCTGGCCGAGGAGATGATCCGCCTGAATAAGGAAAAACGGGCGGCGCAAAAGCAGTTTTTAGACCAGTTGGTGACAACACTTCGCATATTACTGGATAAAGAGGGCCGCAAAGGAATAGATGTGTTAACAGGCAAAGGCAAGCTGGCCGATTATCCCGGCGACTATCAGAAGGGCGAGCCACACCTGGAGTTTGGGGAACTCCACGACATTTTGCTGAAGAATAAGGGACGTTTGGGTGTGAGTTTGAACGATGCTGGGCTGGTTGAGCGGCTGAGGAGGGAGTATGAGGGGAGCCTTCAAAAGGTGTTGCCACTGAAGGAGCGGTTAGCGAAGACGGATGCGTTGATTGACCAGGTGGTGTACCGGTTGTATGGGTTGACGGAGGAGGAAATCAAAGTTGTTGAAGGGAAAGGATAAGTCTACATGGTATTGAACAAGTCGTTGGAATCTATTCAAGAGAGCGATCTTCAGGCTTTGGTAGATAATCAGGTAACTGAACGTAAGACTACTGAGTATAAAGAAGCTTTACCAGGGAATGCGGATGGGGATAAAAAGGAGTTCCTGGCAGATGTCTCATCATTTGCCAATGCGTCAGGTGGCGATCTGATCTATGGCATTAAAGAACAATCCGGCGTACCTATCGAGCTTAGTGGGTTAGAGCTAAGCAATGTCGATGCTGAAATTTTGCGCTTAGAAAGCTGCATCCAGACAGGTATTGCACCACGACTGTTCAAGTTAGTAGAAACGCATCCTGTAGCTTTGCCATCAAAACAGCGATATGCAATTATTATCCGCATCAGGAAAAGCTGGACAGCACCTCACATGGTGACATTTAAGAACGATTCAAAGTTTTTCTCGCGTGACTCTCGAGGCAAACATCAGCTTGATGTCTCAGAGCTGCGAAGCGCATTTCTGCTATCGGAAACAGCATCTGAACGCATCAGAAACTTCCGTGCCGAGCGCATCAGCAATGTTATTGCTGGTGAAACTCCTGTATTATTAGATGAGAATGCTCCGAAAATTGTGTTGCATATCGTACCGTTTGGTGCTTTTGAGCCAGGAGCAAGGTTCAATATAGACTCGCTGATGAATGCTGACAAAAGAGGTCTGATAGAGCCCTTGAGATTGGCTTCTGGTGGCTTTTCACCTTCACAATACAATTTCGATGGGCTTCTAACTGCTGAGCAGGACACGTACGTGCAAGTTTTTCGTAACGGAAGTATTGAGGCAGTAGATACTTCTATTCTCAATGCCGCGAGAGAAAAACGGTTTACTCGTGGTTTTATGTACGAGACAAACTTACTCCAAGCAATAAGAAGGTACTTAGACGCCTTAGAGGGACTTGATGTCGAGCCTCCTTTGTTTGTCCTGGTAAGTTTTCTAGGAGTTAAAGACTATCGAATACTGTTTAACCCTGATGTTTTTGAAGACATCTATGACCATCGCATTGACCGGTCCAATCTTATCATGCCTGAAGTCGTGATTGACAGTTATGACTTTAACCTCACTGAGGTCATGAAACCAATCTTCGATACTATTGCGAACGCTGCCAGGTGGCCAGGATCAATGATGTACGATGAGTCTGGGAAATCGTTGCATACTAACTTGTAATATCACGAAGTGGCAAAGGAGGACTACGTGGCTGAGATCAACAATTATCCTGCATTGGTAGACGTAATCTGGAAAATTGTACAAGGAACGCCAGAAGAGCGAGAACGAGTTGATTTTACATTTTCCGAGCAGCAAATTGCTGGGGAACTGGGAATCATTTATCAACGGGATAGTGATCCTTGTATCTTTGGCATTGCCCAAGCGCTCAATCATCTTGTTGATCTGGGTTATTGTAAGGATAGAGCAATTTTCATTGGCGAACCGTCGAGTTGGTCGCCTTCTCCCGATTGTCCTGATATCTCGCCATCAGCAAACTTCCTCATGCCACCAATAATCAGGCTTCCTCCCTTTCGCCTGAAAGCGCTACAGTTTATTCACGAACAGACGTTAAGGCACGAGGAGGGCATTACTTTTTATAAAGCAGTCAGGTTCCCAGTTGAGGATGTCGTGCCTATTCTCCTACCTTCCATAGGAGAAACTGATATGCAGGCTTCCATTGCTCAAGTTTTTGAGGCCATGTTTGGCTTAGAAAAACGTGGCTTTGTCAGTGGCCCTATCAAGGGGGGAACCTTCACATTAAGTGTGACGCTAAAGGGCGCATGCTGGCTGCTAGTTAGCCAACCATTGTTGAAGTTATCAGAAAGAGCCAAACAGCTCATTACACACCCCGAAGCTTCAGAAAGTACAGCACTTCTTATCAATGCATATAGTGAGGCTCCAAGCCATGCAGCACATAAGATGTATGTCGTAATTGAAAAATTAGAAAATGCAGCGGGCGGCGAAAGGAAACTTATAGAACTACTTGGGCAGCCTAAAGCATATATTGGCGATCTGAAACAATCATTACAACTTCACCGTCATGCTGAAACGCAAGCTCGAATAAAACTGAGTTATCAGCAATGCTTAGAGCGCACAACTAAGATTATAGAGATGTATATCGCTTTATCTGAACGCCCAAGTAGTTGATGTAGCATATGAAAGGTAGAAAGCACAGCGGGGGCTTTATATAGCTGAGTAAATACCCTTCCAGAAAAACTGGAAGAGATATTACAATACGCGTTACGTCGATTAGGCAAATAAGCTCATGCTCAGGAGAAGAAATGAGATGATGAACAATCAGGTGCGGCAGTTTGATCTAAATATCGAGCGAGTCCTTGAACACTGGACGGTTGCACACGCCTTGCGTGAAGTCATTGCTAATGCCCTGGATGAGCAAGCATTGACCGGCACTGCTGAACCCGCAATTTTCAAAGACTCTCAAGGTGCCTGGCACATCAAGGACAATGGTAGAGGCTTGCGTTATGAGCATTTGACCCAAAATGAGAATCAGGAAAAATTGAAAAATCCGGGGTTAGTGATCGGAAAATTCGGAGTTGGCCTCAAGGACGCACTTGCAACCTTTGATCGGCACCATATCCAGGTCAAAATCTTTACGGCTCACGGAGATATTACTATCAGCAAAACAGCCAAACACGGTTTTACCGATATTGTGACGCTGCATGCCTTGATCTACCCATCATCGCATCCAGATATGAGAGGAACGGAAGTCGTCCTCGTCAGTGTGAATGATGCGGATATGGCAAAAGCCAAAGACTTCTTTCTCAAATATAGCGGTGATGAAGTCCTGGAGCAAACGAGATACGGTGAAGTTCTACGTACACGTGGGAATCAATCTCGCATCTATGTGAACGGACTATGCGTAGCAGAAGAAGAAAACTTCTTATTTTCCTACAATATCACCTCTCTCACCACCGCACTACGCAAAGCTCTCAATCGAGAGCGCGCCCATGTAGGCCGTTCTGCCTACACTGATCGTGTGAAGGCCATTCTACTCGAATGCTCGCAGGCGCAGGTTGCTGAAGCTCTGGCGCAAGACCTCAAGAACTTTGAAACCGGTAAGATCCATGACGAATTACAGTGGACTGATGTTTCCTTACATGCTTGCCGCATTCTCAATGCCAGGGAGAAATCCATTTTCCTGACTGCCGATCAGTTACGGCAGGGAAGTTCTCTCATTACACACGCTCAAAGGGACGGTTACCGCGTTATCGTTGTACCTACCTCTATTGCTTTGAAGTTGCCACAACTCAAAGATATTCAAGGACAGGCTATCAGAGATTTAGGAGAATATCGGGAAGAATGGGATCGCAGTTTTCAATTTCGTTTTGTTTCACCCAATCAATTGCTTCCTGCCGAACAGCGTGTATTCGCGCTGACTCAACCCATTCTGCATCTTTTAGCCAATCCCTCATTCTTTACACGGGTAAGAGAAATACGTATCTCCGAAACAATGCGCATGGATTATCGTGGCGAGGAAGTGCTTGGAGTCTGGGAACCTGGCGAACACCGGATCGTAATCCGACGAGATCAACTTCGAAATGTAGAACACTATGCAGCAACTTTGCTTCACGAAGCAACTCATGCCCTCACTGGAGCAGACGATGGGTCCTTCGCATTTGAGCAGGGCCTTACTTTTCACCTCGGCAAAGTGGCGGCACAGGCAATAGGGATGCCTTCTAATTCTTGATTGCAAGGATATGAGTTGACGGAGGAGGAGATTCGGGTGGCGGAGGGGAAAGGATAGAAACTTGATCCCTTCACGTATGCAGTAGCACCGTCTTCATCCGGTACCGTGCCATCTCCCAATCCAGCACATCTGCGAACATCTCTCGGAACGCCTCCAACGCCGTCTCACGCGCTGTCTCATCCGGTATATCACCTTGCTTCCAACGTAATTGTATCTCTATCATTCCCGGCGAAGCATCATCCTCAGCAATATATCGATCTCCCGTCCCTGGGAAAAGATGTAACTTCTCCTGTTTGAGCCTCTGCAGTAGCTCCATGAATCTTCCCTGTTGACCGGCACGCAGTTGTACTACAATCGACAGGATATGGCGCGTATTCTCATCAGTGGACATCCGCCATAAGGGTGTGACCGTGCGTGGGCGTCCAGTGACCTGCGGCTTGAACTGCTCTACCGATTCTTCCGCGATCATGATCATATTTCCCGATTTGACACCTTCTAGACGTCCCTCATCGAGAAAGTCATACACCCGCCGCTTAGAAACGCCTAATCTCTGCGCCGCTTCTGTTACAGGAATATAGCCGGCAAGCTCCGGCAATTCACGTTTGATTCTCATAGATAAATCATATATTTTTCCATATCTCGCGAGTAACGGATAAGTGAGGACATCTTATGAAATATTCATTCATGTGCTATACTAAGCGTAGACGGCTGGCTCTGGCTTAGCACAAGGGATAACAAGAACAAGGAGAAGACCCATGAGTGCCGAAAACACAACATCACTTACAGACATCAAAGAAGCCTGCGGTATCCAGGAAGAACAGGGCTTCGACGCCCCTTTTGTCACCTTCACCTGGACACACTGGCAAAACATCCAGGCCCAGACAGTACAGAACTTTACTCGTTTCCAACGTGCCGTTGCCCAGCAACAACCTCAACTCGCTGCTCTGATCGCCTTAGAGATGCTTCAGATTGCCGCTGAACTACAAAAGGAAGCTGCCGCATGGATTAGCGTCAAATGACCTCTGCTTTGTTCTCTTGTTCTATGGTAGAATGTACGCAAACATTTGAACTATGAGGCTACTGAAGGGAAACTCGTTCGATGTACAACCTGATCCTGAACTCGCTTGAGGTCCGCAATTTCCGCGCTTTCCGCGATCTGAAAATAGAACATCTTGGCCGAGTCAATCTCCTCGTTGGCAAAAACAATGTTGGGAAAACGAGCCTGCTTGAGGCAATACAGCTCTATGCCGGCCGGGCTGCAACGCCGACATTCATCTGGGAAATCATGAGAGCACGCCACGAGATCAAACAGCCTTTTGTCAATGTCAGAGATATGCTCACTGCCCTCAAGTACCTGTTTTACGGGCGAAACGATATCAAGCCGGGGCTTCAGCCTATCCAGATTGGTCCTATCAATTCACCGCCAGAAACACTCTCCATTGCTATTGATTGGTCTATTACAGAAACCCGCGATGGTACTCTTCATATAAGGCCGCTAGAGCCGGGAGAAGATTATACTGCTGATAGCCTGGCTCCTCGTTTCACCATTCAGGCTGCTGGAGCTACCCTGAGCTATCCTATTGATCCTTCGCTTCCTCAAGGCATACTCAGATTGAACTCCAACGAAATCCCTTGTGTTTTTACGTCAGCAAATGGACTAAGTGGGCAGCGTCTCACCGAATTATGGGATGGCATTGCCTTGACGAGGCTAGAAGTCGATGTTTTGACTGCTCTGCGCCTCATCGCTCCAGGGGTCGCAGACCTCAATTTTGTCAGCACCCCGCTTTCTGGGAGAGAGCGTATTCCCGTTGTGAGGATAGCAGATAATGATGAGCCGCTCCCTTTGTACAGCCTCGGCGATGGAATGCTCCGCGCACTTGGTATTTCCTTAGCGCTGGTTAATGTCAAAGATGGGATACTGCTCATCGACGAGTTCGAGAATGGCCTTTACTATTCCGTTCAGCCGGATTTGTGGCAGTTCATTTTTCGGGTTGCGCGTCATCTCAATGTCCAGGTGTTTGCAACAACACATAGCTGGGATTGTATCGAAGCCTTCCAGAAAGCTGCCAGCGCAGATAAACAGACAGAAGGATTACTCATTCGCTTGGAAAGCAAAAAAGACAAGATTGTTGCTACGCTGTTCGATGAGCAAGAGTTGGGCATCGCTACGCGTGAGCAAATTGAGGTACGCTAATTGTGGGTAATGATGTTATTAAAGATGATAAGCTCAACTATGTGCTAGTAGAGGGCCCAGATGATGCACAGGTATTTTTCCATTTGTTACGCTATTACGGGTTAGATACCCAGGTCACTATTCAACAAAAGGAAGGTATCGACAACCTTTTAGATGCTCTTGAAGTTGAACTTAAGCGGCGGGCAGAAACTCGTCTTGGCATCGTTATCGATGCTGATATTGACATTGCTATTCGTTGGCAATCTTTGCGTCATAAGTTGATCAAAGCAGGCTATACTGCTGTACCACTCCATCCTGCTCCTGAGGGGACAATGCTCATACAAGAAGGGCGGCCTATGGTGGGTCTCTGGCTCATGCCCGATAATACTATCCCTGGTATGCTAGAAGATTTTATGAGCTTGCTGATCCCAGCGGGAGATATCCTGTGGCCGATAGCACAAGATATTGTGCAGCAGGCTATTACAAAGCGCTACCTTGACGCATCCGCTCCCCATGCCCAACAATTCATTCGCTGGATTCAGAAGCTATTCGATCTTGAGACGGTATAGAGCATGCACATCCCATTCGTCATCGACAACCAGCAGCACACCATGGCAGAGGTCCTCAGCGACCTCCTGGCCCATCATAAAGACCACTCGCTGGACATCGCTACTGCCTACTTCAACGTCGGTGGCTGGCAACTGCTGCGCGACGGTCTGAACGGCCTGGGCAATTTCCGCCTGTTGCTCGGTGACGAACCCGAAGCAGGCTCCGATCTCGGATTGCGCGAAATCGGCGCGAAGCCCGTCAAGGGGCTCATCCGTGACCTGGCACAAGAACAATTCAACGAAAAGACGTTGCGTCTGGTCGAAGACCTGGTTGCCTTTCTGCACCAGGAAAATGTGCAGGTGCGCCTCTACACGCAGGGATTTCTGCATGCCAAGTGCTACATCTTCTATAGTGGCGGCGGCTTCGAACGCTTCATACCAGTTGCTGCGATTGTCGGTTCTTCCAACTTTACCCGTCCTGGGCTCCAGACAAATAAGGAACTTAACTTGACACACCGGGCAAACTTGTCGCTGGAGGAAGTGGAACCGGAGCGGTTGAAGGGGCTGTTAGAAAGTAGTGAACGCAAGCGATTAGCGCAGTTGGGCGAATTTGAACGGGTGACAGCAGCTAACATTCCGGGTGTGTTGGCTATCAATGAACTGGCGGAGTGGTATGACCGGCAGTGGGAAGCGGCACGTGACTTCAAAGATGAATTGATAGACCTGATCGACTCCTCCAAATTTGGACGGAAAGAGTACACCCCCTACCAGGTCTACATGAAAGCCATCTTTGAGTACTTCCGCGATGACCTCGATAACGAGGCAGATAGCGCAGCCAGCACCCGCTCAGCAGTCGAATTGAGTGAGTTTCAGGAAGACGCAGTTAAAAAGGCTCGCAAGATTCTGGCTAGCTACGATGGCGTCATGATTGCTGATAGCGTAGGCCTTGGCAAGACATGGATTGGTAAGAAACTGCTAGAAGACTATGCTTACCACCAGCGCTACAAGGCGGTGGTCATCTGTCCCGCTGCCTTACAGAAGATGTGGCACGATGAACTGTTGAGCGCAGGGATTGCGGCACGCTTCATCACACAGGAAGCGCTTGGACGAGATGAGTTTGATATCAGCGATGTGCAGGATGCCGATATTCTACTCGTAGATGAAAGCCATAATTTCCGCAACCGCAATGCCCAGCGTTATGAGAACCTGGAGCGTATCCTGGCTGCCAACAATCGACGGGGTAAGATCAGCGGTGAGCGCAAAAAGCTCATTTTGCTTACGGCGACTCCCATTAACAACACTGTCTTTGACCTGTACAATCAAGTCAATCTCTTCACTGGCGGAGATCGTAGTTACTTTGCGGCCGCAGGTATTGGTGATCTCAATAGATACTTCCAGGTTGCCCGGCGAGTCAACCAGCAGCAGGAAAGTGGCATAGCCCTCTTCAATTTGCTGGAAGAGGTAGTGATACGCCGTACGCGTCCTTTCATCAAAGAAG
>Ga0209648_10002979_pt1 | contig 14133 bp, 12 predicted proteins | sample GraSoi2013_115cm_FD_185830 | JGI IMG/M metagenome (GOLD analysis project Ga0209648, IMG submission 185830) | Grasslands soil microbial communities from the Angelo Coastal Reserve, California, USA - Sample 9_17_2013_115cm (SPAdes) (version 2) | ecosystem: Environmental > Terrestrial > Soil >...
GTTACCGCATCAGTCAGGACGGTAGCCTGACACCAATTCACGGTTCCCCATTTAGCGCGGGAAGTTTTCCCCGTTCTTTGGTGGTCGATCCCACCGCCAAGTTCATCTACGTGGCGAATGAGGTGGGCAACAACGTCTCGGTTTACCGTCTCAATTCGGATGGCGGCCTGCAGACAATCCCGGGTTCGCCTTTCAGCGCGGGCATTGGACCCTTTGCCTTGGCGGTGGATCCCATGACCAAGTTCGTTTACGTCGTAAATGAGGGCGGGAGCAATATCTCAGCTTATCGAATCGATTCGGACGGCGCCCTAACAGTAATTCCCGGCTCGCCCTTTCCTACCGGGACTGAACCGGTGTCGGTGTCGGTACATCCTACCGGTAAGTTCTGCTATGTGACCAATCAGGTCAGCAACAGCATTTCGGCTTATCGGATCGATTCCGCCGGAGCCCTAACACCGATTCCCGGTTCACCGTTCCGCGCCGGGACCGAGCCCGTTTCCATCGCAGTAGATCCAACCGGCCGGTTCGCCTACGTAGCGAACAAGTTCACTCACAACGTCTCCGGTTATCAGATCGATGAAAACGGTATCTTGACGCCCGTAGTCGATTCACCCGTCCCAGCGGGGTCCGGACCCAACTCCGTGGCCATCAGCCGCTAGGGTCTGGCTACCACAACAGTCCTCTCCTGGTCGTCGTTCGTATTCTCAAAAATGCTCAACCCATGATGGGGAGAGCGCACAGCCGGTCCGACATCCCTCAAACAGTGCGACGCCGGATCCTCAGGTCTTTTTGCATTGCGCCCTCTTCTTGGCTATTGGCTATCGGCTATCGATTATTGGCTATCTTCCTTAGGCGCTGGTTCTTTGGAGAGAACAGCTGATTTCTTTTTCTCTTTCCACTTCTCCACTAAAAGATCCTGATGATCCTCTTCGGCATCTGCTAGCTCACCAAGCAGCTTGCGGATCTCGGCTGACTTTACTTTATTACACGCATCCCGATAGAATCGTCGCGTCTCTGCTTCCATTCCCATGACTTCGGCGATCACCCGTCGTGGCCGCACCATCCGGTTCAGCCAAATTGGTTTTCGTTTCACAAAACCCTTGACATCTTGTCTGCGGACGAACGGAGTGTGATCGCCAAATCTCAGCTGATATAGTTCCGCCAATCGTTGATGATGAGAAGACTCCTCTTCATGCATGGACTGCAGAACTGAAGCGATTTCAGGATTCTTTTCTTTCATTCTTTCCGTAAAATCTCGGTAAATTCGGCTATCCTCTTCTTCCAGGGAGATGGCCAAAGCGAGAACTTCGCGCTCGTCGAGGTCGGCAAATGATTTAGGCATAGATCGTTTAATGCTTCGGTTGGGACACTAACGAAATACTCGGGACAAAGAGAGCTTAGTTTATGAGTGAACGCTGGAAATTGAAAGACCGCCATGCAGTCGTAATTGGAGGAACCCGTGGGATCGGCCGTGCCGTGGCGGAAGAACTGATGGAACTCGGAGCCGCCGTGACCGTTGTCGCCCGTCAAAAGGATGACATTGAACGGCTTCAGCAAGACGCAGCTCGGAAGAACCGCAAATTAGATTGTATTCCCGCCGACGTAAGCACGTCCGAAGGATTTCGTAGCATCAAACAGTGGGCGGACAGTCGATCCGCCCCGCTGCATATTTTGATCAATAACGTTGGAACCAATATTCGTAAGAAAGCCGTCGATTACGATTCCGCGGAATTTGACTACCTCATGCGAACGAATTTCGGCTCAATCTGGGAACTCACACGGATGCTCTATCCTTGTTTGAAGGCTGCGCCCGGATCGTCGGTCGTCAATATCGGTTCGGTAGCAGGACAAGTCGCGGTCGGAACCGGCGCGATATATGGTTCTCTGAAGGCCGCACTTTCACAATTGACGAGAATCCTTGCGGTGGAGTGGGCTCCGGACCAAATTCGGGTCAATTTAGTCGCTCCATGGTTCATCAAAACTGATCTGACCGAGAGCCTTTTGGCGAATGAACGCGTCAGAAGCAGCATCGTCGGTCGAACACCCCTTGGTCGTGTCGGGGAACCGGAAGAGGTGGCAGGGTTGGTTGCATTCCTCTGTCTTCCCGCGGCCGCTTATATCACCGGCCAATGTATCGCGGTGGATGGAGGGTTCCTTGCCTCGGGACTCATCCGCGAGATCACCGGCTGAACCGCGAAAGGATCCGTGCGCATTTTGCGAGAAATTGCGCATTTGCGGTCGAACACTTTACTTTTTGCACTAGTCGATGTTCCAGAAGATCATCGATCGTTGGGTCAACGAACGTCAGTGATCGACAGCGAACGTTAACGAACGACAGTGCAGAAGATCACTCCCGACGAATATCTCTCTATTATTGAAACCAATGAAATATCGTAAACTTGGCAAAACCGGCTTTGAAGTTTCAGAAGTAAGTTTGGGCACCTGGCAGATCGGGGCATCTTGGGGCTCCGTGTCCGAGAAGGATGCAATCGGGCTGCTGCACACCGCCATCGACAACGGGATCAACTTTTTTGATACGGCCGATGTGTACGGTGATGGCAGAAGCGAGCGGCTGATTGCCGGAGTGCTAGGCGAACGCCGTGAAAAGGTGTTCGTCGCGACTAAGGCGGGCCGGCGACTTCAACCTCATACTGCTGACGGGTACAACCAGGAGAACCTCACTGCATTCGTGGAACGAAGTTTGACCAATCTGAAGCGCGAAACGCTAGATTTAGTGCAACTCCACTGCCCGCCCACCGATGTGTACTATCGCCCGGAAGTCTTCGCCGCGCTCGATGCTCTCAAGCAGGCCGGTAAAATACTGCATTATGGCGTTAGCGTAGAAAAGATCGAAGAAGCGATCAAGGCAACCGAGTTTCCCGGTATTGCCAGCGTGCAAATCATCTTCAACATTTTCCGACAACGGCCCACAGAGCTGTTCTTTCCGCTGGCGCAAAAACGCGATGTCGGAATCCTGGTTCGGCTTCCGCTCGCCAGCGGCTTGCTTGGCGGCAAAATAACGAAGGAGACCCAGTTCGCGGCCGACGATCATCGCAGTTACAATCGACACGGCGAACAATTTGATCGCGGAGAGACCTTTTCCGGTGTCGATCTCGATGTCGCTTTGGCCGCAGTAGAGAAAGTGCGTCAAGTGGTCCCGCCGAGTGTGAATATGGCGAGTTTTGCGTTGCGCTGGATTCTTGAATTTTACGAAGTGAGCTGCGTGATTCCCGGAGCAAGAAACGAACGTCAAGTGCTTGAGAACATTAAAGCCGCAGAGTTACCGGCACTAACGTCTGCTCAAATGGAGGCGCTCACGCGTATCTATCAAGATCAGATTCGGCCACTGGTCCATCAACGGTGGTAGGCAATGAAAATAGCCGATAGCCAAATTTTCGGTGCCCGATTTCTTCTTCGCAGTGAGAGCAGAACTTAGTTTAGGAACGTGTCAGCGTGCGAGCGGCCCAGGGTGATGGTAGGGCGAAACCCGACTCCGCAAGGCCTACGTCGCGGCCAACTGCATGGTCATCTTAAAACGGACAGCTAGGCGCGCCAAAGCGCAGCGGCGGCGGCAGATCCAGCGAAGGCAGGATCTGTGAGCTTGGTTTGGTGACGGGATGATGCTCCGGCTCCCCGATAAGGGTATGATGAAATTCGGAATCGCTTAGGAAAATGGTTCACAACCTCGATGAAGATTATCTTCGCCGTATCGAATCCATTCACCTTGCGCTGCAGATTCCGTCCGACTACGGCGCACTTCGGAAGCTTACTCCATACCTCGAAACATCGGATATTGTTCCGGTCGATGAACACGAGCGGCAACATTATCTAGCGCCCCAAGCTGCCCTGCAATGGCGCGCGATGAAGAGCGCCGCGGCCAAGGACGAGATTCAACTACTGCTCATTTCGAGTTTTCGCAGCGTAAATCGTCAATGCGAAATCATCGAACAGAAGCTGCGGAAGGGCATGGACCTCAACACGATTCTCACCGTAAACGCTGCGCCCGGCTTCAGCCAACATCACACCGGACTGGCTCTCGATATAGGAACCCCCACTCATCCAAATCTGATGAAGGACTTTGAAAATACCGTGGCGTTTCATTGGCTCACTTCCAATGCCGCAAATTTTGGATTTGTTATGCCGTACACCCGGGACAATCAACATGGTTTTATCTACGAACCGTGGCATTGGATGCTCGGCGAAGCGACGGACTGCTCCGCAACCGCCTAACAAGGTAGGGCGCGTTGCTCCGTGTTGAGACCGGGAAGATCGTTAACAGGTGTTCGGGAACATCGTTAACAGTGAAAGGGGTAGGTTTAGATTGGCAGTGGATCAAGATAAATGGAGTGGTAGCGATATTTGATTTTTTGGCAGCAAGCCAAGTCGGCGAAGCCGAGCCGCTTCCAGCTAAAAAATACTTCGTAGGTATCTGGGCGATGGGCTTGGCGGAAGGCGATGGGTAAACCGATGAAAGCTCTGCCGATGTAAAAGAACTGATTGCGAAAGGTCACTTCGCCTTTGGACTTAACGATGCGCACCTGGTCAGAGCTGAGGTAGTCAATGGCCGCTAGAGTCAGTGGCAGGCAGCGAGCACTGGGTTGATAACGACTGGCGGGAACCGCGTAATGGAGGGCTTGGTGAGGGCGCACAAAGTTGTAGCATTGACGGAACTGGTCAAAACCGGCTTGGCAATGAGCCAGATCAAGCCAGGGGAGAGTTTGGTTCAGCAGTTCAACTTTGAGGGTGCCGTGGAAGCGTTCCTCTTTACCTTGGGTTTGGGGATGGAAAGGCCGGCCATGGAGGATATCGACTCCCAGGCGCAACAACCAGACTCCCAGCTCAGTATAGCGCGAAGAGCTCTCGACGCATCCCCAAGGGCCGCCGTTATCGCAGAGAATGCAGCGGGGCAGGCCGTAACGGGCAAAGATGCTCTGCAGGCGAGCTTGGACCGTCGCAGTGGACTGATTGGAGCAAGCTTCTAAAGCGAGAGCAAAACGCGAATAGTCATCCAAGAGTCCCAGGGGATGACAACGACCGGCTCGCAGGGTCTGCAGCGGGCCTTTAAAATCCATCTGCCAAAGATCGTTGGCGGCAGAATGTTCGAAGCGTTGCCAAGGACCTTGGGCGCTGGGATGCTGGGGATTAAGCCGACCGTTACGACGCAAGATCTCGGTAATGGTACTGGGAGCTGGTAAGGGGCTAAAAGCCCTTTGGCGCAGATAATGATAAATCTTGCGCCCACCCCAAGCGGGGTATTGGTCGCGCACTTCCAAGACCCGCAGAACGACCTCCGGCCCAATCTGGGCCGGATGGTGATGGGGTCGACGAGAGTGTTCCGCTAAGCCCTCAACGCCTTTGCTCTGGTAACGCTTCAGCCACTTGTAAGCGCAGGGAGCGCTGATCCCGTATCGGGAAAAAAGTTCTCGCCGGTTGACTCCCGGCCTTAAAGCAAACTCAACCAGTTCTTGTTTCATCGTTAGCAGATCTCGGATTGGCCAGGGCATGGAGCCGAGCATGCTCGACTCCACCCACGCCAAAAAGTGTTAACGATGTATCTGAACGGGTGTTAACGATGTCTCCGGTCCGCACACGGAGCGACACGCCCTACCTCGGCTGGCTGCCAAAGCCCCGACTCTGCACACGGCATCACGAAAGATGATCGGCATATGAGCAGGGCGACCGCGCAAGCACGAGAACGATTGTACTACGGCGCGGCCAATCGCTAGTCCCTTCTAGGTTCCGGTGACCCACTTTCCCGTCGGTGACACCAGCACCGGAAGCTCATTCGTCATGTATTGGGTCTTGCAATCCGCACCAATCATCTTCGCTCCAGTCGCTTCCCTCCACCCACTTGACATTTCCTGTCCCGTGTAGCAGCCCCAGGATTGCACTTGCGCGTTCCGAGCGAAAATCCCGCGGTGTAGCTTTTCTTTCAGTTCGCTGACGTGGAGCCATGCTTTGGAAGCGCTCCCGATTTCGTTGCTGTAATCGAACATGAAACAGGCGCGATTTGAGTGACCGAAGTAGTCGAAGCTAGCGATTTTGTACCGAGAACGGTCCTTCCCGTGGTTCAGATAATCGCAGAATTGATCCGCAGTCTGGAAATAGATCAGGTTCACTCCGTATTTTGTGCGAACCGAATCGATCACACTGAAAATGTTTTCCTTTTCCTGCGTCTGCCGTCGCTTATATCCGGGACCATAAACCAGCCAGGTAATCTCAGCGGATGGTCCATACTGATTTCGAAGTTGCTCGATTCGAAGACGACTCGCTCGGACGAAATTGAGCCACCAGTTATCATGCGGCTCGATTTTGTATTTTTCCCAGGCCATGAGGGAGACAGAGCCAGTGGCCACAATGTGTTCACCGGTATCCTGACCTGATGCCAACGACACCAAGGCGACCGCTGCGAATACCTGCATTGCGTACCGAAACATGGAAAAGGAATTAGCTCGGCTTCCGGCTTTTCGCAACGGCGGGAAATTACAGATTTATCCGAAGAAAATCAGTCCCGCGAACCTATTCGACTTCACACCAGTCGCGAAACGCTATCGACGCAAGAAATCCTCCAGCGCCTGATGAAATTGATCGGGTGCCTCCAGATGGGGAATGTGCCCCACATTTGCCAGCTCTACCAGGCGCGCACCGGGAATCTGCGTCGCGGCTTTCCTTGCTAACTCGACCACATGTCCAAGATTTCTTTGAACATCGATCGGGGCTCGATCACGTCCCACTGCAGTGTGATCTTCCTGTCCGACAATGAGCAACGTCGGCACTTTGACCTCAGCAAACTCATAACAAACCGGATCCTGGTAGACCATCAGATCGGTCAATGCTGCCGCCCGCGCCCAGCGGGGAAAGTCTCCGCTGAGACTTACTCGTAGCCGCGGCTCGACGAAGATTTCGGCTTTCTCTGGTGGATAATGAACGAAATAACCCTGCACATATTTTCGGTACTCCTCCAGGCTGGTGTTGAGTTCTTGTTGATACAGTTGCTCGAGTGGAGCAGGCGGCACGGACAATCGGTAATCTTCTAGACCGATCGGATCTTCCAGGACCAACGACTCGGTGCGACCTGGATATAATCTGGCAAACCGTATCCCGAGCATGCCTCCCATCGAATGGCCAACGATACTCGCCTTCGGAATCTGTAAGAGATCAAGCAAACCGGCCGTGTTTTGTGCGAGAAAATCGAGACTATAGTGAACATCTGGTTTGGACGATTTGCCAAATCCAATCTGATCGGGAACAATCACTCGATATCCCCGATCGGTGAGAAATCGGATCGTATCGACCCAATAGGCGCCCCAGAAATTCTTTCCATGTAGCAGAACGACGCTTCGCCCATTTGCATTTTTTGTCGGCGGCACATCCATGAAGCACATGCGAACGTCCTGGCCCTCAGTGTACAGGTTCAGATAAGCTGTGGGGTACGGATATTTCAGCTCCTCGTAGCATGTACCGATTGCCGTATCGTACCGGTCCGGTAACGTTTTCTCCTCGGTATAGCCGGTGGGCGCAAGAGTAAGCACCATTGCCAGAGACAGAAAAATCCGATTGATTCTCACGCTCCTATATACGGTCCAACCAGCTTGGATCGTCAAGTGTGGGGACTAACCCAGCGATAGGTAGCCCCATCAATCTTCCTCGTCATCCAGATCAGTAATTTCGAGGGTTTCAATTTCTGGCAGAGAGGCGGTACCGATGATTCCTTGCAAGTCGCCGTACAATGTTTCATAAGAGCGCGCTTCTCTTGGCTCAGTTGATCCTGCATGCCAACGAAGGTTTGGATAATCGCGTTCACTCTTTCCCGAAACTCCGGACCAGTGAGATAGCGATACACTACGTCCATCTTCTGATCGCGGCCTTCTGCCGAGGCGCGCGCAAACGCCAGATTGATAATCTGCTGGCGCAGCATCGTCGCAACCGCAAACCAAACCGAAAGACTGCAGACGTACATACCGTCAATTTGATCGAAGTATTTCACCCCTTCCGGCAGCGCGGTTGAGACGAGTACCCCAAATTCCGATTTCGAACTGATTACGTCCGTGCGTAATTTTTCCAGCCATTTGCTGTTCCAACTCTGAGCGTTTTTCGTTTCCCAAGTGATCGAACCACAATTCCGTCCATCCGCCATGATGATGGTATGCAAGATGTCGGCGCCATAGGCGCCATTGGCGATCGGCTCTACCCGGTCGGTCGGGAATCGGAAACCGAGTTCCGCTTCCAAGGTCAATTCCAGTGCTTCACCCTGCGCCTGTTGAGAACCTTGCTCCATTCGCCGCCGCAGTTCATGAGCCGCTTCTTTGGCGTCATCCCTCTGTTTCTCCAACTCTCTTTGCTTGAGACGCAGCGCTTCCAATTCTTGCTCGAACTTCTCTCCCAGCGTTTTCTCCGCCAAACCCATCGCCTCAATCCGGGATAGCTCACGAGCATCCGCAGCGGCTTTGGCTAAGGCCAGATTTTGCTCGGCTTTGAGTGCCTCGATCGACTGCTGTAAATTAAATTCCGCGGTGCTCTTTTCCGATAACTGTCGCCGGATTTCATCGATCAAGCGGGCTTGGGCTGCCATTTGTTCCTGAAATGCCTGTTCGCGAATCTTCGCTTTTTGTGATTCCTCGGACTTAGCCGCCTGGCGAATCGCTTCCCGCTCGGCTTCGAATCGGGCTTGTAACTCAAATTTTTGTTTGGCGTTTGCTTCCGCTTGCTCTTCCTGAATTCTCCGGATCGTGGATTCGGCCAAACCTTCTCGCAGAGTGAACCGATGTCCCTCGCCATGGGGACAAAGAATTTCCTCATTCAGACCGATGGTCACCTGTTCATCATGCGCTTTCATTTAAGAAGTTCGAATCAGCTGAATCTACCTTAAAACACTGCCACAGAGAATGGCTGAAACACAAAATCGTCCCAACTTGGTGAAGAGCTACAGACAACGCTCGGCGGCGGCGCGAATCCGATTCAGCTTCGGACCGTAAACGGGACCATTCGGATTCAGACGAATGGGTGAGGTACGGAAGACGGAATACGAATACAGAATAGGAAATACCGAACTCAGTTGGCGCCGCTGCGCCGTTTGATCCGCTTGTTTTGCACTTTGCGTTGGGGAAACTCTCGTTTGTCCTTATGGAAATAACAAATCTCAATAAGGGTCGGCCAGATTTCCAGGGTAGCATGAATTTGGCTCACTACGTCATCCACAATCCGCGACACATTCTGTTGAAAAAAATCCGGTTCGAACCCATAGAACGAGCGCGCCAAATTTTCGGCAAATAACAGCAACGCCTCTTTTCGCTCGGGGATTTTCGTCGAAGCGGCTGCGTCCAGAACACGAGTATGAACTGCAGTGATTCGTTGCAGAATCTCTTCGCTATCCTGTAGAGTCACTTCACCCTCGTAGTCGAATCGGATCGACAGATCATCAACCGATACCAGCGACGATTTTATCTTTTTCTTTAACAGCGTAGAGATCTCTTCGTTGAAAACGTCCGTCGCCAGCGGACTTCGCATATAGTTGTTCTTGATATGGGTCTGCACGGCGTCAGTATGAGCTGCGACAATCCCGTCCTGCTGTATCCACAATCGATAGATATAATCCTCAAAGCGAAGCCGGGTGGGGAAAAAGGAAGGCAGGCCGAGCCGGTTATCGTAGCCGGCAACTCCGCAATCGATTCGCCAATTCTTGTTGGTAACAACCGGTCGGAAGTTCTCGAGTACATAGACCTCATTGATCTCGTGCAAATCTTTTTGCCGTTGATCTTCGTCATGCAGATACATCTCCACATAGTCGAGCGCGTCGATGTCGTTGGTGCCGGTTCGAAAACTCTGGGCTATTTTTACCACCGCATTTTTGGAGACTGGTCCATCCTCGAGTAAGAGTGAGTTTTCGGTGGCAAATTCTTTGGTCACGTTGGTCTCGAGGTCCATCGAGGTATCGACCAGAAGGTTCCCCGATTCGAAATTACCCGGCAACTCGCTTACCTTCTTTCCCAGCACATCCTTGAAGGATGTAAGAATGTCGAACGACTTGTCGATATACCCGTTTTCGCCCGGTTTTTTCAAACGGCCGCGACTGACTTCTTCCGGTTTTAACGATTCGGGGCTGCTCTCAACCAGCGCATACGGACGCATGTCGTCGTCTGCGCTGACCAGGAATGCGCCCAAGGTATAGATGAGCGAGAAATTGCGGTTACCTCCGTAACTCGGCCGAAAAATGGTGCGCACAAGCGACTCGAGCTTTTTGTCACGAAGTTTCCTGTTCAAGAACTTAAGAAATTGCTCTTTCTCCTGCGGACCGACGTAGTAGAGGTCGTTGACCGTTCTGGTTTTCTCCAGCTTGGAATAGTACTTTTCGTGATTCGCTAAACTCGAATCGTCGAAGATAACCATCTTCACCGAGTGGCCGTTGCTCCAAAAATTTGCGTCGTATTCTTCAATTGTCGCACCTACATCACGCAAGCGATAGGTGGGGATGGCGAATATCGTATCTGCAGTTTTCATTAAAGGGTCGGATCGTTGGGAAATACCGAGGTTGGTGTGGATGAGCCGGCGGCAAAACCAGACTCGTTGAACCACCGCCGGCTATCACGTCGAGGAGAGCTGAGGGGGTGATAGTTTCGCTTGGCTCCGCTTCGCGCGGATCGATTTGAGCCGACTCGTTCCAAGAACGATTCGCTCCTTCATTGCGTCAGACGGTTTTGAGCTTTCCACGAATAAGGCGGTCGGGAATTAAAAGCGTTTAACATGCCAAAATCTGGCTTAGTACTTGTAATCGCTTCATTTCCAGGGGAATAAGACCGGGGCATCGCCGCAATCGGTGTCGACGATGTTTGCAACCTGCGAGCCGCAGCTTAGGTCGATATCGCAAAGAGCAAGGATTCGTCTGGTTCTACAAGCGCCCAGTGAACCTAGCGATGTGGGAGTTGAACGGGCTTGTTTTACTGCGCGATTCGAAAATACAAAGCGCGGCCAGTTCGCCCGCGAGCCATTTGCAATTCATTTCCGCCGGACATTTCTGGGCCACTACACCGGATTGGAAAATGAAGCACACAAGCTTGAGATTGCGTTTCGTGCGATGATTCTAAGAACGCTCTTTAGGCCCGGTCGATTCGAGCTATTCTGGTCGGCGACATGCAACTTATTCTTTGGGTGGCTTTTGCACTGGCAGCCATCTTTGAGGTGGGAGGAGACGCCGTGATCCGAATGGGTATTAGGAATAACAATATCATCTTGATGTTCTTGGGAGCCGCGGCGCTCGGAGGCTATGGCCTAGTCGTGAATTCGATCGATTGGGATTTCTCCAAGATTTTCGGGGTATACGTTGGTGTGTTTGCGCTGTTCGGTGTTCTCTTTGGCAAGTTTCTGTTTCGGGAGCAGATTCAGCTAACCACTTGGTTGGGACTCGCGGCCATCATTGTAGGCGGACTGATCATCCAGTTCGGATCAAACTAGTATTGATTTGGATTGCGGCCCAGAGCGGACGCGTCGCGAAACAAAACCCAGATTAAACCAGCATGGGCGATGTTCCGGAGCCACTTTGGGCCAGGCCAAGCGCTGGAACGTGTCGAGCACGCGCGAGTTGCAAACCTCCGGCTGGGGCCGTCACTCCATCACTCCGCCTGATTTTTTACACAATCACCAGATCCACGCCCGGCAATTCCTGCATCAACCGATCGTGCAGCTGTCGTCTCGTCCAGCTCAATAATCGCTTGCCCGGGCGACCTAAAATGACGTGGGTGATGCCGTACTCTCGAACAAAGGAGACCAGCGCTTCCGCAACATTCTCGTGCTTGAGCGAGATCACCAGGCCTCCCATTTTCTGAGCAGTTTCCAAAGTGTCGGCCACCCGGCGTTGCACGGCGGCGTCGATGTTTATCGCCGACTCGCTCGGCGTTCGGACATAGACGGCATACCACTGCGCATTTAGCTGCGCGGCCAATCGGGCAGTCTTGCGCAGCATTCTTCCGGGGTCTGGGCCGGAACTGCTAATCGCCACCATCACCTGGCCTAGTCCGCCGATATTGGCAGCACTGTTTTCTTGCTCGGCGCTCTCACGCTCTTTGCGATCGAGGATATTCGCGGTTTCGCTCAGGGTCATCTCTCGCAGTCGAGTCAGGTTCTTCGTCGTAAAGAAATTTGCCAGCGCGGTCTCAATCCGCTCCTTTGGATAAATTTTGCCGGCCTGCAGACGTTCTTGCAGATCCTCGGCCGGCAAATCGATGTTCACGATCTGATCCGCCTGGGCGACAATTTCGTCCGGAACTCGTTCTTTGACGCGCACGCCGGTCGATTCTTCAACAATGTTATAGAGCGATTCGAGGTGCTGAATGTTCACCGTCGTGATCACGTTGATGCCGGCTTGCAGCAGCTCTTGGACATCTTCGTACCGCTTTCGATTGCGACTTTGCGGAGCGTTGGTGTGGGCAAGTTCGTCCACCAGCACAACGGTTGGTTTGCGGCGCAACACCGCTTCTACATCCATCTCGCGGAGAGTGATTCCATGATATTGAGCAACCAGTGGTGGTATGATTTCCAAATCCCCGATTTGCGCTGCGGTTTCCGGGCGATCGTGTGGTTCGACGTAGCCGATAACCACGTCGATTCCCTGCCGGCGGAGCCGATTGCCCTCGACTAACATATGATAGGTCTTGCCGACTCCGGCGCACGGGCCCAAATAGATTTTGAGCTTCCCGACTTGCTGCTGACGAATGATCGAAAGGAAGTCGTCAGCGGTACGCCGAAGGTTAGTTGGAGGATTTGCCGCCGCCATCCCGATATTTTACAGGAAAGTCAACGTTCTTGCGAGTCGAAATGGCATCGTCCCAAGCAAGAGAAGACAGGGACGCCATGGATTCGGAGGCCGCGGCGCTCCGAATCATGGGTAATTTGAAAATCAATAGCCCAGGCTTTCGCCTGGGCTATCCGCCGCGATTTCCTACTTGCTGGTTGGCGTGCCAGAAGATGAAGTGGTTTTTTGCTGAGCATCCAAAGCAAGGTTCAGCAAGAGGACATTGACGCCCGACTCGCCCCCGATCCCGAGAAACGGATTCTCCGTCGCTTTCGTTATTTCTGCTTTCACTACGTCCAGGGAAATCCCTCGCTCCTTGGCAACGCGCGGAGTTTGCATTTCAGCATTGCGCAGACTGATATGAGGATCGAGTCCACTGAACGAGGCAGTGACGGCATCAGCCGGAACCACGGCGTCGGCTGGCAACCCATTCTCTTTGCGATAGGTTTCCACATTTGCTTTAACCTGATCGATCAACTTTTGCGAGGTCGGTCCAAGATTCGACCCACCCGAACTCGATCCATCATAGCCGGTACCGGCATCGGACGGGCGCGGATGGAAATATTTCGCTCCCGAAAATCCCTGGGCGAGCAGACTGGAGCCAATCCTGGTCTTGTTATCCGAAGACTTCACGATGCTCCCGTTCGCCTGGTACGGGAACAACAACTGCGAGACACCCCAGATCACCACCGGGTAGATACCGCTGCACACCACCGCAAAAAGGATGGTCGCAACGATTGCGATTCTGATCTCAGTAAAAAACGATTTCATAATTTTTTGCCGATTAGGCCAAGTGTAACGTTGTGATAATGATATCGATCAGCTTGATTCCGGGGAACGGCAGTAAGATGCCGCCCAGGCCGTAAATCAGTAGATTGCGCTGGAGAATGCGCGCGGCGCCGAGTGGCCGGAACCGTACTCCTTTGAGTGCCAACGGGATGAGCGCAATGATAATGAGGGCATTGAAAATGACCGCGCTCAGGATCGCGCTCATAGGCGATTTCAACTGCATGATGTTCAGGGCAGCAATTTGTGGGAAGGTTCCCACCAGCATTGCGGGAATGATCGCGAAATATTTCGCGACATCGTTGGCAATGCTAAACGTCGTAAGCGCGCCACGAGTGATCAGGAGTTGTTTCCCAATTTCGACGACCTCGATGAGTTTGGTCGGGTTAGAGTCAAGATCTACCATGTTACCGGCTTCTTTGGCCGCTTGGGTTCCCGTATTCATCGCTACACCCACGTCGGCTTGAGCAAGCGCCGGCGCATCGTTGGTTCCGTCACCGGTCATGGCTACCAGATGCCCCCCCGCTTGTTCTTTGCGAATCAACGCGAGTTTGTCTTCCGGT
>Ga0209648_10002980_pt1 | contig 14129 bp, 10 predicted proteins | sample GraSoi2013_115cm_FD_185830 | JGI IMG/M metagenome (GOLD analysis project Ga0209648, IMG submission 185830) | Grasslands soil microbial communities from the Angelo Coastal Reserve, California, USA - Sample 9_17_2013_115cm (SPAdes) (version 2) | ecosystem: Environmental > Terrestrial > Soil >...
CATCACTCGCTTCACCAACAACCAGGTAGCCCTGGGTGGTCAGCATATCTTTCAGGTCCATGCGTTGAACCGTCTCATCATCAGCAATAAGAACTCGAGTTGACATCGTATCATCTCAACTTTCCAGGTAGTTTCTTCCTCACCCACCTGCTTCATAGAAAAAGTATAACATAGGCAGATACGATTCACCACTCAAAACACTATCAGAAGAGAGGAAGGGCAGGTGTCCAACCTGGACGCCAGGGGTCATAAAATTCGTTGGTTGCTCCGTGCTCCAGGTAGAGCTGGTGATATTTTTGCACCTTGTCATAATCAAGTTCCACGCCTAGCCCAGGCCGCTGTGGCACACGGAAATACCCTTGTTCATAGACAATAGGCTCGGTAATCACATCGTCAACCTGGTCATGATAATGGCTGTCAATGGCATGGCTCAAGGTAGGTAAGGCGGCGGCAAGATGGATCATGGCTGTTGTCGAGATCCCTAATTCGCGATCGCTGTGCATCCCCACACCTACCCCAAAAGCCTCAGCGACAGCCGCCATCTTCTGGTTAGCCCTGAAGCCACCCCAATAGTGGACATCAGACAAAATCACATCTACACTGCGCATCTTGATTCCAGGCGCGAGTTGCTCAAAGTTCACCAGGCACATATTGGTAGCAAGGGGAATACTGCTGACGGCCCGGCGCACCTGGCTCATACCCTCCAGGCCCGCAGTTGGATCTTCCAGATATTCTAGATCGAGTCCTTCATAGTCCAGACGTCTTGCCACGCGAATAGATGTCTCAACAGACCACCCAGCATTGGGATCCCAACGCAAGAGACTATCTGAGAAGCGTTCTCGCAACATACGTATGGCTCGCAGTTCCTCATAAGGTGGAAGCACACCACCTTTCAGTTTGATGACTTTGAAGCCGTAACGATCGACCAGTTCTTCCGCGCGTGCCAGGATTGCCTCCGGGCTATCTTCACCGCCGACACCCTGTTCGCCTGGATAACGGAAGAATAGGTAGGCCGCCACTTCCACACGATCACGTACAGCCCCACCAAGTAACGCATGTACTGGACGACCAAGCGCTTTACCGGCGGCATCAAGGTATGCCATCTCCAATCCGGCACGAGCAACGGCGGGAACCTCTGTCTCGTAGGAGATACAAAACACGCCGAGGCGATGTTGCAACAGGCCGGTCTGCAAGGGATCAATGCCAAGTACAAACGGTTTAGCCTTCTCGATGGCATGGACAATCTCGTTGCCCCCATAGGTCTCGCCAATGCCTGTGATACCCTCATCCGTCGTAACTTCAATAAGAGCCCTTGTAGTACTCGTTTCTACACCCATGCTCCAACGCAATGGTGCCTCGAACGGTACCATCACTGGAGTGACACGAATATCTGTTACTTTCATTGCCGATACTCCTTTCAAGAGGTGTACTTGCGCCAAATTCAAGTGTTTTGCATACAGAAATTAGGCGGCTGCTAACTTCATTAGAGTGGCATCAAGTGCCTTGAGAGCTACTTCTAGATCAGCTTCCGTATGAACCGTCGAGAGGTACCAGCGTCCATCAGGAAGAATGAGAATACCCTGCATACGCAACTCCTGCACCAGTGCATTACTCAGCGATGCATCGCATGCTGCTACAGCGCGATAGTCGCATATCTCAATTTGCTCTGTGAACAAAATCTGCATCATTGGACCAACCTGGTGTACGAGAGCAGGTATAGCATATTGTGCCAGCAAAGTCCGAGCACCGTTTGCGAGAATACTTCCAAGCCTGTTGAGGTGATCGTAAATTCCAGGTTGGGCTAACTGTACAAGGGTTGCCTCTGCCGCCGCCAAGCTGATTGGATTGCCGTTGTAGGTACCGCTGTGTTGCACGATCCCATCCGCAATCAGATCCATCACGGCACCGCGACCAGCTACTACACTGAGAGGAAAGCCTCCAGCAACTGCCTTGGCATAGACCGCGATGTCAGGTTCAATACTATAGATCTCCTGCGCACCACCAAGCGCCAGTCGGAATCCAGTAATGACCTCATCGAAGATAAGCAGCACATCATACTGTTGGGTAAGTATGCGCGCTGCCTCCAGGTAGCCAGGGACAGGTACAACCATACCTGAGTTACACATGACAGGTTCCATAATCACCGCTGCAACATCTGACCTATATCGCTGCAAAGCCTCTTCCAGCGCGCGAATATCATTCCAGGGTAGTACTATGACATCAGCGAGTACTGAAGATGATTGTCCAATGGTTCCAGGCACAGAGTGGGGATGGTCAGGTGGCCCAGCATCAACCTGCGAGGGATGGTAACTAATCAACGCACTGTCTGTCCAGCCATGATAATGGCCCTCGAACTTGATCACTTTGGGCCGACCTGTATAGGCACGCGCGAGCCGCAGTGCTACCAACACCGCCTCAGAGCCAGAATTAGAAAAGGTCACTAGATCGGCACATGGCACACTGGCCTGAATTCGTTCTGCTACTCGAATCTCCAGTTCATGCTGTGCTCCAAACATGTAGCCGCGCTCCAGTTGAGCCTGTACAGCGCTGATGATGGCGGGATGGCTGTGGCCCAGAATAAGAGGTCCCCAGGCCAACGTGAAATCTACATACTTGGACCCGTTCGCGTCCACCAGGTACGCGCCCTGCGCATAGTCTACAAAGAGCGGCTCGGGTTTAACAGCAGCACGGAAAGAACTGCTAACACCTCCTGCGAGAGAGAGCCTTGCCCTGGTGTAGAGTTCATGGGCATGGGTAGGCAAACTTGTTGTCATCTACTAACCGTCCCCTTTCGTGGAGATAAGGCTCCAATCGCGTACAGCCGACAGAGTGCGGGTCAGTGTGCCCCACCAGCAACCATTTGCGAACGGTAGCCAAGTCCATATGAGATAGCCTCACATGCGGAACAAAGGCTCGCACCTATGCGTGGAATTACCTCGTCGGTCAGTCGCGCTGAGGCGGCAGAAATGCTGATGGCGCCCACCACCTCGCCATCCATTCCCAAGATAGCAGCCCCTATGCAGCGCGCACCAGGTTCTCTTTCCTCATCGTCAATTGCAAAGCCCCGCATATGTACTCGCCATAGCTCCTCTCGTAGTTCGGCTCGTGTGGTGATTGTACGCGGCGTAAAAGCAAGCAGACCAGTAATATCCAGCATATGGGTAAGTTCTGCTTCGGGCAAAAGCGCCGAAATAGACTTGCCTGCGGCCGTGGCATGTAACTCAACGCGACTTCCCAGAGCAGTTTCCATGCGGAAAGGATGCAATCCTGAAAGCACATCGATGAAGAGTGCTTCCCCTCGTGAGAGCGCGGCAAGATTGACACTGTGGCCGAAATCATCACGCAGGCGGCGCATATATGGTCGAGCAAGTTCACGCAAAGTGGACCTGGCCAGTACACCCATAGCAACATGTACAAGGTGTAACCCTAAGCGATAGCGATCAGGCTGATCAGCAGGCTCAAGATAGCCCCTATTGACAAGCGTTGTCACCAGGCGAAAAACGCTCGGCTTGGGCTGTTCAAGAATACGTGCCAGTTCGGCCAAAGAGAGGTTGTCATGTTCATCGAATACCTCGAGCACATCTATGGCCTTGCCTACCACTGCAATGTCATAGCGTCCATCAGTTTTACCTGTCATCAAGATCCTCCATATATTTTGCCAATGGCATCCTCACCGCGTGTAGTTATGTTTCATTGTATAAAATGTGAGTAACTCTATCAAAATTCCAATAGTAAAGTAGTTCAATTATGCACTCTGCAAAGTTTATTGTCAAGCTATTGACAGACCCTCAGGCCGATGTTATACTTCTTACAATTCATCCAACAAGATATCATTTCATTAGATAAAACACTCGACGCAGCAGGAGTAGAGGCATGAGACTACAAGCCAAGGTGGCCATCGTGACGGGATTCGGCTCTGGCATTGGAGAGGCTATTGCAAAACGCTTTGCTGGTGAGGGAGCAGCAGTGCTTGGCGGAGATTGGAATCACGCTGCTGGTGAGCGCGTGGCAAGCGAGATCATGCAAGCTGGAGGCACTATCACTTACTACGATGCAGATGTTTCACAAGAGAGCGCCGTACACGGGATGATCGATGCCTGTATAAAACTATTCGGGCGTCTCGACATTCTGGTGAACAATGCGGCAGTACAGTATGAAGTGGCTCTGCATGAAACCAGCATGGAACAGTGGCAGCGCATGATCGACATCAATCTTGGTGGGGTCTTTCTGGGCTGCAAGTATGCTATTCCAGTGATGATTGCACAGGGGAGTGGAGTCATCATCAATATGAGTTCGGTGATGGGACTTGTAGCCGATCCAAAGCTTGCCGTGTATTGCGCTACTAAAGGGGGTATCCTGGCAATGACACGTGCAATTGCTATTGCATACGGCCGGCAGGGTATCCGTGCCACGTGCATCTGCCCCGGTGACGTGGATACTCCCCTCAACCAGGTATATTTCAATAGTTATCCTGACCCTGTCGCAGCCCGCGCCGCCATCGAGGAGCACTATCCGCTTGGGCGCATAGCAACCCCCGATGAAATTGCGCGCGTGGCGACATTTCTTGCTTCTGATGATGCCACCTTTATTACAGGCACGCATGTGCTTGTAGATGGTGGAGTGCTCTCGAAGATCTATTAGCCCATACTTCGATGGTTTGGGCAGGGAGGGATGTATTATGTCAACGACAACGTCATCGACTCCACGCTTGAAGTCAGGTGCCCTCGGCTTTGCCGGGGCAGCCACCATGGGTGCCGTCATGATGGCACCCGCTCTTGGTATCTACGCGAACTTTGGCCCGCTGGCAACAAATGCTGGTGTAGTTGCTCCCCTCGTCTTCTTTATTTCGCTCGTGGCATCGCTGCCCACCGCCATCAGTTATGCACTCGTCTCGCGTGAAATGCCCTCATCAGGTAGCGCTTATACCTGGCTATGGCGCACTGTGCGACCCACTATTGGTAACGGTGTGGGTGTGATAATGGCGCTGTACTATATCATCGCTGTACTTCTTCAGCCTATACTGTTCGGGCTGTTTTTTAATGATCTGCTGACCTATTTCGGTGTGCAAAGCACAGGTTTTGGCACATGGCTCATCGGGTTTCTGATTGACACAGTCATAGTTGGTCTGCTCGTGTATAGAGGTATCAAGCTCTCTACCCACTCCGTGCTCATAATGATGCTGATAGAAGCAGGAGTGGTCACATTGCTTGGCCTGACAATTTTCTTTGTGAAGCTGAGCCAGGGTCAACTCGACTTTTCGCCGTTCAATCCCGGTGCTGCATTGAACGGCACGACAGGGCTCTTCGCCGGTATTATCTTCGGATTACTTAGCTTCACGGGCTACGATGTAATCAGCACCCTGGCTGAAGAGACAAAGACCCCGCGTTCGCTGATCCCGCGAGCTACCATAGCGGCGTGCGTGGGTGTCGGCATATTCTGGATCATTATGTCGTGGTTCTACACGATGGCTGTGCCCATTAGTGATGTAGCGAAGTACACGACATCGGGTGTCACACCTATCACTCCAATCGCCCATCTCTATTGGGGTGGTGCCAACATCCTGGTGATTATTACTGGTATGACAGCTGCAACCGGAGTATATATCGCTACTGTTGTCGGCGCCTCGCGCGTGCTTTATGCTATGGGCCGTGAGGGTTCATTGCCAAAGTTCTTCGGTCAGTTGCACCCGCGCTTCCAGGTACCGTGGAATGCGATGCACTTGATTTTCGCGCTGACGATTGTAATAGATATCATCTGGGCATTGTGGGTAGGCCTGTACAATGCCTTCGGATGGTGGGGATCAGCCATTGTGTTCTTCGCCCTGGTAACCTACATTTTCGTGAATCTTGCCAACATCATCTTCTTCTGGCGATTCAGGCGAGAGCAGTTCAACATTTTGCTCAACGTGGTGATACCTGTTATCGGCATTGTAGTAGGAGTTTACCTACTCTACAACAGCTTCTTCGTCAGTCTATGGAGTGCGGGATGGCAGATGGGCCAGAGCATCGTAGTACTGTCACTAGTGTTGCTCGTGCTCACTGTGATCTATACTATCGGACTCCGAGCTACGCACCCTGCCCTCTTCGCGCCTGGAGCCGTGGCTCCAGCCCTGGCAACCGAGAGTACGGATGGGGGAACTGGTGAGCCAGATACAGCGGCGTCTATATAAGCCACTATCTTCATGTTTAAATAAAAGAAATGAACCAGGAGTCAGCAGACTATGGTGGCACGAGTAGAGGCACAATGGAGATATCGGGATCTGCGAGTACTGCGCTTAGAGAACGAGTTCCTGAGACTGGATATTCTCCCCGAACTCGGAGCCAAGATCTACAACCTGATTCACAAGCATGCTGATCGTAATATCCTCTGGCATAATCCGCGTATAGCGCTACACCGCGCGCCATTCGGAGCCAACTTCGATAACCACTGGGCAGGAGGTTGGGATGAGCCTTTCCCGAATGGTGCGGAATGTGTCTATGCTGGAGAAACCTTGCCTTACCTGGGCGAATTGTGGGCATTGGAATGGTCATGGGAGATACTGGAAGATAGCCCGCAACGGGTGATGGTACACCTGTGGTGTGATGGACCTATCACGACTGCACGTGTGGAGAAGACGATCACGCTGGAGGCGCGATCGCCGATTGTCCGCTTCGATCACCGCATCACCAATACGGGCACCTTTCCATTCGACTTCAATTGGGGTATACACCCAGCATTCTCAGTGACACCATCTAGCCGCATTGATTTACCTAATCCTCATGGAGTTGTGGCAGAGGCAGTTGGAGGAGTGCTAGGAGATGTAGATACAACATTTACATGGCCCTATGTTCCGGCACACAATGGGGAGATGGGAGATCTTCGCTTTCCTCTGCCACGGGAAGCGGCCGTTATGAGCTTCTCCTACCTGGAGGGGTTGGAGCATGGGTGGTTGGCCGTGACCGATCGAGCCTCAGAATCTGGCTTTGGCCTGGTGTTTCCTCACGATATTTTCCGCTGTATGTGGCTTTACCTGTGCTACGGAGGCTATCGCGATCTCAATGTTGCGATCGTTGAACCCTGGACCGGCTATCCATCTAAACTGAGCGAAGCAGTATTGGCCGGTCGTTATCGCACTCTCGCGGCAGGCGAAACGTTGGAAGCTATCATCTATGGGTCGGTATACGCTGGAGTGCAGTCGATTAGCTCTATCGATGCAGGAGGCGAAGTCAGGCCATAAAGGAGGTTAATATGTCTGCCCTGGAACACCTTCTCGCCACTCAGGATATTGTAGGAGAATGCCCTGTCTGGAGCATTGAAGAACAGGCACTCTACTGGGTAGATATTCTTGGTTGCAGGTTTCACCGCTATCATCCTGCATTGGGCAAATTAGATACATATAGCGTTGATGCATCCGTTGGTTCTATTGGGCTCCGTGCTTCCGGTGGCCTGGTGATGGCTACTGGCAAAGGTTTTGCAACTTATGATCTCACCACCAGAACCACCACATTTCTTAGCAATCCGCAAGCTGATATCCCGCATATGCGCTTCAATGATGGTAATGTTGACTGCCAGGGAAGATTCTGGGCTGGAACTATGAGCACTATTCCAGAAAATTGGGACAAGTTGCAGGGAAACCTCTATCGCCTGGATCCTGATAGAACCGTACAAGCTATGGATACAGGATTTGCGCTCATCAATGGGATCGGCTGGAGTCCTGATAATACAGCTATGTATGTCGTTGACTCTGTGCGCAAAGCAGTCTACCAATATGATTTCGATCCTGCTTCCGGTGAGATAGCACATCGTCGAACCTTCCTGGATACCTCAGAGGAAAAGGGCGTTCCCGATGGTCTTACTGTGGATCAAGAGGGTGCTCTCTGGATTGCCTACTGGGATGGATGGAAGATCATCCGTTATGACCCATCTAGAAAAAGAATATTACAAATTGATCTCCCTGTTCAATGCCCAGCCAGTTGTGCCTTTGGAGGCAGAGATCTTGATGAGTTATATATTCCCTCAGCCTGGGAAGAGCTGAACGACGATCAGAGGGCCAGCCAGCCCCTCGCTGGAGATCTCTTTCGCATTAAGACAGAAATTAAAGGACTTCCGCAACCACTATTCCTGGGCTGAGACTCCCCGCCATACATGAACGGGGGTTCAGATCGGCTCGCCCGCAGTTGCTTTCGCCTTTGGGATCAACGCTTCACAGTTCAGGGCCGTCTCAGGCGGCCCATCCCCAGGCCGAGCATCTCTGACCTATTTTTCCGGGGAAAGCCGGATGCGAAATGTTTTTATCTCAAAAGGTCTCACTTGAAACGATAGCGAGTTTCCTTGATAGGAGACATCATTGACCGGCTCCTCCAGAAGGTTACACTCTTGCGCGAAAAGAATCGATGTAGCAAAGGTAAGCGTGCCACGCCCGCGCTGATTATGTGCTTCGTACAGCCGCACAATCAGACCATCCCCATCCTCGGCAGGTTTCACCGTCTCTATTATGACGTGCGTGCACTCTGTCTGTATAAAAGAAGTCCCACGATAAATCGGGAACCTACTGATGTCCGTTGTAGGTACGTTAGGGACAGATGTAGCCTTCTTTTGACCAGCCGCGCACACTACCGGAACATTGAGTTCGTAGGCACGCCGTACGCTCTGCGCCTCCCTCCAATCTCCTACATGCGGCAAGAGACTGTAGGTGAAGCGGTGCAAGCCTTCATCTGCATGAGCATCAGGGAAGACACCGGACTTAAGCAGCGTCAGACGAACAACATTATTGTGAACATCATGCCCATACTTACTATCATTAAGCAGGCTGATACCGTATCCCCCTTCGCTCAAATCAATCCAGCGATGAGCACAGGTCTCAAAACGGGCCATATCCCAGGATGTATTACGATGCGTGGGGCGCTCAACATTGCCGAATTGGATTTCATAGGTTGCTCTTGTGCTGTTGATTGCCAGCGGAAACGCCGCTTTCAACAACGTCTGGTGTTCGTGCCAGTCGATCTCGGTAGCAATGTCGATGCGCGGCGAATTGCGCCAGAGCGAAATACGTTGCGTGATACGCGAGGACATATACGGACGGACAATTTCGACGGTTGCACGCACTGGTCCCTCTTCGATGATATGTATAGATGTTAAAGCTCGTACTGGGTACGGCTTCTCCTCATAAAAGAGATCAATATCCCAGGCGTCGAAATCCAGGGGACGATCCTCATAGGCGATAAGCTGATTGCCTGCTTGCCCAGGGGCAAGAACGTCACGCTCTGCACGCATGTCGTAGAGCCGGCTGATCTCTCCTTGCGCATCGATCCGAAGGTCATAATACTCATTGTGTAGGACGATTGTCTCTTTATCAGCGTAGGCAGCGCGGCAAGCAGAGAGGATCTGTGCCTCGCCAGCCCCCGCATTGCTGGCTGCCGGTACGACCTGCACTCCAAATGGGGGAACGTGCACACCATCTAGCAGGAACACCCTGTTCCCCTCCCAGTCAGTTGTTTGCTGGGCATGCGGAAGAGATGATGCAAGCTGCGCTGGCACCTGGATCGGGTCTGTGCGTTCCCACGCCAGGGTATTCAACAGGAGGAGATCCTGCTCTCCTGCAGGTATGTGCTGCAGCAAAACAGCGAGTGCCTCGTCGTATATCCGCTTTCCTATGGCACGTGCCTCGGCATAGACGCGCTCGGCATCGTCATAGACTTCACGGATCGATGAGCCGGGCAGTACATCATGGAATTGATTCAGGAGTATGAGCCGCCAGCCCTGATTCAGCTGCTCCTGGTGGGACAACATGCCGTAGAGGCTGGCCCAGGCATTCAGCAATTCCACCTCGCGGTAATATAATTCAGCTCGCCGATTAGCCTGTTTGACGCGTGCCTGTGAGGTATACGTCCCTCGGTGATACTCTAAGTACAACTCACCTACCCATGTGGGCAAACGCGGGTTCTCCCACACGCGCTGATAGAGTTCCGTGAAATAATCTTCAGCTCGACCAGCACGAACCTGTGGAAAGTCCGGCAGGTCTGCCATGACGTGCGTTCGCTCCATTTGTTCTTCCGTTGGTCCACCTCCACCATCTCCCCAGCCACAAAGATACAGCAAGTGATCGTTGATGTCCTGTTGACGATAGTTCATCCAGGTCCCGGTCATATCGCTCGGTCGCAAGGGACCATTGTAGCTATAGAAAGTTGTCTTCCCATCCAGATTCGGTGCCGTGATGAAGTGAGTCAGGACCTCAGAGCCGTCGATGCCGCGCCAGCGAAAGGTATCGCAGGGCATTCGGTTAAACTGGTTCCAGCTAATCTTCGTGGTCATGAAGACAGGAATATTGCAACCGTGCATAATTTGCGGAAGCGCGGCACTATAGCCAAAGACGTCTGGCAACCAGATATGACGGGGCTTAACACCAAATTCTTGTTGCCAGAAGCGCGTCCCATGCATAATCTGGCGGACGAGCGACTCGCCAGAAGTAAGGTTACAATCCGCTTCAACCCACATTGCACCTACCGGCTCAAAACGTCCCTCCGCGACACGCTGTGTCACCCGCGCATAGAGTTCAGGAACATCCTCTTTCAGCCATTGAAGCACTTGCGGCTGGCTCTGACTATAGTGGTAGTCGGGATAGCGCTCCATCAATCTCAGCACATTAGAGATAGTGTGAGCGATCTTCTGGCGGGTTCTCCAGTAAGGCCACATCCACCCGACATCGAGATGGGCATGTCCACTGACAGTAATCTGCGGGCGGTTACCGCTCGTCAAGCCATCGGCAAGATGCGTCTGCAAATACTCATAAGCGGCCTGAGCCGAGTCAGCGAAACGTTCACCCTGCCAGCCCTCGCGCAGATCGAGCATGTTATAGGCCGTATTGAGACGCGCTAATAAGGCATGACGTGCTGGGTCACCCTCGTTCAGTGTAATAGATGCTTCCAGGAGGGTCTGCATCAAGTGGTAGAGTTGCCACTTTACCATGCGGCGCGGGCGCAGCGTCAAGCCACCAAAGGGTAGAGGAACGGCTGTGTAGACCTGGAGCATCAACGTATGGGATTGCCCATCGCACGCTTCCTCAGGCAGCAAGAGAACGGGATGCCGCCAATCAAAGGCCCCGATAGCACGCCCATCAAGAAAAACAGTCGCTTCCAGACGGAGCAAAAGAGCATCATCCTCAAAGGTATCCCAATGCAATTGCAGGACCAGGGGTAGACCACGCATCGACTCTGGTGCTTGCAGAGGCGACATCAGCCAGCTTGTTCCATGCTTCAGTCCCCAAACTAGTCCTACCTCCAGCGGTTGCCACTGTGTGTCTGTAAGCGATGGCATAGCCATCGGGCCAGTGGCAGCAATACCATAGACCGGGGAAAGCATATGGGCTGGCCCTTCGGTCGTTTTGCGCAGTGCTTCAAGACTATTGCGAAGTTTTTGGACGGTAAATACCAAAAGAAATTCCTTTCCACTCAAGGAACACACACGACAGGGTCAAGGGGAACCAGGGCTTTTAGCCCTTGAGGCCTCCACTGACGCCGCGCACAAAGAAGCGCGATACCAGTGTATAGAGTACGACGGCTGGCAGCGCGTAAAGCATAGCGTAGGCGGCCAGTTGGCCATAGTTCACCTGGCCATAACTGCCGAAGAACGTATAGATATGAACCGAAGCAGGCAGTAAATTCTGGCTTTGCAGAATAATCAAGGGAACGAAGAAGTTGGTCCATGCCACCAGGAAGCTCCATACGCCGACCACAGCAATCCCTGGCGCGGCAAGCGGGAATAACACGTGAATGAGCCCCTGGAAGGTCGAAGCGCCATCAATCCAGGCTGCCTCTTCCAGCTCGAAGGGAACCGAATCGAAAAAGTTCTTCATCAGCCAGATACTGAAAGGCAATGCACTGGCAACAAAGAAAAGAATAACCCCCTGGAGCGTATCAACGAGGTTCAGCGAGGCATACATCGCATACAGCGGCGTCACCAGAGCTAGCACGGGCAGCGAGCTAACGAACAGGATGACGTACATCAGGGGACCTTTGAGGGGAAACTGGTAACGCGAGAGCGGATACGCAGCCAGGCCCGCGAGGATGATCACCAGGAGCATCGTACTGATTGCCAGGATGAGGCTGTTGCCGAAAGGGCCCGCGACGAGCCCATCGGTGATAATGGTTTGAAAATTGATCAAGCTGAAATGCGCAGGGATCGTGACCGATAGAGTTGCACTCGGATTTAAGCTTGCTAGGATGGGCCATAAGAGTGGCACCAGGAAAAATAATCCGAGGATCACCAGGATAACGTAAGCGGATGTCGAAGTCAGGCCGCGACGGATAATCATTTCTCTCTCCTTTCTCTCCTCTCACTCCACCTCAAACATTTGGGAGCGTGATAATATACTTTGACGAATTAATCCGAACACCCATAGGGGCCGATTATGCCCTTTAACGAAATAACAGGGGTCTTGTGAACGGACGCAGCACCCCCGTAGGGCCCGATTTATCGCGGCCACCGCCGATGTATCGGCCACATGGAGGGTCAACCCTATCCCGATGAATGTGTTAAAACTCATTATCGGCCCTCGCTGGATGTTCCGATAGCCGGCGTATTTTGTTAAATGCCATTGTCAGTTTGTGTATACATGCTCATCAACATCTCCTAACTGCCAGTTAGAGGTCAATGCGCAGAATACGGATATACAACAATGAAAGGATGGCTCCCACCACCAGGATCAGCAGCGAGATAGCACTTCCATACCCTAACTGATAGAACTGGAACGCCTGGCGGTATTGATAGATGGTCAAGAGTTCTGTATTGAGACCGCTTCCTCCTGTCATGACAAAGACCAGGGTGAAATCGGAGAGCGTCGCCAGTGTGATGAGTAGCAGGTCAGTGGCAATACTGCCCTTGATGAGTGGGAGCGTAATATAACGAATGCGCTTCCACAGACCAGCACCATCAATCGTGGCCGCTTCAAGCAATTCAGGTGGAATGCCTTCCAACGCGGAAGCGTACAGCAGCATCGAGAACGCTGTGCCACGCCAGGTATTTGCCACAATGATCGAGGCCATCGGGAAGTCCTGAAGCCATGCATGTTGCGGCAAGCCAAAGGTCGCCACGATCGAGTTCAGGAGGCCAGGGGACAGAACACTTTGCGGACCGCCGGCAAGAAAGGAACTCCAGAGGAAACCAGCTACCACGTCGGGAATCACCCAGGCGACGATAATGATAGCTCCAAGGACCGCCTTAAAGGGGCGCTGTCGATGACGCATCAACATGGCTAAGAGCAGCCCTAGCACGGCCTGGCCGATAAGCGCTGAACCAACTAAATATGTCAGCGACACACGGAAGGCGCTGAAGAACTCTCCATCATGCAGGATTTGTACGAAATTTTGTAACCCGACCCACTGCGGGGTTGCCGCGCCTGCACCCGTCAAGGACATGTTGGTGAAAGAGATATAGACACCCCAGAGAGCAGGGCCGAGCATAAAAACAGCGATGATCAAGAAGGCGGGGGCCATAAAGTAGATACCAACACGCAGTCGCTTGCGCCGGATGCGTCCAGGGGCGAGTGTAACCATCTGCAGTGGTTGCACCTGATCCTTCTCAACCTGCATATCCCAACTCCTCAGCCAGGGATGGATCGCGGACAAAGGAGCATTCTCTGTACCGCGATCCACCCTCACTAGCAGTTAACGATACATTGGTATCGTCGATAGAAGAATAGAGGAAAACCCTACCGAACAGCGAGTAGTGAGGACCTCCGCATGCTACGTTCCCTGTTCGACATTGCTCGCACCTGCAATGCCTGCGACAGCCTGGGAGAAGGTACTCACCGCGTCAGAGGGTGATTGACCACTCATCACCTGCTGCATAGCGTTGTCGATCTGGAGCGAAATCTTGGGATACGCCGTGAAAGCCGGGCGGAATTGTGAGAAAGCCACCAGGCTCGTGTAGAACGGATTCAGCGGGGCGTTGTGATACGCGGGTAGATTGACAATATCCTGACGTGGTGTCACCTGCCCGTCCTGAACGTCGTAGCTCCCCAACAAGTTCTGACTGGAGGCGGCCTTGAGTACCTGGAATGCCTGATCTGGATGAGCTGACCTCGCCGTAATGGAGTAGGCCCAACCGCCGGAGAGTGTGACATAGTTGGGAGCCTGCCCGAATTCGGTCGGCAT
>Ga0209648_10002981_pt1 | contig 14125 bp, 11 predicted proteins | sample GraSoi2013_115cm_FD_185830 | JGI IMG/M metagenome (GOLD analysis project Ga0209648, IMG submission 185830) | Grasslands soil microbial communities from the Angelo Coastal Reserve, California, USA - Sample 9_17_2013_115cm (SPAdes) (version 2) | ecosystem: Environmental > Terrestrial > Soil >...
AGGCCGAACCAGAAGTCTGGGTAAAAAAGGCGCAATCGCTCGAGGAAATTGAAGCTTTCGGCGTGCAGCCCCCATCCTCTGCCATAGTCAGCAGTGTCGGACAGGTAGTAGATGACTGTGTCGATGTCGGGGCAGATGGTCAGACCGAACAGTCGGATGTTGTCGCCGACATTACAAATATAGGTGAGCACCGCTGGGTCGCAGACGTAGCTGATGCCACGAGCGAGTCTGGCTCCCCCAGTACCGCCGCATATCGCGCAAATCATGATACATCCTATATCATCTATTGCCACATCGCTTATAAAGCGACGTGCCGTATCCATACAGCATATGCGTTAGGTAGATTACTACGTAGACTGGAGCCTTTTATAAATTACGTACATTGAGCCTTAAGAAAGTATACACGATAAGCGAGCTGAAGTACAAGCTTTGTTTGTGGCAGGTTCCAGAAGTATACAGCGTATTGCAAGAAATATCATCGCGATTTCAACGCTTTGGAAACTGGTCCGCTTTGATTCATTTGCCCATGTGATGAGCATCTTGATTAGTCAGTCACAATATCTGTATATAGAGAAGAGGAGATCAAAGTATGCCTGCGCTCGCCACTTGGCACATCTGTTCCCACGGGATGCGCAACGAGATACAAGCAAGCAGGCAGTATAGTACGAAACGACGTTACAACCCACGCGATGCGCAACGAGATTGTAGCAAGCAGATAGTATTTGCGAGCCAGCTCTAGAGGCCTTCTCGTCTTTATTGTTCACTTGCTAGTAATACGGTCTAATGACTTCTCGCTGCAGCAATCCCAATGCGGTGGGCAAAGGATTGGAGCCATTTCATTTGATGAGTATATCTCGTTGCGCATCGCGTGGGTACAAGCAATATTGGTCACATCGTTTGCTTGCTGGCGATCTTGTAGAAGTTCCGTCTTAGTGTAGAAACCATGAATGCGACGAAGGACGGTCCAGAGCCACTTCGCTTGAAAGCTACATCTCGTTGCGCAACTCGTGGGATGATATGGTCACTTCAACCCGTTTTGCCGACCCTCTCAAACAGAACATTCAGCATGCCGGGTTAGTGATTTTCGAGGGATGTGCCCACGCACCCATCTATGAGAAGGTAGACGAGTTTAACCAGACGACCCTGGAGTTCCTGAAGCGACACGCTGGGTAGGTGCAGTTGGCTCTTTTCAACCATCGGGGTGTGTTGGCTACCTGAGGCGTCCGTCCCTGCATAAACAACACCGAATAAGATAACACGCCTCTCTTATCCACCTTCCATGAGCCTGGGAAGCGCCTTGCTGCCTTGAGTATCAGGAAAAGACCCCCTCGGTTTCTTCGCAACATGAAGCATCCTCCCACCAGAGAAGAAGAAGTGGCCCAACATGTCGTATCGAAGACCAGGTATGGCCGAAGAAGTGCGGGCATATGGAGGGCAAGCAGGTAATCCCGATGGACGAGATGATCCAGAAGGTGCGCGCCGCCGTCGATGCGCGGCATCGTGAAGACTGATCGCTTGATCGTCTTCGGCGGTGGCTTCCCCATCATGGCCGAAGGGCGGATCATCGGAGACATCGGCGTAAGCGGCGGCCACTACACGCACGATATGGAGGTGGCGGCGCATCGCGGAGAACCACACAACCACACCCGTCACTATACAAGTCTACTATTTTGTGGTATATCTTCTTATGGCACCGTCACGCTATGTTCTGTATCGACCTATAGAGTACCAGGCATGGAGAGACAGATAGATATCCAGATCAGTATCAGCTTCTTTGCGTAGTGCTTTCTCGAAGTGCATCCTCACTCTTATTTTTCTAGTGCTTTTTGCTGTAATTGGCTCAACGTTGAGACAGATTGTTCTAGTCCTACAAAAGGAGCACTATATGACCTCCCACCCGGCGGCTGCCTCTCAGGCAGCACCAACAGAACGGCGATGGCATCCTCCAGTCGGCACAATTCAGGTTGTCGATCCCTCGCCGTTGAACTGGCTGTTCATCACCTGGAACACAATGGAGGAGCCGATTCGAGTAGACCAGGAAGGACACGTCGTCCCCGCTCTGGCAACAGATGCACACTGGCTAGATGAGCGCACACTCGAGCTTGCCTTACGCACAGGAGTGCGCTTCCAGGACGGTGAGCCCTTCACCGCCCACAACATCAAGCAGAACTTTGACGAGATGCAGCGCTGGACGGCCCCACATCCACCGGGCACCTGGCTTAACTTTCCGCCCGAATCGGTCTGTGAAGTAGTGAACGAGCACACCGTTCGATTCCACTTGCCCGGCCCGGACGGCTTAGCGCTCGGGAAGATGCGGGGCTTCCACATCGCCAGCTCGGCCTTCTGGCGCGAGCAGGGCTTCGGTTACGCCAAATTCGGCTCTGGCGAGGGGCATTGGTGAGTAATCGATGCACCGGGCCCGTGGGGCACCGGACCGTTTACCCTCACCGAGGGCTACTCATCCATCAGCACCCGCTGCGCAATCATGCGAGCCAGGCCATTTGCTTGCTCATGGCTAATAGAGAGCGAGGATCGTGCTGAACGCCTGGTTCTCGAAGCGAACCGCAGCCACTGGAACATCGAACGTGGGCCACGACTGGAGCGCGTCGTCTTCCGCAACAATCTATCTCCCGCCGAGGCTTTGGATCTCTGCATCTCGACTGATGGTGAGGTTGACATCGTGACCGAGGTCTCACCCGCCGACGCCGAGCGCGTGCTTGCCTCTGAATATGCCAACCTGGTGCGAAGCGACGCCAACCGTGTGCTGCTGGGCATCATCAACCGCTACCCTTCGGATGCGCCGCTCAACGACCAGCGGATGCGCAAGGCACTGAACCTTGCGGTCAACCGCCAGAAAATAATTACCGAGGGTCTCGGTGGCTATGCCAACCCACTCTGCGCACTCACACCATCGTGGTGCGGAGGCTTCCCGCCGGGCGCGGAGCCGTATCCGCACGATCCTGAGCAAGCCAGGAAGCTGATAGGCGAGGTCGGCTGGCCCGTTGGACGAAACCTGCACATCGCATCGCCAGGACCACTGGCTGGCATCGCCCAACTTGTGGCCTCCGACGTGAGAGCAGCACTGGGGATCGGCGTCGATGTCGTCGTCGTTCCCGAGGAGAAGCTGTTGGCTGGCAGCCGCGCACTGGTAGAGAAGAAGCTACCACTACCCTGGGATGTGCTGATATTCGGTTGGTTCGACCTCAGCTCTGAGGCTCCTCCAGCCGCAGTCCACCGGGAGTTCTTCGGCTCTGACGGTGCCTTCCGCGCCGGGCCAGAGCTAGCGGAGTTCAACAAGCTCTATACCGAGATGGCGACCCAGATCGATGGTGAGAAGCTCGTCAAGGTGGCTGAGCGAATCGACAGCTATGTCTTCGACGAGGCGCTGGCCCTGTTCCTATGCGCTCCGCAAGCGCTCTACGCGGTCAACAAGCATGTGAGCTTCGGCCCCTACCGCACCACATTTGAGTTGGCTGAGACGCAGGTAGACGAGCAGCACTGGTCCCGACGCGGTGTCAAGGGTAGCCCACAGGCTACGCAAACAGCATCAGAGCCTAACCGCAAGGGATTGACCGGTTTCTCTGGCGCTTCATCAGGCCACGCCTGTTAGAGTTTCGGCAGCCAACTCTAGTGCAAGGGACAAAGGGGGAATAACAGTATGGGTTGTCTTGATATCCCTAACGAAACTGTCTTCACAATGGAGATGACCCCGATCAAGTTCGGGCCTGGTGCCACAGACGAGGTGGCATACGACCTCAAGCGACTGGGAGTGAAGCACGCGCTGATCATTACCGACCGTGGTATCATGAAGCTCGGTCTGCCAGAGCGAGTGCGCACATTGCTCCAGGAAGCTGGCATAAGCGCCGATATCTTCGATGAGGTGCATGTCGAGCCGACAGATCAATCATTCGAGGCGATTGCGACGTTCGTGCGTGGTCGCGATTACGATGGCTTTGTCGCTGTTGGGGGCGGCAGCAGTATTGATTCGGGGAAGGCGGCGAATCTGCTCAGCACCTATCCGGCTCCAGTGATGGACTACATCAACAAGCCCATCGGCAAAGGTCTACCTGTTCCTGGACCGCTCAAGCCATTGGTAGCTCTTCCCACAACGGCTGGTACTGGCAGTGAAACCACGGCTACGGCTATCATGGACGTGCTCTCTTTGAAGATGAAGACCGGCATCTCACACCGCTACCTGCGTCCCACGCTGGCGATCATTGACCCGCTGAATTCGGTGACGCTGCCATCTATGGCAACGGCCTATCCAGGATTCGATGTGCTCACCCACGCGCTCGAATCCTATACGAGCCGACCGTACGATGCTCGCCCCCGGCATAAGCCGGACGAGCGCCCGGTCTACATCGGAAGCAATCCCATCAGTGACCTGTGGTGCGAGAAGGCCCTGGAATACACCGGGCGCTATCTGCGCCGGGCCGTGCTGAATGGCATGGATGTGGAGGCGCGAACGTATATGGCGCTCGCAGCGACCTACGCCGGTATCGGCTTTGGCAACGCTGGAGTCCACGTACCACATGCCATTGCTTATCCCATTGCTGGCCAGGTGAAAAACTTTTCACCACCGGACTACCCGAAAGACGAACCGATGATCCCGCATGGTCTCTCGGTCGTCATCACTGCGCCGTCCACGTTCCGCTGGACGTATCCAGTTAGCCCCGAACGTCACCTGCGTGCGGCGCAATTGCTGGGGGCCAACGTGAACGGCCTGACAACGACCGAGATGCCCGAGGTACTCCCACGAACGCTGCTCTCGCTGATGCGTGACACTGGCATCCCGAACGGCCTGGATGCTCTGGGGTACGGAGAGGCAGACGTGTCGGCGCTGATTGACGGTACGCTCAAGCAGCAGCGATTGCTTGTCAACTGCCCGCGCGCCGTCGGCGCTGAAGAACTCCGGTATGTCATCCAGCAGAGCTTCAAATACTGGTGAGATGAAACAGGCCGTTCACTGTTAATACGACAGTGGACGGCCTGTTCTCGCTCAGCAGGAGGGTCATGATGATAGACGATGCGGCTCGCGGAGCATCTAGCGCCAGAGAAGCCTATGATGCGCGTCGGTGGCTCAAGCACTATCCGAGTTACATACAGCCGGAGCTTATACCACGGTTTGCTAGTGGGCTTGAAATGTTTCTCGAAACGGTGAAGGCTATGTCTGAGCAGGCAGCGATATACTATTTCGATCAGTCGATGAGCTATGGTACACTCGACCGCAAGAGTACTGCTCTGGCTGCCGCCTTTAAGGAGCATGGTGTTGAGCATGGTGACCGTGTAGCACTGTACCTGCAGAACATTCCCCAATTTCTGATCGGGCTGTACGGGGCCTGGAAAGTAGGGGCTATTGTGGTACCATGCAATCCTATGTTCAAGCAGCGGGAGCTTGAGTACCACCTCAACGACTCTGAAGCCAAAGGGCTTATTTGCCTTGAGTCGTTGCACGAGACAATTGCCCGTGATGTCGTTGGGAATACGAAGGTCGAGTTCGTCATCACCACCAGTGAATTGGATTTTGTTGGCGAGCAACCAGTTCCGGCTCTACTCGGATCATCTAGGAAGCAGCGGTTCGATGAGACGCTGGATTTGCTCGAACAGCTGGCCCAATTTGATGGAGCAAGCATTAAGCTTGCCACCCTTACACCAGCAGATGTAGCATTTCTGACATACACTTCTGGCACAACTGGACGGCCAAAGGGGGCAATGAACACGCATGCTAATGTGGTTTTCAATGCGACCTTCTACCAGCAGTGGATGCAGCTTGATAGCAATGACGTCGTCATCGGTGTAGCGCCTTTCTTCCATATTACGGGCCTGATCGCCCACCTTGCCGTGGCCGCGCTGGCTGGCATGCCCATTATTATGTTCTACCGCTTTGACCCGGCAGAGATGCTGCGGCTCACGGAGAAGTGGCGTGGAAGTTTTACGGTGGCGGCAATCACGGTTTTCATCGCGTTGCTGAACCATCCCGACATCAAAACACGCGGCATCTCGTCCCTGAAGAAGGTGTTCAGTGGCGGCGCACCTGTCTCGCCAGCGATTGTCGAAAACTTCCAGGAGGTCACCGGGATCTATATTCACAATATCTATGGGCTAACGGAAACGACATCCCCATCGCACGCCGTACCGTTAGGAGCGCGTGCTCCCGTTGATCCTGACTCGGGTGCCCTGTCAGTGGGTTTACCCATCCCGAATACTGTCTGTCGAGTGGTAGATGTGGCTACCGGCCAGGACCTTCCACCTGACGAGGTTGGCGAGCTGATTACCAAAGGGCCGGAGATCGTAGCAGGCTACTGGGAAAAGCCGGAAGAGACGGCCAACACCATTCGTGACGGCTATCTCTACACTGGTGATATTGCCAAGATGGACGAAGAGGGCTGGTTTTACCTGGTTGACCGCAAGAAGGATATGATTATCGCTTCTGGCTACAAAGTGTGGCCACGCGAGGTTGAGGATGTCCTCTACCAACATCCTGCCGTGCGGGAAGCTGGCGTTGTGGGTGCGCCAGATGCGTACCGGGGTGAAACCGTCATCGCCTATGTCGCCCTCAAAAGCGGGTTTGCGGGGAAGGTCACACCGGAGGAGTTGATCGAGTTTTGCAAGCAGCGCATGGCCAATTATAAGTATCCGCGGCGCATCGAGATTATAGAAGAGTTGCCCAAGACGCCTACCGGCAAATTCTTGCGCCGTGAACTGCGTAGCAAGGCTCGTCAGTAGATCAACACATTGTGACCACCAGAATCAAACCGTATTTTCTAGAATCACGAAAGGGACAGGAGGTATTTCTATGAGACAAGATGTAACCTTTCTCAGTGAGGGATTGAAGTGTGCTGGTTGGCTCTATCTCCCCGATGACCTGCGGAGTGGTGAGCGGCGACCTGCCATTATCATGGCCCATGGGTTTAGTGCCGTTAAAGAGATGTATCTTGACGCCTTTGCTGAACGGTTTGTCGCTGCGGGCTTTGTGACCCTGGTCTTCGACTACCGCTACCAGGGAGCTTCTGAAGGGGAGCCGCGAGGACGGATTATTCCCGCCGAACAGCATGAGGACTATCGCAATGCCATCACCTGGGTTTCTCTCCGGCCGGAGGTAGACGCCTCGCGGATTGGCGTGTGGGGATCTTCCTATAGCGGAGCACACGTGCTGCACCTGGCCGCATTTGACAAGCGGATCAAGGCGGCAGTATCGCAGGTGCCGCTAGTCAACGGCATGCAAAACGCCCAACGCCTCTTACGTGCGGATGTTTTGGCTCAGTTCATTGAGACCCTGGCCCAGGATCGAGTACAGCGCTACACCCAGGGAGCCGTCAACTATGTACCCGTCGTGGCTCCAGAGGGACAACCCTGCGCACTGCCGACCCCCGATTCGTATGAGTGGTTCACCAAGACAGCCGAAACCAGGGCTCCCAATTGGCGCAATCAGGTCTCCCTGGAGTCCATGGAGAAATTCCTGGAGTATAATCCAGCCGCCAACATCCACCTGATTGCCCCCACACCCTTGCTAATGGTGGTCGCCAGTCACGATACCTTAACGCCGACTGACTTGGCCCTGGCGGCCTACGAACGAACCTTGGAGCCTAAGTCCCTAGCGATCGTGAAAGGGCCGCACTTCGGGGCCTATACGGAGCCTGGCTTCTCGCAGTCTGCTCCCCCTGCTGTAGAGTGGTTCAAACGGCATTTGATGTAAGAAATATTTTAACATGCAGCAGGAATTGCTGGGCAATCTTTAAGAATGAAGGAGTTTCATGATGACGAACCCACTTACGACAACCGTGATTGGTTCATACACTGTGCCGGACTGGTATCCTGCACTCCAGGAGGCAGTCATGGCTGGTAAACTTGCGTCCGAAGCATTCAGCGATGCCAAAGCCGTTGCAGCCAGGGCAGCCATAAAGGACCAGGAGGTAGCCAACGTGGAGGTGGTCAGCGACGGTGAGCTCTTCCGCCGCGACGATAACCGCTTCGGGCCACCGAATGCGATGATCAATTATTTCGCCGCGAAAATTCCGGGCTTCTCAGGAGAACTTCGCCCAAAGACAGGGATCACCCCGGTGGCCCCTGAAGCCTCATTACCAGCGCCAGTTGTCGTCAGGCATCTGGAGCCGACACCGCTTGGCCTAGTGGATGAGCTGAGCTTCCTGCGAACCACGACAGAACGCCCTGTGAAGATTGCAATGACCGGCCCACACATGTTCGCCCGCATTGCCTGGGACGAACACTACGGTGATCTCGAGGTCCTGGCAATGGACATGGCTGCGGTGGTGAACGCTGAGTTGCGCCGATTAGACGAGGCTGGCTGCGATGTTATCCAACTCGACGAACCCATCCTCTGGTTTCTCCCGCAGGATCAGCCCTGGGGTATCCGCGCCATCAATGCCTGCTTCGAGGGTGTGAAGCACGCGAAGAAAGTGCTCCACGTCTGCCAGGGCAACTACAACCCCGACCCGGCGGCGCATGTTGGCATCCGCATCTTTCCTGCTGAATTCGCGGCGATTCTGCCAGTGATCCATGGTGCCAATGTTGACGTGGTGTTGATGGCTTTCGCCTCGCTGGGAGTAGAGGATCTCACGGCACTGCGTGACTTCCCACCGGACAAGGTGCTAGGGGTCGGCGCTGTCGATGTCCAGACCCACCGGGTCGAGACTCCTGAGGAAGTCGCCCAAACGATCAGGCGTGTGGCCACCTTTATCGACCCTGAGCACTTGTGGGTGAACCCCGACTGCGGACTCAATCACCTTCCGCGTGATGTGGCTTTCGCCAAGCTCAGAGCGATGGCCGCAGGTACACACCTGGCAAAGCAACGACTCGTTCGTTCTTAAAGCTCTGTCGTAGTGTCGCTCACCGCCAACTCTGACAGAGGGGAACCCGCCATGGCTCTTGGTGGGTTCCCGCTCCAGACTCGATGCTCTGCAGGTGGGCTAACACTTATCACTTGTTGCAAGCTTGCAAACTCAGAACGTATAATGTTTTCAAAAGTCTTTCCAGCAGACTGTAGAGTTACTTTGTGTGCTTTCGAGAGGAGCTCGCTATGCCAAAGGAACCAGTAAAACTCGCGGACGAGGAAATCCAGGCGCACCTGAAAAAGCTTCCCCACTGGGAGATTGACAACGGCATGCTGCAGCGTCGCTTCACTCTCCCGAGCTTTCCTGCCACCATGTTCTTTGCCGGTGCTGTTGCTCACGTGGCGGAAGTTGGACAGCATCATCCTGACTTGAATATTTCCTACAACAAAATTGCGGTACGTTTTGTCACGCATTCGGCCGGAGGGATTACGGCCAAAGACTTCGAGATGGCTCAGAAGGTCGATGAACTGTGGAACACGTTTGATTGGAAGCCCAGCTAATCGCATGATTCTCCCCTGGTCACCTTCGCTAGTCCTCAAGCACGGCTACGGACCGCACTGGCGACCCCGTGCCCCCACGGATGCGCAGAGGGAACCCGATAAAGGTGAAACGCTTGCCCACCACCTGGTCAAGGTTAGCTAGGTTCTCATAATGCGTAATGCCGTATTTGCGACACATCATGTGGCATGGATACGTACGACTGGCGGGATTGTCTGGGCTGGGAGAATCCACACCGAAAGTCTTGATCCCCTTTTCGACCAGCCACATACTGCCTGATTCGTCTAAACCAGGATACTGGCTGAGATACTCCTTTGTGCCGTGATAGCGGCTGAATGTGCCTGTATAGAACAACAAGATATCGCCTTTGCGCACATCAGCGCGAGACTTAGCGATGGCTTCATCGATGTCAGCAGCATTGATATAGGTGCGCGGTTCCTTGTGAGAAACATCAATACAGATAGCATCACCATAGAACAGATCCAGAGACATCTTATCTATGGAGGGCGCTTCTGGACGCGGATCCAGGTGGCTGAGGGCATCTACATGGGTCGGGCCATGATCGCTCATCAAGAGACCTCTGGACTGGTAGGAAAAACCCCCTTCGAAGTTCTTCACCGTCTCTTCGTGTGAATGATGTTCCCATATGACAGTCTTCAGATGCCCTGGATAGACAAACATTCCCTGGTAAATCTCTTGTGAAAGGTCAACAATTCTGGGCATAGATAGCTCTGCCTCCATTACATGATAGTTCACTCTCTTACGCTTGATGCTCGTTCTTCGTATATGGTAGGGGCAGGGCTTGCCCCTGCCCTCGCTTACTCTCCCTATCCCGATCAATACATCACCGTACCGGCAGAAACATTCAGGTCTTCTCCCGTTATCGAGGCAGCTCTATCGCTAGCAAGAAAGACAGCTGCTTCCGCTACATCGCTGGCTGGGACCAGGCGGCCAAGAGGCGAGCTACTGGTAAACTCCCGCCGGGCCTCATCTATGCTGATGCCTTTTGCCTCTGCCTGTTTGCGAATTACCCACTCTATGCGTTCACCCTCAACTCCACCAGGCGAAATGACATTGACACGTATCCCATACGACCCCGCTTCCCAGGCCAGTGTTCTGGCGAGGCCGACAAGAGCCATCTTACTGGCAGCGTATGGCGTGCGACCAAACAGCGGTCGCTTCCCGGTCATAGAGCCAATGATGACGATACACCCTGAGTGCTGTTCAATCATGGCAGGGAGGAACGCCCGGCAACACAGGTATGTGCCAGTGACGTTGACAGCGAAGGTCTCTTCCCAATCCGCAGGTGCTATTTCCCACAGAGGTGCGGTGGGACCACCGATGCCGCTGTTGTTCACAAGTATATCGACTCGACCGAAGTGGCCTAGCGCCTGCGTTGCCAGGTTGCGCACGTTTTCCTCCTGGCGAATGTCCATTGGCACCAAGAGCGCTTTGCGTCCGAGCGCCTCGACCATCGCCCGCGTCTCTTCGAGTGCCTCTTTCGAACGAGAGGCAAGCACAAGGCTGGCTCCTTCTCTGGCATACGCAAGGGCTATCGCACGCCCGATACCGCGCCCACCTCCGGTGACAACTGCGATTTTGTCATGAAGTTCCATGAGAAATTACCTGCTCTTCGTTCCGATCAACTTTCGTAGGGGCGCGATATATCGCGCCCCTACATTTCACGCATCAGGGTGTTTTTGCCTGTGTTTGCGCTACCCACTTGACAATCTTCTCTGGCGTCATCGGCAATTCATCGATCTTGACGCCGAAGGGCTTGAGCGCATCCTCTACCGCCCGCGTCACCGCAGGTGGCGCCACCATACGTCCTCCTTCGCCACCACCTTTCACGCCATACGCTGTGAAAGGTGAGGGTGTCACATGGTGATAGATCTCGATATTCGGCACCTCAGCAACAGTTGGCACCAGGTAGTCGTTCATTGTTGTCGTCAAGTTTTGGCCTTCGGGGCTGTAGCGCACCTCCTCGTACAGTGCTACACCGATACCCTGCGCGATGCCTCCCCGAATCTGGCCTTGCAATGAGCGTGGGTTTACCACCGTACCAACATCATGGACAGCAAGGTATTTCAGGAATTTGACCTGGCCTGTTTTGATGTCAACCTCTACAATTGAAATATGGGCAGCATGGCCCATAATGGGGTAGAACACACCCACGTCTTTGCGATCCTCCCTAGGTGGCGTCGTGTAGGGATGGTCGTAGGTGAAGCTTCCCTCCAGACCGCTCTCCATATCCGCTGGCAGATCGAACTTGTGCCAGTATGCCTTCATGCCGACATCGGCGATGCTCAGCGAACGATCAGTGCCCTTGACCCAGACACGCCCTTCTCGAACCTCCATGTCATCGAGGCTGGCCTCCAAAAGATGAGCAGCGATCTTGCACATCTTCTCCTTGACCTTCGCCGCCGCGCCTCGGACCGCTCCTGAGAGCATCACCGTCATACGGCTACCTCCTGGGCCAGCACTGGGCAGCCCCTGGTATGTGCCTTCGTAGGTGACACTGACCGTGGTGGGGTCCACGCCAAACTCCTCACCGACGACCTGAGACACAACGGTTTCAGGACTATTGCCCCAGAAGGGAGAGAACATTGTCACCGTGATGCCGCCGGTTGGTCCTATGCCAATACGCACACTTTCGGCAGTGGTTGTCAGGCCCGTGGCGGGACCAGGGTTATGGAACCAGAACTCGGTCGCGCTGTAGGTACTGCGCTGTTGACACGTAGCCAGGCCGATGCCGATGTAGCGTCCCTGCTGACGTGCACGCACCTGCTCCTGACGCCAATAATCCAGGTCAGCATGTTGCAGTGCCATATCCAGTACACCAGGATAGTTCCCACTGTCATAGACGTTGCCCGTCGGCATCTTATAGGGGAACTGATTGGGCTGGATGAAATTCCGACGGCGCAGTTCTATACCATCAATACCCAGCTCATCGGAAGTAGCATCTACCAGCCGCTCCAGCACCCAGTTGCCGACATCTGAACCAGCACCCCGGAATACCCCTTGCTGATTCTTATTGGTCAACACCGCCTTGATGCCGTTCTCAAGGCTGCCGATGGTGTATGGGCCACTGATCTGCGACATCATGTTAGTGTTGCCCGTAATAGCGAACACGAAATAAGCTCCATAATCATCTATCGCATGCAGGCGCAAGCTCAGGAACTTGCCCTCTTTGGCGACGGCAAGCTCGGCATCGTAGATACGATCAGCGGCTTGAGCATCATTCGCCGCCAGGTTGTCGATACGGTCTTCCATGAACTTAACCGGGCGCCCGGTGACCTTCGACAGTGCGCCAGCAATGGCGATCACTTTGCTAGTCACATGCTTGCTACCAAAGCTGCCACCTGTATACATGGGATAGAAGTTGACCATATTGGGTGCCAGCTTCAGGCTACCCGCAATCAGCCACCCTACATAGTTGAGCATATTGGTGGTCGACCAGACCTCCATGCGACCGCTAGGGGGGTCGTACTTGCAAACCGCTCCGGCTGGCTCCATGGGTGCAGCAGTGGCGCGCGGCCAGCGCAGGTGTCGCTTAATGATATGATCTGCGCGGGCAAAGTCACCATCCACGTCGCCAAAGGTGAAGACGTGCTCATAGACGACGTTTGAGGGGAGATTCTCATGCACCTTTGGCGCATCCGGCTTCATTGCTTCCAACACATCGATCACAGGTGGCAATGGCTCCCACTCGATCTGCACTAGTTCCAGGGCATCCTCGGCGATATAGCGACTTTCGGCAGCCACCGCAACCACTGCTTCTCCGGCATAGCGCACTTTGTCGACAGCGATTGCATGCTCGACGACCGGCTCGGCACAGAAGGCTGGCAATGGATCGAGCACCTCGGTCGCCTCACGGCCAGTCAATACAGCATATACGCCCGGTAACTTTTTGGCAGTGCTGGTATCGATACTGACGATACGCGCATGAGCATAGGGACTGCGTAGAACGGCGGCGTGGAGCATGCCGGGCAACTTCACATCACTGGTATACTCCGCTCTACCCGTGAGCAGATCCGGATCTTCCTGCCGCTTGATATCTTTGCCAATCCATGTATAGCTATTGGTTGATGTTGTCACAGTTTTTCTCTCCTCTAAACTTCGGACAGAAACGACGCTTCGCGTCTGGCACTGCGTGCCCATCTGTCCGCAAGGAATGTCTCCTTTTGAGGGTCAAGCTCCAGTACCCGATGGTACAGTGGCACTTGCCTCAGCTACAGCCTGGGAAGCGCTTTGCACCGCTTCGATAATCTGCTGGTAGCCAGTACAGCGACAGATGTTGCCCGATAGGGCGCTGCGAATCTCTTCTTCGCTCGGATTTGGATTGCGCTGCAACAACTCATAGGCGGTCATCAGGAAACCGGGTGTGCAAAAACCGCACTGAAGTCCCTGCTTCTCCCAGAAAGCCTGCTGGAGGGGATGCAGCTCACCACCGCGGGCTAATCCCTCTACTGTCATCACCTCGTGGCCGTTGGCCTGCACTGCGAACATCAGGCAAGAGCGCACACTCTGCCCATCAACTAGCACGGTACAGGAGCCGCAGACACCATGTTCACAGCCCAGATTGGTGCCTGTCAATCCCAAATCTTCGCGCAACACATCAGCAAGCAAGCGTCGTGGCTCGACCACTAGGCGGTGGGTCTCACCATTGACTATCAAGCGGATCGTCACAAAATCTTCGTCTTGCATCATCGATTCCTTTCTGCTCGCTCTGCGGCAATAGCCAATGCCTGTTTGGTCAGAACACCAGCCAGGTG
>Ga0209648_10002982_pt1 | contig 14124 bp, 10 predicted proteins | sample GraSoi2013_115cm_FD_185830 | JGI IMG/M metagenome (GOLD analysis project Ga0209648, IMG submission 185830) | Grasslands soil microbial communities from the Angelo Coastal Reserve, California, USA - Sample 9_17_2013_115cm (SPAdes) (version 2) | ecosystem: Environmental > Terrestrial > Soil >...
GGAAACACAGGAGACCGACGCGCTTACGCGAGGGCGCGGACTCGAAGGCGTCGCAGCCCGTTTTTCCTTCGCGTAGAGTTCTAAGCTGGTTTTGTTAGCGCCAGGTTAAAGGCTCTTCAAAACTGATGGTGCAAACGGAGAAGCTGTATAGAATCGTGCCGCACCCGGGAGCCATGACGACACTCGCGCGCAAACTCCGCCTCGCCGATTACTTCGCGCTGGCATTTGGAACGATGGTGGGAGCGGGGTGGCTAGTACTCATGGACGACTGGCTCGGGCGCAGCGGGCCGCTCGGAGCGATTCTGGGTTTTGCTCTTGGAGGAGTTCTGCTGCTGCCGGTCGGCTACGTTTACGGCCAATGGGTGCAACGGCTTCCGGACGCCGCCGGCGAAGCCGCCTACACCGCTCAGGTTTTTCCACCGATGGTCAGTTATTTCACCGGGTGGATGATGCTGCTGGCGTACTTCATCGTTTGTCCGTGGGAGGCGGTGGCGGTCGGAAAGCTTGCGGCGTACATCTTTCCATCGCTGAATTCGTTCGAATTGTACCGTGTTGCGGGGCAGCCCGTTTTCTTGCCGCGCCTGCTGTTGGGGATCGGGCTCACCGTTTTTCTTGCGGTGCTGAACTACCGGGGCATTCGCTGGAGCGCGAGTTTTCAGAACTGGACGACGGGTCTCGTGCTCCTGCTCTTCGTCATCCTCTTGGGCATCAGCGTCGCTCGTGGCACTCCTGCCAATTTTCATCCCGCGTTTCGCACTACTCCCTTCGTTTCGATCCTGCTGACGCTCCAGATCGTGCCGTATTTCATGACCGGATTCGAATCGGTGCCCAAAGTGGCGGAGGAAGCCCATCCGGGTTTTCGTTCCACCGGATTTTTTCGTGCCATCCTGATGGCTGTTCTCGTGGGCGCGGGTTTCTACGTCCTCGCCGTCGCGGCGGTGGCCTACGTTGCGCCGTGGCAAGGTTTGATCGGAAAGCGATTCGCAACCGCGATCGCTTTTGAACAGGCGATGGGAGCACAGTGGCCGGTGCGATTGATTGTGATCATGGCCCTGTTCGGGCTGTTGCAATGTTTCAACGGCAACTTCGTTGCGTCCAGCCGTTTGTTATTCGCCTATGGCCGCCGCCGGACAATTGATCCGCGCTTCGGCATGGTCCACGACAAATTTCTGACGCCTTCGGTGGCGATTCTCTGGATTGCGGCAGGAACCCTGGCCGGTCTTCTTCTGGGAGATGCGCTGCTTGTTCCCGTCACGGAAGTAGGTTCGATGGCTTCGGCCCTGGGATGGTTCGCGGCGTGCCTCTCCTTCTGGATGGTGGAGAAGCGCGCCTCGATGCGCATCGTGACGGGACTGGGGATGGCCGTCTCCTTGCTGCTCTTCTTGATGAAAGTTCTGCCTGCGGTCCCCGGGCACTTTTCACCCGCTGAGTGGATCGCCTTCGGGATCTGGGTCGGTCTTGGATTCGTCCTGCGCGCTCGGAGCTAAAGTGCAATTCGATCTCGATCACTTCCGCAATGAAGAGGCAAGAAGTAGCATTCGATGGGGAGCTGCATTCGAGAGAGAGCGAGCCATCGTGTATACTTTTGCAGGCGCAACGCTCCGCCATCGATGATTCCATTCCTCCATCTTGGACCTCTGACAATTCCGACCTTCGGCCTCATGGTTGCGACCGGCCTTTTGGTTGCCGCGTACCTCTTGCAAGCAGATTTTGACCGCCGCCGCGAGCAATTCTTGAAGAGCGGCTATCAGAAAAGCGGCACGCCGAGCCATCACGACGAAGGGTTTCTGATTATTGGGATCGCGGGTCTCGCCGGATTGGTTGGCGCGAAACTCTATCACGCCTTCCAGGACCCGAGCACATGGAAGGCCGAGCTGATCAGCCGCTATGGGTTCGCCTGGTTCGGCGGATTCCTTGGTGGTTTCGTGACGTTATTGTTTTTGGCGCGGCATTACAAGATTCCCACCCTCGAATTCATGGACTTATGCTCGCCTGCGGCGGCGGTAGGTTACGCCATCGGGCGCATTGGCTGCCTGCTCTCCGGCGACGGCGATTACGGTGTTCGGACGACATTGCCCTGGGGGATGAGCTTTCCCAACGGAACAGTGTCGACCACCGAAAAGTGCGTGGAGTGGGGTTTTCCTCCAGATTGTCGCGTGCATCCGACGCCCATCTACGAATTTTTTATCTGGCTGGTCATTGCCGCCGTGCTATGGCACATGGGGAAGAAAGCAATAAGCGGCGCAATGCCTGGCGGCGAGATTTTCAGCGGCTACTTGATCCTGACAGGCGTGGCGCGATTCCTGATTGAATTCATCCGCATCAACCCGCGATCCTTTTTCGGCATGTCGAACGCGCAAGCGGCGAGCCTGCTGTCCGTTGTCATCGGCGTAATTCTGTTCTGGCGCATAAAGAGCAACTCGAATCCGCCATCGAAACCCGCCTAGTCGCTGGTAGGCTCCCCCTGCCAGGATTCTCCCTTCCCAAATCTCTCTGGCGATTTCTCTGTTCCTTCCCTGCAAAAGATTTTCCTTGACTTTTCTACGCCGTGGCGTATAATTGACTCTGTAGAAAACTCCATGTGGAGTGCGGGAGCTCGCTTCCGCTTTTCCTTTTCAAGGCCGCCATTTCGGCCGTTGCAAACCCTAAACAACCAAAATCGCACACTTTAGAATCAATCACTTACGAAATGCAGTTTTTGTAAGTCCTTTGTTTTGATATTCATACTAGTTGGTGGGGGTGGGGAGGGGTTCCACTCTTGGATAGCTTTATATAGGTTAGAAACAAGAAGCCCCTGGACGGAGACTTCCAGGGGCCTTTGGGCTAGGAGATTTTTCCAGCGCTACAGCATCTGCCGCAAAACATATTGCAGAATGCCGCCGTGGTGGTAGTAAGAAACTTCCTCCGGCGTATCCGCGCGCGCGATTACGGAGAAAGTCTTTACCCTCCCGTCTCCCGATTTAGCATGCACCATGATTGCTTTTTTTGGCACAAGCGACGCGACGCCTTCGATCTCGAATATTTCGTGACCCGTTAAGCCAAGCGTTTCGCGATTTTCTCCGTGTTTGAATTCGAGCGGGAGCACGCCCATGCCGACGAGATTGCTGCGGTGGATGCGTTCGTAACTTTCCGCGATGACCGCGCGCACGCCCAGCAGCCGCGTGCCTTTTGCCGCCCAATCGCGCGAAGAGCCGGAGCCGTATTCTTTTCCGGCGATGACCACCAGCGGCACACCGGCCTCACGATATTTCACGGCGGCGTCGTAGATCGACATCTTCTCGCTTTCCGGAAGGAAAAGAGTCCAGCCGCCTTCGGTGCCCGGCGCGAGCTGGTTGCGCAGACGGATATTTCCAAACGTTCCGCGCATCATGACCTCATGGTTGCCGCGCCGCGCGCCGTAGGAATTAAATTCATGAGGCTTCACGCCGTTGGCGACGAGGTATTTCCCAGCGGGCGAATCCACGGGAATCGAGCCCGCCGGTGAAATGTGATCGGTGGTAACGCTGTCCCCGAGAATCGCCAGCACGCGAGCGCCGTGAATGTCCGCGAGAGCGGGAGGCGTCTTCGGCATGTTCTCGAAAAATGGCGGCAGCTTGATGTAGGTCGATTTCGGATCCCACTTGTAAATATCGCCCTTGGGGATCGGCATGGACTTCCAGTGCGCGTCGCCTTCGAACACTTCGCTGTATTGCTTGCTGTATTGCGCTGAAGTGACAGAAGAACGAACGGTTGATTCGATTTCCTGGGGCGTCGGCCAGATGTCTTTCAGATACACCGGTTTGCCTGCAGGATCATTGCCGAGCGGTTCGGTGGTGAGGTCCAGGTCCATGCGCCCCGCAAGAGCGTAAGCGACGACCAGCGGCGGCGAAGCCAGATAATTGGCGCGAACCAGCGGATGAATGCGGCCCTCAAAGTTGCGATTGCCGCTGAGGACGGCCACGGCGATCAGATTGTTGTCCTTGATCGCGGCGCCGATGGCCTCCGGCAGCGGACCGCTGTTGCCAATGCAAGTGGTGCACCCATAGCCAACTAGGTGAAAGTTCAGTTTCTCGAGATAAGGTGTCAACCCTGCGGCGAGCAAGTAGTCGGTCACGACTTTCGAACCCGGCGCGAGGCTGGTCTTGACCCACGGCTTGACGTGCAAGCCGCGCTCGACCGCCTTCTTCGCAAGTAAGCCCGCGCCCAGCATGAGCGACGGATTCGAAGTGTTGGTGCAGCTGGTGATGGCGGCAATGACCACGGCACCGCTCGAAAGGTCAAACGAGTCGCCGTTGTTTCGGACGGCAACGTGCTTGGTTGGAGTTCCTTCCACGACTTTCGTGAAAGAAGCCTTGGCCTGGCGCAGCGCGACGCGATCCTGCGGACGCTTGGGGCCAGCGACAGTAGGCTCAACCGTTCCCAAATCCAACTCCAGCGTGTCATTGAAGAGCGGCGCAGGTGTCTGGTCGGTGCGGAAGAGCATCTGCTCTTTGCAGTAGGCTTCGACAAGAGCGATCTGTTCGGCCGAACGCGCGGTGAATTGCAGATAAGCAAGCGTCTCTGCATCAACGGGGAAGAAGCCCATGGTCGCGCCGTACTCGGGGGACATGTTGGCGATGGTGGCGCGGTCGGGAACGCTCAGTGTGGACAGACCCGAACCATAGAACTCCACGAATTTTCCAACGACGCCTTTCTTGCGCAACATTTCCGTAACGGTCAACACAAGATCCGTCGCGGTCGCGCCTTCGCTCAAGCGCCCGTGCAGACGGAAACCAACGACTTCCGGAATGAGCATCGATGAAGGCTGGCCGAGCATGGCCGCCTCCGCTTCGATCCCGCCGACGCCCCAGCCGAAGACGCCCAGGGCATTCACCATGGTGGTGTGCGAATCCGTGCCCACCACCGAATCGGGATAGGCTTCAAACCGGTTGCCGTAGGGCATCGCGCAGACGACTCGTGCGAGGTATTCCAGGTTCACCTGGTGGCAAATGCCGGTGTCCGGCGGAACGACTTTGAAATTCTGAAACGCTGTCTGTCCCCAGCGCAGGAATGCGTAGCGCTCGACGTTACGCTGAAACTCCAACTCCGCATTCAAGCCGAACGCGTTGACGTTGCCAAAATTATCGACCTGCACGGAATGGTCGATGACCAGCTCGGCAGGGAAGAGCGGATTGATTCGCTTCGGATTGCCGCCCATGCGTTGCACGGCTTCGCGCATCGTGGCGAGATCCACGATCGCGGGCACGCCGGTAAAGTCTTGCAGCAGGATGCGCGCGGGCATGAAAGCGATCTCTTTTTCCGGAGCACCGGGCCGCCAGCCTGCCAGCGCGCGGATATCCTCGGCATGGACAAAGCGGCCATCTTCGCAGCGCAGCAGATTTTCCAGAAGAATGCGCAGCGAAAAGGGAAGCTTCGCCAGATCGGCGACGCCCTGCTTTTCAAGAAATTCAAGGCGGTGAATGTCAAAGCTCTGAGCGCCCACGCTGAGTTTGTCGCGCGTGCGGAAAGAATTGCCCGCATTGATGGCCATTCTTACAGTCCTTTCGCTGTGATACGCAGCCCTCTATGATAACCGAAATTGAATCCAAGCGCCGCGCAGCTATACTGGTATGGCCGTGAACATCGTTCTCATTTCGACCTACGAGTTGGGGAGGCAGCCCTTCGGGCTGGCATCGCCCGCGGCATGGCTGCGCAAACGCGGCCACAACGTCGTAGCGCTCGACCTTGCCCGGCAGTCACTGGATGAGGCTGCGATTGGCGACGCCGAGCTGATCGCCGTCTATTTGCCGATGCATACGGCCACGCGGCTGGCCGCGCAACTCATTCCCCTGCTGCGGAAACAGAATCCAGGCGCGCATCTCTGCTGTTACGGCCTGTACGCTCCCATGAATGCTGATTATCTTCGCGGGCTCGGAGTATCCACGATTCTCGGCGGCGAATTTGAAGAAGGGCTCGCGCACCTGGCGGAGCGCCTTGCCACAGATGGAAAGCAGGCAGTCGAGCAGCCCGCGGAGTCCCTGATCTCTATGGCCCGATTGCAATTCGAAGTGCCGGATCGCTCGGGAATGCCTGCGATGGAAAAATATGCGCATCTCATCGTTCCCGGCGATGGCTACCGCATCGTTGGTTCGACGGAAGCGAGCCGCGGCTGCAAGCATCTTTGCCGGCATTGCCCGATCGTGCCGGTTTACAAAGGAGTGTTTCGAATCGTCAGCCGGGACGTGGTGCTCGAAGACATTCGCCGCCAAGTGGCTGCCGGGGCGCAACACATCACCTTCGGCGATCCGGATTTCTTTAACGGCATTCGTCACGCGATGGAACTTGTGGAAGCCTTTCATCGGGAATTTCCGGCCGTGACCTACGACGTGACCATCAAGATCGAACACTTGCTCAAGTATGAGCGGCACTTGCCGGCGCTTTGCGATACCGGCTGTCTCTTTGTGATCAGCGCGGTCGAATCCGTGGATGATGCCGTGCTGGGTTTTCTGGACAAGGGGCACACGCGCGAAGATTTCCTTTGCGTCGTAAAAACGTTCCGCGAACTTGGCATGAAACTTCATCCGACTTTCGTGCCCTTCACGCCCTGGACCACAGTCGATGACTACTTGGACTTGCTGCGAGTGATCGAAGAACTGAGCGTGATCGAAAATGTCGCCCCCATTCAGCTTGGTATTCGTTTGCTCATACCGGAAGGCTCACGAATGCTGGAATTGGAAGAGGTTCGACGACTGGTGGGGCCCTTCGATCCGCAGTCACTGGCGTACCGTTGGAGAAACGCCGACCCGCGCCTGGACGCTCTCAGCGAAACCGTGCAGGAGATCGCCGCCGCCGCGGAGCGGCAAAAAGAATCGCGGCTGGCTACATTCGAACGCATCTGGAAAGCCGCGCACTCTGCGGCCGGATTGCCCGCGCCGCAGATCAATATCTCGGCGCGCTCCCACGCGGGCATCCCGTTCCTCAGCGAACCCTGGTACTGCTGTGCCGAGCCGACCCGGGACCAGTTGGTCTCCATCGGCGTCCCGAAGCCTCTGGTGAAAAACGCCATCGCTAGCGCCGATGGTTTTGTTTGATCACGGCCTAGAAACGCACCACGAATGACGCATCCATCCAAACGATTGCTGCTCTTTACCGCGAAACTCGGCTACCAGACGCGTAGTTTTGAAGATGCCGCGCGCAAGCTGGGCGTGCAGCTTGTTTACGTCACCGACCGCTGTCACCAGCTCGAAGATCCCTGGGGCGATCAGGCCATCGCCGTGCATTTCGAAACGCCGGAGGTGGCTGCCTACACAGTCATGGAAGCGCTTCGCGGCCAGGATGTCAGCGGGATTCTTGCTCTCGGTGACCGGCCCGCTGCCGCTGCCGCTTACGCCGCGCGTGGTCTGGGTGTACGCTACAACCATCCTGCAGCAGTGGAAGCCTGCCGGAGCAAGCTCCGCATGAAAGAAGTCTTTCGAGACGCCGGGCTGAGCGTCCCGTGGTTTCGGAATCTTCCCATCGATCCCACGCCCGAGCCGCTGCTGCTGGGGATTTCCTATCCCTGTGTGCTGAAACCGTTTTCGCTTTCCGCCAGTCAGGGCGTCGTGCGTGCAAACAATCGCGAAGAATTTCTCACGGCGGCGGCACGTGTTCGACTGCTGCTCAAATCTCCAGAGATTCTTGCCACTCGCGAGCCCAATCTCGATCAGATGCTGGTCGAAGGTTACATACCTGGTGGGGAAGTCGCGCTCGAAGGACTTCTTACAGATGGCATTCTAAAGGTATTGGCGATCTTCGATAAGCCCGATTTGCTTGAAGGACCGTACTTCGAAGAGACGATCTACGTCACCCCGTCACGGCTTCCCGAATCCGTGCAGAATGCCATCGAAAAATGCGCGAGAGATGCAGCCCAAGCCCTGGGTCTGTCGCATGGGCCAATTCATGCGGAGTTTCGAATCAACGAAGACGGAGTGTGGCCACTGGAAGTCGCACCGAGACCGATCGGCGGTCTCTGTGCCCGCTCCCTTAGATTTTCACTCGATGGGGCAAGTGAACCAAGTGGCCTGGAAGAGCTTCTTGTTCGTCACGCCCTGGAACTTCCCGGATGGAATTCGCCACGCGAACGAATTGCCTCCGGCGTCATGATGATTCCCGTTCCAAAGAGCGGGATTCTGGAAGCAGTCTCTGGAGAAGAAGCCGCACGTTCGATTCCGGGGATCACCGAACTGTCGATCACCGCCCGGTTGCATGATGCCATTGCCGCCTGGCCAGAAGGCTCGAGCTATCTGGGATTTATTTTTGCGCGGGGAAGCACGCCCGAGAACGTCGAGCAGTCGCTCCGCGACGCCCATGAAAAATTATCGATCACGATTACGCCAAGTCTGCCTGTCGAACATCCCGCGACGCGACGTATGACGAACCAGGGGAACTAACCTTTCGCCTTGGGCGCAACGTATCCCTCGGGCAACTTAGCGCCTTCGCCGAAGAAAAATTGCTCCATCTGCTCTTCCATGATTTTCTGCGAGTTAGGGTCGAGAGGATTCAGCCGGTACTCGTTCATGACCATTTTGGAATGCTCCAGCCAGAGCTTCCAGGCATCTTTCGAAACGCTTTCGTAGACGCGCTTGCCAATCTCTCCTCGCCACGGAATGCGATCCAGCCCGGGCAATTCTTTGCCAAATTTAACGCAGTGCACCATGCGCGTGCCGGGTTTCACCGCTTCGCTGGGTGCCGGTGTTGGACCACAAGATTCGTTCGCCATGTTTTTCTCCTCACGCGCGTTCTTCCATCTCACCTTACTGCAAACGCGGCGAAATTCCTAGTTGCATACAGTCTTTCCATGCCGGTCCGCGCGAGTCCCATCGTCTCGCAGACAGGACCTTGCATGATTCGCAAGGAAAATATGGAAACAGTCAATACAGCAAGAGTAGAATCAAGACTCGCAGGATTCTCAGGAGATAACTTGCCGCTACCTACGCAGGCGATATTTCCAGGTCTTCTGGAAAGCGCCTTTCGGCGGGAGTTGCAAAACCTCTCCGCCAATAACGCGCTCGCCCGGCTTTGGTCCAAGGATACTTCCCTTTGGCCAGTCGAAGAGTTCCAAACAGAATCCCTGAAGCGCAATCTGGCCTGGCTCGATTTGCCCGGGAAATTAGAGCCGTTGCTCGCCCGCGTGGTCGCCCGCGCCGCGAAGATTGAACCCGCAGGTTTTGAAGACGTGGTCTTCGTTAACATGGGAGGCTCAAATCCGGCGGCCGAAGCCATTTTGCGCTTGCCGAATGCAAGGCTGGGGAAAAGATCCTTTCTTCTCGACACCATCGATCCCGATTCTCTCCGCGCGTTCGATGAGATGCTGCGCCTCGATAGAACTCTCTTTGTCTTTGCCAACAAATCAGGCAAACACATCGAGACACACTCCTTGCTCTTGTATTTTCTTGAAAGTCTGAGAGCGCGGGGAATCCGGTCTCCGGCGCGTCATTTTGTCATCCTGACCGAGGAGAATTCTTATTTGGGCGAACTCGCCGGGGAATATGACTTCCTTGATAGCTTTCTTGATCCCCCGGGTATCCATGGCCGCTATTCATCGCTGATTCATTTCAATTACTTTCTCGCGGCGCTCTGTCGTTTGGATCCGAATGATCTTCTCACGCGCACGCTAGCCATGCGCGATGCCTGCGGACCCTCGGCGCCGGAGGAAGCGAACCCCGCCGTGTCTCTCGGGGCGTTCCTGGCGGCCGCGGAAATCGAGGGCCTGGACCGGCTGGTCTTTTTCAGTCCGGAGAGCTTGAAGCCGGTAGCGAGCCGGATCGGTTCTCTGGTGGGGGCAAGCACCGGTAAGAAGGGACACGGAATCATCCCGGTTTTCGGCCTCCCGTCGTACGGGCTGGCGATGCTTCAGGACGGCTGCTTCGTCACAATTCTCAAGATGGCTGGGGAAGGTGCCCCGGAACTCGGCAGCAGATACGACGAGTTGCGCGAAGCCGGTGTGCCAATGGTCACCATCGAATTGAACGGCCCCGAGGAACTGGCCGTCGAGCTATTCAAATGGGAGATTGCGACGGCGCTGGCCTGTTCGCAGCTCGGGGTCGATCCTTTCCACGATCCAGACATCCGGGAGAGCAGGACAAGAACCGTGCAGATACTGGAGCAGATGGCAACCAAGCGCCAATCTCCTGCACCGGCCGTGCGCGTGCGAGAAGGAGGAATCGAGCTGTGTGCGGAGGGCGAAACACGCCAGCAGATCTCCACCCTGAGTATGGCCGAGGCACTGCGTACTTTCTTTGGTTTGCGGCATCCGAAAGGCTATGTCGCGTTGCTACCCTTTGTGGGAATCGGGGAGGCCCAAGAAAAAATATTCAGCCGGATTCGTGAGCAGCTCGAATCCAGGCTTGGACTTCCGGTGCTGATCACTCCTGGACCCCGCTATCTTCATCTCTTCGGGCAGGTCTACATGGGCGGCCCCGCGAAAGGACTCTTCCTGCTCTTGACCGCGGCACCGGCAAACGATCTTGTCATTCCAGGCGCCGACTATTCTTTCGGACAGTTGCAACTCGCTCTGGCACTGGGTGACTTCGAATCTCTTGGCCGCCAGCGAAAACCCGTAATACGATTGCATCTGACGGGTGGGGCCGAATCGGGCCTGACACAACTGGAAACCATCATCAACAGCGCGCTCGGGAAGAGGCGTATCGAAGCACCGTAAATTTAGTATCTCTTCACGTTCTCGTTCATCAAATGGTACGGCCGCAAAATCAACGCAAGGATCGGAGGAGTTGCGCCCTTGGCTGAAATCACCACGTTGTTCTGGGACATTGGCGGCGTCATCCTGACAAATGGTTGGGACCGCGCGTCGCGAAAAGAAGCCGCAATTGTTTTTCACCTGGATTGGGATGAATTTCAGGACCGCCACGATCTCTCTTTCCCGGCCTTCGATTCCGGACAGATCACCTTGAATGAATACCTCGACCGGACATTGTTCTATCGCCTGCGCGCCTTTACGCGCGAGGAGTTCACCGCTTTCATGTTCGCGCAGTCCAAAGAATACCCGGACACGCGCGCCATTCTCGATAAGGTCGCGAGCTCGGGCAAATACTTTGTCGGTGCCATCAATAACGAGCCGCTGGAGCTCAACAACTACCGCATCGAAGCCTTCGACCTTCGCAGGAACTTTCTGGTTTTCTTCAGCTCCTGTTACGTTCGCTCCCGGAAGCCCGAAGAGACGATCTTTCGCGTCGCTTTGGAAGTTACCCAGCGCCCGCCGGAGCGTTGTCTTTTCATTGATGACCGGCCGCTGAACCTGGAAAGCCCGCGGCGCCTCGGCATGAACACCATTCACCACCAGAACGCTGAGCAATTGCGTTCAGAGCTTGGAAAATATGGGGTTGAGGTATAGTTTTGGACGCTGTATCGGGCACCTGAACAGGGCTTAACTTGGCGGAGGAAGAGACGATGGCTGCGGATACAGGTCGTTCCGGTTCAGTGTACGGAGGCGTGGTCGAGCCCTGCACCGTAGTTCTCTTCGGTGCCTCGGGAGACCTCGCCAAGCGCAAAGTCATTCCCGCGATGTTCGACCTGGCGATTCACAATGCGCTGGGACCGCGTTACGCCATCGTGGGCTTTGCGCGTACGCCCATGTCCGAAGATGCCTTTCGCACCTCCCTCGGCGACGCGGCCAAGAGCATCTCCGAAGTCGGTCCCATCGATCCCAAACAGTGGGACGAGTTCGCCACAAACCTTCATTACAGTCCTGGGGATTACGCCAACCCCGAAGCCTACACGCAGCTCGCCAAGCGCCTCACGGAGGTGGAAGCTGCCAAGAATCTTTGCGGCAACCGGCTCTTCTATCTCTCCACTCCGCCAGAGGTCTATCCAGACATCGTCGAACAGCTTGGCCGCGCGGGACTCGCCCACCCATGTTCGCCGAACTCCTGGGTGCGCATCATTATTGAGAAACCCTTCGGGCGCGATCTGGCTTCAGCCAAGACCCTCAATCAGATTGTCCTCAACGTTTTCGATGAGAAGCAGGTCTACCGTATCGATCACTACTTAGGCAAGGACACGGTGCAAAACCTGCTCGTCCTCCGCTTTGGCAACGGCATATTCGAGCCTCTTTGGAACCGCAATTACGTCGATCACGTGCAAATCACCGCCTCGGAAACCCTTGGTGTCGAGCGCCGCGGCGGTTTTTATGAAACCGCGGGCGCGCTCCGCGACATGATTCAGAGCCACGTTCTGCAATTAACATCGCTTGTAGCCGTTGAACCTCCCGCTTCTTTCGACGCCACCGCCGTGCGCAACGAAAAACTGAAGGTGCTGCAGTCCATCCGTCCCTTCAATTTGGAAATGGTCGCGCAAGCCGTCGTTCGCGGACAATACGCTCCCGGAAAACTCGGCGATAAGCCGGTGCCTGGCTACCGCGAAGAGCCCAACGTGAAGCCGGCTTCCAAGACCGAAACTTTTGTCGCCGGCAAACTCTTGATCGACAATTGGCGCTGGGCCGGCGTTCCATTCTATCTCCGTACCGGCAAGCGCCTCGCCAAGCGCACCACGGAGATCATGATTGAGTTCCGCCGTGCCCCTCACATGGTTTTCCGCGAGCGTGAAGTGGAACCCAACCGCCTCGTCTTGAATATCCAGCCCGACGAAGGTATTTCCGTTTCCTTTGGCGCGAAACGCCCGGGCACCGAAATGAGCATCGGCAACGTCACCATGAATTTCAGCTATAAGGAAGGTTTCGGAGACGCCACGCGCAGCGCCTACGCGACACTCTTGAATGATTGCGTGCGCGGCGACGCCACGCTCTTCGATCGTGGCGACAGCGTCGAAGCCGCTTGGTCTCTGGTGGATCCCATCCTCGACGTCTGGAGTGCCGCCAAGAGCGCCACCGTGCCACAATATCCATCCGGGAGTTGGGGTCCAAGAGAATCCGATCTTCTGCTCGAGCGTGACGGCAGACAGTGGTACAACCCGTAGTTGCAGCACCTGAAGTAAACTAAAGATAGAGACCGGCGTAGGAGGCACTAGTGATCCTTGCAGGGGACGTTGGCGGGACGAAGTGTAATCTGGCGCTTTTTTCCGAAAAACGCGGCACGCTCACGCCCGTCTTCAAGCAGCGCTTCGCAAGCAAGGAGTTCGCGCAATTCGAACGCATCGTCAAGGAATTCTCACGCCAGGCCTCCGATCATCTCGGAAAGGAAAGCATCGTCGCCGCCGGCTTCGGCATTGCCGGGCCGGTAATCAACGGCACCGTGAGAGCGACAAATCTTCCATGGATCGTCGACACCGCTAGCCTCATCAAAGAGTTGAGTGTCCCGCACGTCGTTCTCCTGAATGACCTGGGCGCCACGGGCCACAGCATCGAGCATCTTCCTCCGGAAGATTTCTGCATCTTGAATCCAGGCAAGCCCGAGCCGGGCGGAACGCGCGCATTGATTGCCGCAGGTACTGGTCTTGGCCAGTCGATTCTGGTGTGGGACGGCGGCCGCTACCGCGTTGTGCCTTCCGAAGGCGGCCACTCCGACTTCGCCCCGCACACCGAGCAGCAAATCGAACTGCTGCGCTTCATGCGCCGCCGCTATCCTCAAGTAAGCTGGGAACTCATTCTTTCCGGTCGCGGCTTCCGCACCATTCACGAATTCCTTGATCCGAAAGTCGTCCACGCGTCGTTTGAAGATCCCGACGCGGATCCCGCCCCGGAGATCACCCGCCGTGGCTTGGACAAGTCCTGCCGCGTGTGTTCCGACACCTTGGATCTCTGGACCGCCATCTACGGCGCCGAAGCCGGAAATCTCGCGTTGAAAGTTTTGGCGCTCGGCGGCGTCTACGTCGCCGGCGGCATCGCCGTCAAAATTCTCGAAAAAATGAAAGACGGCACTTTCTTCCACGCCTTCAAGGACAAGTGGAAATTCGAAGGCCTCCTCAGCAACATCCCCGTCTCCATCGTCCTGAATGAATCTGCTCCCCTCCTAGGAGCCGCCTACGAAGCCCTCGCCGCCACCGACAAGTAACTCCCACTGCGCTGGGCGGTTGTAGGGGCGCAGCATGCTGCGCCCCTACTCGGCAATCAACACTGAATTCGAGAGCTTTTCCCGCATTTTCTGCATTGCAGTCAGCCCCTTCTGAAAGATGATTCCCTGTCCGGATTGCATTCGTCGAAACGCGTCGCCCTAA
>Ga0209648_10002984_pt1 | contig 14119 bp, 9 predicted proteins | sample GraSoi2013_115cm_FD_185830 | JGI IMG/M metagenome (GOLD analysis project Ga0209648, IMG submission 185830) | Grasslands soil microbial communities from the Angelo Coastal Reserve, California, USA - Sample 9_17_2013_115cm (SPAdes) (version 2) | ecosystem: Environmental > Terrestrial > Soil >...
CGCTAGGAGCAAAATCGCGCGGCGAGAGTCTTCGTGCTCCGCTATCACCAGGAGCGCACGCTGAAGCGCCGGATCGGCCGTGAACTGCTCGGCGCCGGCAAAAAGCCAGGAATCGATTTTTGCGTCAATGGCACGCAATTCCGATTGCAGGCCCGGCGTGTAGCCTTCTGGGTCATCCACCAGAAAGCCGGGATAAACGCGGAAGAATCGCGCCAGCAGTTCGCGCGTGGTGTGCGTCAAATGGGGCCGCGCGCCATTCTCGATTTGCGAGAGATACGCCTGGCTCAAACCGCGGCCGATCTCACTCTTCATCGCGGAGGCCAGTTCCTGCTGAGTCATGGAACGGCCCAATCCGCGGAGCGAACCTTCGACGGCACGGAGGGAGCGGAGTTTGTCGCCAAGTTTCATGGTGGGCTCACTTATTGCAATCCGCAAATATGATATTACGTATCGCTATTTTGTCAAGCGAAATCGAACAGCCCTTTGTGATTTATGTATATTAATGAATATAAATGAGTTACGTTGTCTTGCTTAGCAGGACGAGAGCGGCAAACTAATTTGCATCGCAGACCAACTTCATTCTGGCTTCCGCAGCGACTGCAGATCGATCCCCAGTTGCTGGCACTTCTTATACAGGTGACTGCGCTCCAGGCCCAGCGCTCGCGCCACATTCGTCATGTGAAAGTTGTGACGCCGGATTTCCGCGAGCATTGTTTCCTTTTCGAACGCTTCGGTGCGTTCCGCGAGTGTGCCTGTCGAATTTCCCGATGACGATGCAGAGGAACCGCTCGCAGCGGAGCCGGAAGTTGGAAGAATGAGGCGTACATCCGCAGCCGCGATATCTTCATCCGAAGCCAGCAGGATGAGACGTTCCACGACATTACGCAATTCGCGGACGTTTCCGGGCCATCCGTATTTGCGCAATTCGCCGATGGCTTCTTCGCAGAAGATCTTTTCTTTCCAGCCGTTTTGAACCGCAACCTGGCGCGCGAAGTGAGCGATGAGGCCAGGAAAATCTTCAAGGCGCTCCCGCAGGGGCGGCAGAGTCAGTGGAAAAACATAAATCCGATGAAACAGATCGCTGCGAAAGCTGTTCTGCTTTACGAGATCTTCGAGGTTGCGATGCGTGGCGACCAGCACGCGCGCATTCACTTTTATGGGCTTGTCGCCGCCAACGCGTTCGACTTCGCCTTCTTCCAGCACCCGCAATAATTTCGCTTGCATCGCTACGGGCATGTCGCCGATTTCGTCCAGAAAAAGTGTTCCACCGTCGGCTTGTTCGAATTTGCCGAGGTGTTTGGCCGCAGCGCCGGTGAAGGCGCCTTTTTCGTGGCCGAACAATTCCGATTCGATTAATTCCACGGGTACGGCCGCACAATTCAGCGTGATGAAAGGATGCTCGCGCCGCAGCGATTTTTCATGGATGGCGCGCGCAACCAGTTCCTTCCCCGTGCCCGTTTCGCCAAGGATACAAACGCGTGTCTCGCTGGCGGCAACGCGCTCGATCTGCGCAATCAACTTTTGCATTGCCGGACCAGAACCCACTAGCTCGTGTTTTCCCAGGCGATGGCGCAGCTCACGGTTCTCATCTTCCAGCCGCGAGAGCCGCAGCGCATTCTCAACGGTGACAAGCAGTTTGTCGGTGGAGAGCGGTTTCTCGAGAAAATCCAGCGCGCCGAGCTTCGTGGCTTTCACCGCCATCTCAATATTTGCTTGTCCTGAAATAAGCACGATCGGCGTCTTCACTCCGGCCTTTTTCAGGTCTTCGAGCAGTTCCAAGCCGCTTTTTCCCGGCATGACCACATCGGAAAGAATCAGGTCAAACGAATCACCGCGCAGCAGATCGATTGCGCGGGCGGCGTTGTCGCAGACGGTGGCTTCGTGTCCCGCCAGCCGGAAGGCGCGGGAAAGAGATGCCAGCGTATTGTGATCGTCGTCAACGAGGAGGAGATGAGCTTTGCGCGCCAAACGTCGGTCCTTTTCGAACGCTAGTCAGAAGCCGCAGCCATGGTGGAGGTGGTACTCTTCGCTTCTGGCGCAGGCTCTCGGGCCGGCGTGGGACGGCCAGCCTGGCGCTGAGGCAAATCGATTCGAAACGTTGTGCCGCGGCCTTCATCGCTGGTCACAGAAATGGTGCCGTGATGATCGCTGACCACCGATTGCACGATGGCGAGCCCGAGCCCGGTCCCCTGCGATTTCGTCGTGTAATACGGCGTGAACAGCCGCGAACACTCCTCCGGCGTCAAGCCTTTGCCGGTGTCGGCGACTTCGATGCGCACATTCCCATTTTTATGTGAAGTTCTCAGCGTCAGCGTCCCGCCCGCGGGCATAGCGTCCAGGGCATTCAGCACAAGATTCTGAAACGCGCGGTGAAGCAAATCAGGATCCGCGTCAATATCAGGCAGCGGTTCGGTCAGGAACAGCTCCGGCGTGATGGTGGGCTTGCCGACTTCGTTGAATTGCGGTTCGAACAGGCGCACGGCGTTGCGCAGGGCTTCATTCACATTGACGCGCACAAACTGCGGCGCGGGCATCTTTGAGAAATCACTGAAACGGCCAACAATGGTGTTGAGATTGGCCAGCTCGGTCTTCAATGTCGCTGTCGACTCGTTGAACACTTCCAGGAATTGCTTGGCGTCGAGTTTGCGCGATTTTTGGAGGTTTTCGACCGTGATCTGCATGGGGAAAAGTGGGTTGCGCAACTCGTGCGCGAGACGGCGCGCCAGTTCGCGCCAGGCGGCAACGCGCTCAGTTTGCACCAGCCGCTCTTTCTGCGCCGCAAGCGTCTGGGTCATGCGATTGAATGCTGCGGCAAGCTGGCCGACCTCATCGCTCCCGCGAATATCGATGCGCGTGTCCCATCTTCCGCTGGCAACCTCGCGGGCGCCTTCCGCAAGTTCCTCGATGGGCTTGGTGATTCGCGCGGAAATCCAGAAGCTGACCAGCAATCCAACGAACAAAGCCGCAGCCGCAACGGCACCCGCGATTTTAAGGATCTGGCGAGTCAACAGCACCAACTCCCTTCGAGAGCTGCCGACAAAGAAGATGCCAAGAAGTTCGTTGTTGCGTCCGGTCAAGGGGATGGCATGAAACGATTCCGCATCGGCTGGATCCCTGGTCCAGTTAATCGTTTGCACCATGGCCTGCGGCTGTTTCTGTAACTGCTCGACGAGAGGTGCGAATCGTTCCGCTTGCTCGGCATCAATTTTTTCGCCCATCAGGGACGTTGAGACAAAAGCGGGATCGAGGTTGGTATAGATGAGCGCCCGCATCCCGGCGGGCAAAACCAGCGAGGCCAGGAAATTCTTATCCAGCCGATGGCCTCCGATAATGTACAAGGGCTTGTCCGCCACCGTGTTGTTGGTGCGAACCACGCTAAGTGAAATCGCTACTCCGTCGGGCAGCTCTTCTTTTTTCAGGAAGGCCGGAATGTCGTTCCAGTCCTTGACTGAAGTCACCCAGTTGTTTCTGTAGCCGACGTGTGCTGGAAACTGCGCCGACGAAATAAGGACACCGTCGTAATTCACAATTTCCACGCAATCCAGCCCGTGCTCCTGAGCCGTGCCGACGGCGTCGCGGACATAAAGGGATTGGTCCGCGTTGGGGCGTGAGAGATCAATCGCCATGCGCTCCGTAAGGTTGGCTTCGGCAATGTTTCTAGCCCGGTGGGCGATCTCTTCGCCCCGCTGGACGAACTCCTTCTTGAATTGCGCAACCAGGGCTTCGGTTCGCTCCGCGTCCATCGCTTCGAACGCCGCCTGCGTGTAATGCGTTACGGCGTAGGCGACCACCGATACGGACGCAAAAATGGTGAGCACGACCACGAATAGCAATTTCGTTCGAAAGCTCATGGTTTGCCCTCGCACGACACGGAGGCTGGTGCGGCGGGAGCAAAAGGGCCATTCGAATGCGCGGGCGGCGCGGTGAAAAGCCAGCCGTGCGAGCACCGCGGGGACAGTTTTTGCTTGGCGTTCACGTGGTTACGGGTTGATGATATCACGGCTGCGCGAAATGGATTGCGCCCGGGATACATGATGAAAACACAGAATTATCTCGCAGCAGGGCTGGCGGCCCAATCCATTCCGGGCAAACGCAATATGGGGCCACAGCGAAACGACTTCACTGGACCAACCGTCCATGTAAGGGATCTATTGTTCCAACCAAGAATCCATCTTCAGGAGCGTCGCTAATGAAGCCCATGCCTTTGCATCGCAATTTATTGTTGTGGCTGAGCGTGGTATTGGCCGCTGCCTTGGTGACCATCCCCACAAAGGCTCCCGCGCAAGGCGAAGCGGACCAGGCTCCGAGCGGGCCCACGAAACTCCTGCGCTTTGCGGACATTTCGAAGGACAAAGTGGTCTTCGCCTACGCCGGCGATCTATGGATCGCCTCGCGCGAAGGCGGCGCGGCTCACCGTCTTACTTCCCACATAGGCGACGAACTGTACCCGAAATTTTCTCCAGACGGCAAATGGATCGCCTTCACCGGCGAGTATGACGGCAACCCGGACGTCTACGTCATCTCCGCCGAAGGCGGCGAGCCCAAGCGACTCACGTTTCATCCTTCGAACGACATCGTGCTTGGCTGGACGCCCGATGGCAAAGATATTCTCTTCCGCTCCGACCGCTTCAGCGCGCCTCCGGGACGCTACACCAAGCTGTTTCTCGTCTCCCCACAAGGCGGTCCCGCGAGGCCGCTTCAGGTTCCGCGCGCCAGCCTGACCAGTTTCTCCCCCGACGGCACGAAGATCGCCTATCTCGAAACCTCGCAGGAATTCCGTACCTGGAAGCGTTACCGCGGCGGCTGGAGTTTGCCGATCGCCATTTTCGACCTCAAGAAAAATTCCTACGAGGAGTTGCCAAAGACCGCCGGCATGGACCTATTCCCTATGTGGCACGGCAACACGATTTATTTCATCAGCGACCGCGAGGGAGTGATGAACCTCTTCAGCTACGACCTCGCCTCCAAGCAACCGAAAAAGCTCACTGATTACAAGGAATACGACATCAAGTGGCCAAGCCTCGGGCCCGACGCCATCGTCTACGAAAACGGTGGATTGCTCTACGAATTCAATCTCGCCAACGGCAAGACGCGCAATCTTCCGATCGTGGTGCGCGCTGAAGACATTGAGGCGCGCACAGAGTTCAAAAACGTCGCGCAGTCCATTGGCAGTTACTCGCTCTCTCCTTCGGCGGCTCGCGCCCTGATGGAGGCCCGCGGCAACATTTTCACCGCTCCTGCCGAGCACGGCAGCATTCGAACGCTGACCACGAATCATTCCGGCATCCACGAACTGAACCCCGCCTGGTCGCCCGACGGAAAGTCCATCGCTTATCTCTCCGACAAAACCGGCGAGTTCGAACTCTACACGCGCCCGCAAATGGGCGGCGCGGAAACACGCATCACCAGCGATGGAGGCGTCTATCGTTACGGCCCCGTGTGGTCGCCGGACAGCAAGAAGCTTCTCTACTGGGATAAAGTGCTCCGGCTTTGGTACGTCAGTCTTGACGACAAGAAGCCCGTGCTCGTCGATAAGGCCGACTACGGCACGATTTCCGACGGAAGTTGGTCGCCGGACAGCCTGTGGATCGCCTACTCCAAAGCTCACCGCCGCGGATCCAACGACGTATTTCTTTATTCTTTGGGAACGAGGAAAATCACCGAGGTTTCCGCAGGCTTCTACGATGACAACCATCCGGTCTTCGACGAGAATGGTAAATATCTATATTTCATTTCCACGCGTTACTTCTATCCAAGTGTCGGCCAGCTCGATCAGCGCTTCAACTACTACTCCACCGATGGCGTTTTTGCTGTCACCTTGAAGGGCGATGAAGCGTCGCCTTTCAAACCGCAGAGCGATGAGGAAAAAGCAGCCGACGAAAAGAAGGATGAAAAAAAGGACGAGAAGAAAGAAGACAAGAAAGCCGCCGACGCAAAATCCGGCGAGAAGAAATCAGACGAACAGAAAGAGGAAAAGAAGGACGAGAAAAAGGCCGAACCCATCAAGCCCATCCAGGTCGACCTGGACGGCATCAGCTCGCGCGTCGCCCCCGTTCCCATCAGCGCCGGAATCCTTAGCGGTCTAGCCGCACGCAAAGACAAATTCTTCTACATTTCCACGCCGCAGGAGGCACGGCAGTTCGGCACGCCGGACCACAGCCCGAAAAATGTCCTTCACGTTTACGACGTGACGAAACGCGAAGACAAAGCGCTGCTGGAAGGGATTGACGGCTACGACCTCGACAAGGAAGGCAAAAAGGTCATCTATAAAGCTGGGCTGGTCTACGGCATTGTCGACGCAACCCCCGGCAAGGCAAAAGTCGGGGAAGGCAAGCTCAATCTTAGCGAAATGGAAGTGAAGATCGATCCGCGTGAAGAGTGGCGCGAAGTGTTCCACGAAGCTTGGCGCGTTGAGCGCGATTTCTATTGGGACCCCAACATGACTGGCCACAATTGGAAGAAAATCGGCGAGCGCTACGAGGCCCTGCTTCCTTGGGTCGCGCATCGCAGCGACCTGAATTACATCATCGGCGAGATGATCGCCGAGCTGAGCACTTCGCACACTTATGTGGGCGGTGGCGACCAACCTGCGAAGCCGCATGTGAGCGTCGGTATGCTCGGCGCCGATTTCGAGCCGGATGGCGGCTACTTCCGCATCTCGAAAATCTATCCCGGCGAAAACTGGAACGATTCCGGGCGTTCGCCGCTCACCGAACCCGGACTCAAAGTGAAAGCCGGTGATTACTTGATCGCTGTGGACGGCCAGGAGGCGCGTTCGAATCAGGACGTCTATTCTTATTTCCAAGAGCTCGCCGGAAAACTCGTCACGTTGAAAATCAATTCCAAATCCACGCCGGAAGGCGCGTGGGAAATCACCGTGAAGCCGGCGGCCAGCGATGCCGGCCCGCGCTATCTCGCTTGGATGGACGAAAACCGGCGAAAAGTCGCGGAAGCCACCGGCGGCCGCATCGGCTACATGCATGTGCCGGACACCTCGTTCCCCGGCATCATCGCGTTCGATAAGCAGTTCACTGCGCAGCTCGACAAGGACGGCATCATCGTGGACGAGCGTTACAACTCCGGCGGGCAGATTCCGGATTTCTACACCGAAAAACTTCGCCGTGAACTCCTCTCCGCGCTCGCGCCGCGCGAAGGAAAGGATGTCCCGTGGCCGCCCGTAGCGATTTACGGGCCAAAAGTAATGATCGTCAATGAGCTTGCCGGTTCCGGCGGCGACGCTTTCCCCTGGTTCTTCCATCGCCAGAAAATCGGCCCCATCGTCGGCACGCGCACCTGGGGAGGCTTGGTCGGCATCTCGCGCGGGATTCCATTGCACGACGGCGGAAACGTCACCGCTCCGGAATTTTCGTTTTGGTCAACCGACAATGGCGGCGAATGGATCGTGGAAAATCACGGAGTGGATCCCGACTACGTTGTGCCGCAACGGCCCGATCTCGTTGTCGCTGGCCATGATCCGCAACTCGAAAAAGCCATCGAGCTGGCCAAGGAAGCCCTTAAGAGCTACAAGGGCCTTCCTCCGAGGCCCAAGTATCCAGTGGTCAAGGAATAGATCGCCAGCCGCAAGAAAGTTCGTCTGCAAAACGAGAAGCGTCCCCGAAGTTATCGGGGCGCCTTCCATTTTTCCCAATTTCTGACCGCTAGCCGGGTGGCCCGAAACGCATCGCAGGGGGAGAGAATTCACTGGCAAAAAGGACCAAGCGCGGCGGTGCTTGCCTTTCCGCTTGTGACCGCTTTGCGGTCACCAAGGCCAGAGTATTCCTTCCCTTCCTTCGTCGTGTCCGGGGCCACCCACAGGGGGTTTTGGCTAGCGGAGACCTTGTCCGGCGCTACCGCCGAGAAAATTTATCTTCAGCGTGAAGCCATTCCGCCGGCGATTCCGTGATGTTCCAGCCTTTAGGTCCGCGCCAGATTCGTCCGTCCTGTTGCGCGACAAAAGCCGTCTCAGTTGCTCGGCGAGATAAATGTCGTAGCCGACCAGTGCTCCCGCGCTTCCGAAGAGCGCGGCACCGACCGTCATCAACAGCCATTTCAAAGCCGACATCGAAGTATCCCTTCTTCCAATTCCCGAGGGCTCAGTGGCAGAAGCGGAACCTGCCCCCACCTGCGCGAGCATCTCGGCGACGCGGTCGGGAGCCTATGCTCTTCCGCTCGAGCCGGTCAGCGTTGCGCCGAATAAACTCGCGCCAATTGCGCTGTCCCGCGCGCCAGGTCCGTTCTCGCCGGAATCCTTTGAACCGTGGCTGGCCGCATCATCAAAAACGCCACCTTCAAGAGCAGCCAGTGCAGCCCGGCTGCAGCAGCCACTGCAAAAATCGTGATGAGAGTCAGGGTCGTAAGTTCCAGCATGGCGATCATGACGTGCCTCCCGTCTAACGCAGGAGGGAATGGCACGCCCACGACCAACGTCAATCTTTTGAAAGAAAAGGACTTACAATAGACAGGAGCTTAAGCCTTTGTGGGGACGAGCACACGGTGTGTGGGGCTTGACGCGCCGCAGGGAGAGCCGCTCGGGTCTCATTGTTCTTCCATCGGAGGAATTGCTTCCATGGACTAGGGCACTGCCCGGCTTACATCGAGGTCTTGTGCTAGGCTAATCTTGGAACCCATGAACCGCGGATCAGGCTTACGCATCGGCAAAATTCTCGGAATTCCAATCTATTTGCACGCCAGTTGGGTGATTGTTTTTGCGCTCATCACGTTTTCCCTCGCCATGCAATTCGCCCAGGAACATCCTCACTGGAGCACAGTGCAGCACTGGTCCGTCGGCATCTTGACGAGTTTCCTTTTTTTTGGATCCGTGCTCTTCCATGAGCTTTCCCACAGTGTGGTAGCCCAGCACTACAAAATCCGCGTCGTCTCAATCACGCTATTTATTTTTGGCGGGGTGGCACGCATCGAGCGCGAACCTTCCAAGGCTATTCAGGAATTCAATATCGCCATCGCCGGTCCTTTGGCCAGCTATTTTCTGTACGCCTTGTTCACGGGTCTAAGTCTGATTTTTCCCTACAGCGAGACATTGGGCGCGCTCGCAGCTTGGCTCGCGTTCATCAATCTTAGGCTGGCGCTGTTCAATCTAATTCCAGGCTTTCCGCTCGATGGGGGCCGCATTTTCAGGGCGATTGTCTGGGGCTCCACCCAAAATTACGCTCGCGCGACGCGCATAGCGGGCGCGAGTGGCAAGCTCGTCGCCTATGGATTCATTCTCATTGGCGCGTGGGCAGCCTTCCACCCGGAGTTCACGCTCAGTTTCAGGTCCTCAACGATTTTTTACGGCGGCTTCACTTCCGGCATCTGGACTGCCTTTATCGGCTGGTTCCTGCTTAACGCCGCACAGGAGAGCGTAGCTCAAGTGGCCATCCGGCAAGCCCTCGCTGGCCTCAGCGCCGCAGACGTCATGAGCAAGGAAGTACCCACCGCTCCTGGACACATCACGCTCGAAGAATACAGCGCCGAAGTGCTTCGCACCGGGCGCCGCTGCCATCTGGTGGTCAACGGCGACCGCCTTATTGGCATGATGAACGTCCACACGCTCAATTCTGTCCCGCGCAACGAGTGGGCCCACAATTCCGTGCAGGCCGCCATGATTCCGCGCGAAAAAATCCTGTGGACCTCGCCCGAGGAACCGCTTTTGCGTTTGCTAGAGCGAATTCTGACCGCCGACGTCAATCAGATGCCTGTGGTGAGCGGGGCTGGCGATGGCGCACCCCAAGTCGTCGGCATTGTCACGCGCGACTCCATCCTTCGCGTGATGCAGACGCGTTCTGAGCTTGGTCCGCTGGTCGCGGAAAGGTAGGCAACTAATCTGCAACGGCAGCTTGCCTGCCGCTTGATGAGGACACTGCTTCTTTTTTCTCGCGCGACTCCAGCTTGACACGCACTCCATGCCGAGGCCGCAGCGTGATGGACGCCAGCGGTACGACCGGATGATTCGCCACGAGCCGCAATCGAAACTTTCGCGCAATTGTCGCGAGAATGAGTGTTGCCTCCATCAAAGCAAACGTATTCCCGATGCATTGGCGGGGCCCGCCACCGAACGGGAAATAAGCGAACCGCGGTAACCGTTTCAATAAATCATTTTCCCAGCGCTCTGGCCGGAATTCTTCCGGCGCGTCGTACCATCGCTTGTCTCGATGTACCACCCACTGCGCCATCGTCACGCCCATGCCCTTTGTTACGGGATAGCCCGCAATCTCATGGTCCTGGACGGCCAGCCGCGCCAATCCCCACGCCGCTGGATACAGCCGCAGCGATTCCGTGATGACGTGCCCCGCGTAAACGAGTTTTGACAAATCATCGAGAGTCGGAGCGCGCTCGCCTAGGACAGCGTCCAATTCCTGGTGCAGCTTTGCTTCCGCGGCGGGATTCTGGGCCAGCAGCCACCACGTCCACGACAGTGTGCTTGCCGTGGTTTCATGGCCCGCCAGGAACAAAGTAATGGTTTCATCTCGGAGCTGCTTGTCCGTCATTCGCGAACCGTCTTCGTCCTGAGCGGCAAGCAACATCGAGAGAAGATCGCCCGCATCGCGGCCCGAAGCACGGCGCTCAGAAATAATCCGGTAAAGAATTTTTTCGATCTGCGCCACTTCCCGTTTCACCCGCAAATTCGCTGGTGTCGGCAGCCAATGCGGAACAAAAATCGTGCGCCGGAAATTCGCGCCAATTTCCAACAGGAGTTCAAGCGATTTTCCCACTTCTTGCGCGTCGCGCTCGACGTCGGTGTCGAAGAGCGTTTTTCCCACGATTTGCAGTGTCAGCCGCAACATCTCGCGGTGGACGTCGCGTTCTTCCCCGCTTCGCCAGCCGTCCATCATTCGCTGCGCGTACTCCACCATCGTCGCCGCGTAGGAAGCAATTCGCGCGCGGTGAAACGCCGGTTGCGACAGCCGCCGCTGCCGCAGCCAGAACTCTCCTTCGCTGGTCAGCAGGCCCTCGCCAAAGACGTGCCTGTTCGCTCGCAAGACCCTGCCTTTCGAATACAGGCGTGCATTGGTGACCAGAACTTCTTCGATCAAATCGGGATGATTGATGAAAATCGTTTTGAAATTCAGAATGCGCAGACCCGCAATATCGCCATATTCGCGGGCAATGCCCGTGAAATATTCCAGCGGATTATTATTGAGAGGCCCAAACGACCATCGTTTGAGCACTTCGTTAGGCCCAGGGGGAAATTTATTGTGAGTCGTGGGCCACATCTTATGATGTTATGCCCGCGTTCCCGCTGGGTCAACGCGGCATCCGCGTAAAGAAGTCAGCATTCTCGTGCGCGAAGCGCCCGGATTCGAAAGCCGCCGCGCCGGATATCAACCGTCACCTTTGAAAATCCAGCGGCCGTCAATCTTGCGCACGCCGAAGCCGGCCCCATCGGCACAAACGTGCTCTGGATGTGTCCTACTCGGTGCATCCAGCCATTTTGGATCTCAAACGCGAGGAACACTCCGCCTGGCTGAAGCGTGCGGCAAATTTCCGCAAAGGCGCGATCTTGCAGTTCGTTCGAACGCAAATGATGGACCATAAGAATCGCAACCGCCGATGAAAAAACCCCATCCGCGAATGGCAGCATCGCCGCATCGCCCTGAATCACCGCCGCATTCGAACCATTCACCCGCGCACCGAGCTTCGCCGCAAAGGCGTGGTCGTACTCGAGGCTCGTCACGCGGGCAGCGAGGCGCCTCAACTCTTCCGTTGCCGCTCCTAGCCCCGCACCCAACTCCAGCACGTGTTCGCCTAATTCGGATCCTTGTAGAATCCAAGGCAAAAGCTGCCGCCGCGTAATCCATCGCCACACCCGCGTTCCGCAAAACCACGTTTCGTATCGATTCATTGAGGACTCGCCAGAACTCAAAGGCAAACAATTCTATCGTGAAGGAAATAGATTACTGAAGCAAAGTGCGGATGCGCCGCAGCGCAGAAGCGAAATGATCGGCGTTATATGCGGATGGATTTTCGAGTTGCTGGAAGAGACCGTTAATCGCCGCGCGAACCTCCGCGGCGTTCGCCGGCTTTGCGTCCTTGCTGTAAGCGATATATAGCGAATCCATCGCCATGGCCGCCTGCTCCGCCGCGCGTTCATCGGCAAGCGCGATATTTTCCGCATCATCTGCAATGCGCTGCAGCATCCGCAGCGTAACAGCTTGATCGTATTGCATGGCTGCCAATCGCGCGGCAATCCGCTGCGCCAGCGGAGCCGCCGCCGATGCCGCCGCGGCCACCGTGTTGCGATCAGGATTGAGTTTGCTCATCTCGTTGGAGACAGCAAGCAGTTGGCGATCCAGCTCTTGCGCGTTCGCCGAGTCAATCTGCTTCGCCAGCAATCGGAACACCGCATGACGGGAGCTGTTCCACTGCGGATCGCCTGGGCGCCGCCCTATGTATGCATGCTCCTGCCGCCAACTGTCTTTCGCCGGCCCGAGGGCATGGTGGCAAGCAAAACAGGAGAGCTCCGAATACTCCGGCCATGCATCTTTTTTGTCGTAGCGTTCATCCCTCGCGCGCCAAGCCAATCGTTCCATCGCCGCGCGCAACTGCACGGCCTGTCCTGTGCTCCACTCGCGCACCCCCACCCAGGCGGCGTCCTCCACCGGCTTGCCCGGCTCCGATTCGCGCGGCGACTTCCAGTGTCGCGGCATGACTGCCGAGAACGAATCCAGCTCGAAATAGAGATCTGGATGCCCCGCAGCGATCATCTCGTGATCCACAAACTTATTTTTCGTTCCCAGATGGCATTCCAGGCATTTCTCTGTGCGGCGAATCACGTCTCGCGTGTCGTGCATTCCCAAGGCTACGGATTTTTCATGGGCCCACGCTCGCGTCGTGTGCGGCCCCAGCCAGCCCGACGCGGGCCCGTGGCAGTTCTCGCAAGACACGCCTTCCGAGATTTCAAATGCGCGGCCACGCTGTTCAGCAGGGGGATTCAAAGCGTGGCATGCCAGGCACTTTGGTGCTTCTTCCGCCTTCGCGCCCAATTTCAGGATCCGCGCCATTCGTTCGCCGATATCTCCGGTTAGTGCCTGGTACGCCCGGCTATGTTTGTCCTGGATGACCCAAGTTGAATACTCATTCTGGAGAATCCGGCTTCCCGCAACAGGCTTCACGCTCCCGTGACAACTCGTCGACGCGCAGGAACCTGGCCCGATATATTTGCTGGATTCCGTTTGGGCCGAAAGCAAGGCCGGATGCGCCATAAACAAAGCGCAGAAAACCACGCCGAGCAGGCAAGAGTTGAAAGTAGCGCGCATTCGCTTCGTTGTGAGTCTGCTTGCTTATATCGTTTGCGCCGCGGCGAAGTCAACGGCCCGCGTTGTCTTTTTCGCGCCGCGCCGCGAAAAGCCAAACGCATCCTATTTACACCCGCCTTCCCTGCCAGTAGTATGCAAAGGATTCAGCACGCCACTTCGCGCGAGACGGGGCGCCGTGATCTTCGACGACCTTCGGGCCATCCAGCTTCGCCACGGCTTCTTGCCCAAAGCGGAACTGGAAGGTCTTTCACGGCGCACCCAGACGCCGCTCTACCAAATACACAGCGTTGCAAGTTTCTATCCTCATTTTCATCTTGCACTGCCGGCCAAAGCGGAAATACGCGTCTGCGCGGACATGAGCTGCCATCTCAACGGAGCTTGCGAGTTGCGCGCCGATCTCGAACGCTGTTTCGCGAACTCACGGCCCGATGACGTGCAGATTCGCGATGTCTCCTGCCTGGGCCGTTGCGATCACGCCCCCGCAATTTCCATCAACGACTACATTTTCACGGATGTCACTGCTGCGCGTGCCGAGCAAATTGCACGCAGCGCCATCCGCGGCGAAGACGTTCACGAACCGCATACGGAGCAGGCGCGCGTCGTTTGCAAAGCCGATCCTTACGGCAAAGGCGAAAAGTATGGCGTCGTTCGCAAACTCATTCAGTCCAAAGCCTGGGACGACGTCCTCGCTCAACTCAAAGCCGCCGAACTGAAAGGCATGGGCGGCGCCGGATTTTCCACCAGCATGAAGTGGGATCTCGTCCGCAAGCAGCCCGACCCCGTCCGATATGTTGTCTGCAACGCCGATGAAAGCGAGCCTGGCACCATCAAGGACCGCTTCATCATGACCAATCTGCCTCATC
>Ga0209648_10002987_pt1 | contig 14109 bp, 15 predicted proteins | sample GraSoi2013_115cm_FD_185830 | JGI IMG/M metagenome (GOLD analysis project Ga0209648, IMG submission 185830) | Grasslands soil microbial communities from the Angelo Coastal Reserve, California, USA - Sample 9_17_2013_115cm (SPAdes) (version 2) | ecosystem: Environmental > Terrestrial > Soil >...
AATTGCGCCTGAGGGTGGATAAAAATGACATGCGTGGCTCCTTAGGAAGTGCTTTCGATTGCCCAGGCCATTGCCGCCGAGATTCGCTTCCAGTCAGCAAGTTCGCGTCCGAGCTGCCGCCGGCCCGCCGCGGTCATCGCATAATATTTCGCCCGCCGCCGGTTTTCTGATTCGCCCCACTCCGCGCTCAGCCAGCCCTTCTGCTCCAGGCGATGTAGGGCGGGGAAGAGCGACCCCGGCTTCACATCGAAGGTATCCTTAGTGATTTGCCGGATACGCCTCGCGATACCGACGCCGTGATCCGGACGGAGAGTGAGCGCCCTCAGGATCAGCAGGTCGAGGGTGCCTTGCAGTAAGTCAGTCTTGGATGCGGCCATACGCTCCTACAGAGTGTCTGTAGGAATAATACCGGACGACCTATAGAATGTCAATAGGTGTGCGTTGTAAACTGTTTTAGCGGAAAATCGTGGAAGGAGAAATCGACATGAATAGACGAATGGGATTCCCGGCCTTGACACTGGTCGCCGGTTGCGCTTTAGGAATCGTTCTGGGGACCGCGCTGAATCAGCCGCAGCCGCGAATCGCGCTGGCTCAGGCCGTTGCGGCGCCGCAGGTTCCCGATGACGGTAAGTTGCGGATCATCATCTTTGGCGCGCACCCCGACGATGCGGAGTATCGCGGCGCTGGCGTAGCCATGAAGTGGGCGAAACTGGGCCACCACGTCAAGCTGGTCTCGGCGACGAACGGCGATATCGGTCACTGGCAAATGGCCGGAGGCCCGCTGGCTCAGCGCCGAAAGGAAGAGGTGATGGAAGTGGGCAGGCGGTTAGGCGTCTCGACGGAAGTACTGGACATTCATGACGGCGAGATCCTGCCAACGCTCGAGAACCGGCGCATGATCACCAGGTTGATCAAGCAATGGAACGCCGACATTGTAATCGTCAACCGGCCAAACGATTATCATCCCGATCACCGCTACACCTCGATTCTGGTTCAGGACTCGGCCTTCATGGTGACCGTGCCCTTCTTCGCTCCGGACGTGCCGGCGCTCAAAAAGAATCCGGTGTTCTTGTATGCATCCGATCGCTTCCAGCGCCCGAATCCTTTCCGCGCGGATATTGCGATATCGATTGACGACGTAATTGAACCCACGCTGGACGCCCTGCTGGTAATGGAATCGCAGATCCACGAAGGCGGCGCGGGCGGCTACGCCGGACTCTTTCCCAAGGACGAGCCCGGACGCCAGCGTCGCCGTGAAGAAGTTCGCCGGGATCTCGCCAAGCGCTACGCCGGGTATGCGGACACTTACCGAGATGCCCTGGTCAAGTTCTATGATGAGGACCGCGGAAGAAAGGCACACTACGCGCAAGCCTTCGAGATCTGCGAGTATGGCCGCCAGCCGACCCCTGCGGATCTCAAGCAGCTTTTTCCGTTTTAGGAGGGAAGAAAGGCAAGTCAAAAGGCAAAAGTCAAAAGTCAAAAGTGCGGACCTACGGCCTGGACTCCATGATCTGCCCGTGACGGATATATACCGTTCGGACCTAAAAACTTTTGCCTTTTGACTTTTGACTTTTGACTTTTGACTTGCCGTTTCCCTCAGCCCCCGAAACGAACACTCTTGCCATCCCCGCAAGCCCCGCCGCGCAGATCACGCAGTTCCCGCCATAGATACTCGAACCGCCGTCGAAATTGAAATACTTCGCTCCCGCTTCTTCGGCGATAATCTTCAGCGGCGCAAAATCCCACGCTTTCCCGTTGATTTCGATCCATACCTCAGCCTGGCCTCGCGCCACCATCATCGCGTCCAGGCATCCACCCATGCTGCGCACTGCCCAGAACTGCTCCATCCAGGCGATCAATCCGGTTGAGAATTCATACCGCTGGACCGCGTTGAATCCATTCACGCAAAGCACGGCTTGCGAAGCGCTCGAAATGTCCGACGCATGAATGCGCTCGTCATTGCAGTACGCGCCGGCGCCGCGTGCGGCTGAGAACATCTCGTCCATGGCCGGCAGGTAAGAGACTCCAGCCACCACCTCGCCCGCCTCTTCGAGGGCAATCAGCACGGCCCAGGCTGGATTGCCGCGCACGAAATCGCGCGTGCCGTCGATCGGATCGATGATCCAGCGGCGGCCGTTATGAGAAACCTTAGAAGTCCCCTCCTCACCTAGCAGTCCGTCGCCAGGAAACGCTTCTTCGAGCGAGCTCGCGATCAGCCGCTCGCACTCCCGGTCGGCGATGGTAACTGGCGATGCGTCGGGCTTGGTATCCACGCCAACGCCGCTTTTCCAGTACTGTAAAGCCAGGATGCCGGCACGCTTAGCGATACGGCGGCTTATGTCTAAATCCTTATAGTCTAGGTACAAAGGTTTTCCTTTCGACTAAGGTTTAACGCCAATTGGCTCAAAGTGGCCCGCAACCTACACTAGAACAACATGGAACGCTGCATGGATTGCAACAGCCTGCTCGCCAAAGAAGAGATAGTCTGCATTGAATGCGGAACTAAGGTCGGCGGTGACAAGGCGGATGCCGTCGATTTTGGGGTCACCCTCATCAGCCTGCTCTTCTATGCGTCCGTTGCGGCCGTGGTTGTTTCACCCTTTATTTCCAAGGGTCCCAGCTTCATGTTCTGTCTCATGATCTGCTTCGCCTTGCTGTTCATCATGCGCACCGCCAAAGACAGCGTCGAAAAGGTCAGGAAGCGCTAGTTCCCGAACGCAGCGATTGATAGCTGCTGTTAAAGTAAATCAGCGGCCGGCCCTCCTGCCAGGTGGCATGCAGCACTGCTCCGATCACGATCACATGGTCCCCGGCCTCCACCATCTGCGTGACCTCGCATTCGAGCGTCGCCAGCACCTCGGGCAGCACCGGAGCGCCTGTCTCACCCGGACTCCATGCCATTCCCGAAAAGCGGTCGTGACCGCTGCGCGCGAACCAGGTCGAAAGCTCCTTCTGACTTTCATTCAAGACATTAACGCCGAATCGCGTTCCGAAAGCAAAATGGCTCAAAATGGAAGTTTCGCGGTCGATGCATACCAGAATCAATGGCGGAGAAAGCGACACCGAGGTGAACGAATTCACCGTCATTCCGTGGGGAGTGCCGCCCGAGTCCAGAACCGTTAGAATAGTGATGCCGGTGGCGTACTTGCCGCACACCCGGCGAAAAAGTTGTTGTTCGATGGAAGTCAAAGACATGAGCGTCGCTTGACAAGAAAATAAACCTAATCTTATCATGAAGTTGTCCGCAGGAGGATGTTTTGATCAAGCTCGATATCATCAACGAAGTTGTTAACAAAACCGGCATCACCAAGACCAAGGCCGAAATGGCGGTCGAGACCGTTTTTGAAAGCATGAAGAAGGCGCTGGGGCACGGCGACCGCATCGAGCTGAGAGGCTTTGGTGTTTTCAATGTCAAGCCCCGCAAAACCGGCATCGGCCGAAACCCGCGGACCGGCGCCGAAGTTTCCATTCCGCCGGGTAAGGCCGTTCGGTTCAAGCCGGGGAAGGAGCTACAGGTCCTGCAGTAATTCGGCTTGCCGATCTCACGTGTCCCCTGAGGATTTTGTAACGGCGTCTCCCCCCTCGCTCGCCGCCGATGGGCGTCACGTGGAGGAGAGCGATTCCTACTTCGAAGCCAGCACGCGACGCAAGTCCGCGCATCGATATTGGCTGCACATCGGACTGCTTCTGGCGACGCTGCTCACTACCTCGATCGTAGGATCGCGCATGCAGCGGGATTTCCAGGCCAACCTGCCGCCGCTCGGCGTCGAAGAACTTTGGGACGCCTTCGTCAACGGATGGAGGCAGCCGGCGGCTCTGCTCGAAGGGCTGCCATTCTCGCTGACACTTCTGGTCATCTTGCTGGCCCACGAATTCGGACATTTTTTCACTTGCGTGAATTACCGGCTCGACGCAAGCTTGCCGTACTTCCTGCCCGCGCCGGTCCTTACCGGCACCTTTGGCGCCTTCATTCGGATTCGCTCTCCGATTTATTTCCGGCGCTCGCTGTTCGACGTGGCGGTGGGCGGCCCGCTTGCAGGATTCGTCTTCCTCCTTCCCGCGCTCGCGATCGGCCTCGCCTATTCAAAAGTGATTCCCGGCATTGCCAATGAGGGCAGCTTTCGTTACGGCGTTCCGCCGCTGCTATGGCTGATGGAGAAAGCGATTTTCCCCGGCGTGGCAGCATCCGATATCTACCTGCATCCGGTGGCGCGCGCCGCCTGGATCGGCCTGCTGGCGACCGCCTGGAACCTGCTTCCGATCGGGCAGCTGGATGGCGGCCATATCGTTTACGCTGTCGCCGGGAACAGGCACAAGCTGCTGACCTGGGTTTCCCTGGGGTTGCTGGTCGCGATGGGGATCCGTTTCTGGTACGGGTGGCTGGTCTGGGCGGTGCTGTTATTCTTTGGCCGCCGTCATCCTACCATCATCGATCCGGAGTCTCTCGGAACCGGACGCAAGCAGCTTGCCTGGTTGACCCTGATCATTTTCCTGTTGTGCTTCACTGTGGCGCCGCTTCGCGAGAATCCCGGCTTCTGACTGACGCCATGAAAATTACGGCTACCATCATCACCCTGAATGAGGAACGCAATATCGCCCGGGCGATGGAGAGCTTGCGCTGCTGCGACCAGATCGTAGTGCTCGACAGCGGTTCGGTCGATAGGACCGTGGAGCTGGCGGCCAAGCTGGGCGCGGTCGTGATTGAGGATTCCTGGAGGGGCTACGCCAACCAGAAAAATTTCGCGGCGGAACGCGCCGAAAACGACTGGATTCTGTCGCTCGATGCGGATGAAGCGCTGAGCGAGGCGCTCGAGGGCGAGATCTGGAACTTGAAGAAGCACGGACCCAGTTACGACGCTTACACCATGCCGCGCCTGGCCCAATATATGGGACGCTGGATCCTGCACAGCGGCTGGTATCCCGACCGCAAGATTCGCCTGTACAATCGCACAAAAGCCAAGTGGGTGGGCGACTTCGTTCATGAGAGTGTGAAGGTGGACGGCCGCGTGGGGCATCTGGAATCCAATCTTCTGCACTTCACCTGCGACTCGCTTTCCGAGCACCTGCGGACCTTGGATCGCTACACAACACTCGCGGCCGAGGAGCTGGTCTTCCATAAAACCAAGATCGGGGCAAGCAAGCTGATCATCGACCCGGTCTGGACTTTCGTGCGCAGCTATTTTCTGCAGCGCGGTTTTCTCGATGGCCTGGAAGGCCTGACCATCGCGCACATGGCGGCGATCTACACATTTCTAAAATACGCCAAGGCTCGGAACATGAGCCCCGAATGATTTTGCTGCATCTAGATTCCGGCCTCGCGATGCGCGGCGGCCAGTGGCAGGCCCTGCGATTGGCGGAAGGGCTTGTGCAGGCTGGACACGCCGTCACGTTTCTCGCGCGGGCAGGCGCAGCTTGCTTCGACAATGCTCAGCGAATGGGCCTTGACGTGAAGCCGCTCACGCCCTCCGCTGTTTACCGGATGTCTCGGCAGTCCGACCTGACTCACGCGCACGACGCCCATTCGCACACACTGGCGGCCTTGCTCTCCGGCGCGCCGCTGGTAGTGTCGCGGCGCGTCGGCTTTCCCGTCAGGGGAGGACTCTCGCGATGGAAGTATGCCCGCGCGCGTCATTTCATTGCGGTTTCCGGCAGCGTCAAGAATGTTCTGATGGCGGCGGGAGTTGGACCGGAGAAGATCTCCGTGGTATACGATGGAGTTCCCGTGTTAATTCCAGCCGCAGCTAGTGAAAGGATCGTTATACCCGCATCGCAGGATCCACAGAAAGGAAGCGCCCTCGCGCTGGAAGCGGCGAGTCTGGCTGGAGTATCGGCGCAGCTCTCGACAGACCTCGAGCGCGACCTCCCCGGCGCCGGTCTCTTCGTCTACATTACGCACAGCGAGGGCCTTGGCTCGGGAATTCTGCTCGCGATGTCGGCGGGCGTTCCGGTTGTAGCGAGCAATGTCGGAGGACGGAAAATCCGGCCTGCTGACCGGAAACACCGCCCCGGAAATCGCCGCCGCCATCCAGCGTCTCAAAGACGATCCGCCTTTCGCCGCGCGCCTGGCGGAGCGTGCCCGCCAATCCGTTGTCGAGCGCTTTACGATTCCCGCCATGGTAGCCGGAACCATCCGCGCCTACGAGCGAGTCCTCTCATGTTAGAAGCGGCGCTGGCTGGGCTTTTCGGGTTGCTCATCGGAAGCTTTCTGAACGTCTGCATCTTCCGGTTTCCCCGCGACCTTTCGGTGGTGCGGCCGCGCTCGTTCTGTCCGGAGTGCTACCAGCTTACAGTGGACCAAGCTGAGGCCGGACAGAAGTCCCTCAAGAAGGAAGCCCAATCGGATACGATCGAGGACGAAGTGGCGCCTCTGGATGAGGAGGCCGCCAAGGCGGCCGCGATCGCCTGGTATGACAACATCCCGTTGCTCAGTTTTTTCCTTCTGAAAGGTCGCTGCCGGCATTGCGGAAAATCCATACCAGCGCGTTACCCGATCGTGGAGGCGCTCACCGCGGCGCTATTTTTTTCCTTCGTCGCGGCGCTCGGACCTACGTTGCCGGCCTTCAAATTCTGCCTGCTCTCGGCCTTGCTGGTGGGCATGATATTCGCGGACCTCGAAGAATTGATTCTGCCCGATGAGTTCACGCTCGGGGGCGTGGTGGCCGGCCTGGCGCTGAGCTGGGCGGTCCCGATTAGCGACGGCACGGCGCTGATTCTGTTCTCCATCGGCCGATGGCCATACAACGTTCACGTGATCTCGCTTGTGGACGCCGTCCTGGGAGCGGCCATTCCCAGCGGGTTCCTCTGGCTCACCGGCGCCCTGTACCAAAAGCTGCGCCACAAAGACGGGCTGGGATTTGGAGACGTGAAAATGGTGGCCGCGGTCGGCGCATTCGTCGGGCTACACTATACCCTTCTCACGCTGATCGCCGGCTCGCTGCTCGGATCGGTTATCGGTCTGATATACATCCTGGCGACTCGCAAGGATCACACCAGCTATCAGCTCCCCTTCGGCACTTTTCTAGGAGTGGCGGCGATTGGCGTGAGTCTGTTCAGCCAGCACGTCGTTGCGTGGTACGCGAAGCTGTTCTGAGGACCCCGGCTACGGCGTGCCTGTGTCGTCTCTATTGCCGAACCGCTCGGTCATTGGCCAGCCCACGGCCTTGCCACCGGATACGGCGCCGCACCAGTATCGAAATTTCGCAAGCTTCTTCACCTCGATTGGTTGGGATCGTTCTACCGCATGTGGGTAGGTGGTTGGGTCTTCAATTGTCTAAGCGCGGGAAAGCCGGAAAGTCCGCCAACTTTCGCGGTCTGCGCCCTCAAGTCGCTTTTCGGGAAGCCTTCCAGGTCGCCGACCCGTATTCGCCCAAATCGACTTTGCCCGCCATGTTGTCGCCGGAGATCTCGCCATCGAACGTGTAAACCAGGCGCATGCCTTCCACCGGCAGCGTGCTTCGAAAGCGAACCCGGTCGCCGGAGAGCGAGCCCACAACGCTGCCTCGGGCGGATGTGCCGGTGTGCGATCCGACCAGGCGGCCGCCCTGTATTTGCAGGTCCAGTGCGTGGCGCGACGTGCCGCGCACAAAATCCACTTCCATATCCCAATGTCCCGCCGGATTCACACCCAGCGAAACCCGGTACGGCGCGGACTTTGACTCCGGCGCCGCGGCGAAAATTTCGCGCAAGCGGGCAGCGACAATCTTGTAGTCGTCCGGCTTCATGGCGACAGGCCTGAGGATGAACGACCGGCCGTCGCCCGCCGCGTGGGACATGATGCGCGGCTCGCCGTTGAGCAGCAGCTTGTACAGCTCGCCCGCCGTGATGCCGGACCTCCAGGAAATTTCGAGCACGGGGAAAGGACTGGCCCCGGCAGCCGGGATCACGCGCGTTTTGACGCCTCGCACGCGTGTGATTTCCGCGGTGATGTGCGCGAACCAGGATTCCCACAGCCTGTATTCCGCGGCGATGTCTCGCTTGTGAAAATACAGATCCATGGCGGCGACCATCCCGATGATCTCTTCCTTCCCGGCCTTCATGGCGCGGCCAAAGGCATGGTGCGGAGCGCTGTTCACCCAGGCGGCAGCAATCAGGTCGCGGCGGCCAGCCAGAATTCCGGCGCATTGCGGTCCCCGCAGAATCTTGCCGCCGCTATAGGCCACCAGATCCGCTCCGCGTGCCAGATACGGATTCGGTTTGGCGGGAAGCTCCGCGGCCGCGTCCACCAGGACCGGAATACCTAGTCTCCGCGCGGCGGCAGCGATCTGTTCCAGGCGAAGCTTGCCCTGGGCCTCGGCGGTCCCCAGGATGGCAATCATCGCCGTACGGTCGCTGAGGGCGCGCTGGAAATCCAGCGCCGTGTCCACCTCGATGATTCGCGCTCCCACGGTCCGGTAGGCGTGATCGTAATCGTTGCGGGACTGGCGCGGCATGATCACTTCGCTCTTCAGCCCGGTGACCATCGGCAACTGCTTCATCTTCTCGGGATCGCCGCCGGCCACGCACGCGGCTGTGGCGTGAGTGAGCGCTCCAGCGGCGCCGGAGGTCACGATTGCGGCTTCAGCGCCCATCCATTCGGCGAGACGGGAGCCGGCGTTCTCCATTAATTCGTCGAGATTGACAGACCAGCGCGAGGCGGCATCCATCGCCTCTCGAACTTCCGGTAGCATAAGCGCGCCGCCGTTGATGGTGTAGGTAGCGGTCAGGTTAATGAAGGGCTTAACACCGATGCGGGTATAGACCTGCGGCGTATCGAAAAGTGTGGCGGCCGGGGTCGGCGATGGTGAGCCAAGCAAAGCGGCAGCTCCTGTGCCCCCGGCGCGCAGGAGGGACCGGCGGCTCGGTTTCGATTTCAATCCCATGCCTGCATTGTAATACCCCTACTTGCAGGAAAATGGAAAGGTATCTAACTTGGACTCTTGTCCGCGCACCCAGCGCACTTCCGTTTTCTAAGCCGCACGCGAGCCGACCAAAGTAACCCACATCCCAATCCTAAAATTCTCGTACCTGGCTCCGGCACAGAATTGATACGCAGGGAGTTCTCCGGCGGATCGGCCATAAGTGCAAACGTCGCGTTGAACCTGCCTTGCCCTGCTGGACAGTACACGCAGCCGGGGAAGGGTGGGCAGGTGGGACACAAATAACTTCCCACGCCATAGCTCACACTGGTCACCTGCGCCCGTGAGAATACCTCCGCTTCAGCGAGTAAGGGGCCAGGAAGGGTAGAAAAGGGGCGCGTGTAGCGTGGAAACTCATACACCTGCACCAAGCCAATGCCGCCACCCAGATTACTGAATGTACCATAGCCGGAAATGCCATTGATCGTTGCCGGGCAAGCCGGATAAACTGAATCGCTGTAGATTCCTGCAAGGCAGGAGCCAAGAGAGTTGAATCGTAGATTCGTGAGGTAGACATTATGGAGGATGTCGTCGGATCTCAGCGGGAAGTCTTGGGATGTGTAGATCGAAACGGTATCTACCCCGTTTGACCCGGAGGCGCTAAACCAGAGTCCCAGGCCGCCAAAACCCTGACCACCATATGGCGCCCCATCGGGATTCGATAGGCTTCCTCCTCCGGTTAGGTTGACGATCTCACTTGTTTCAAAAACGCTCGCCGACAGGCAAAGCGGGAGTATCATCAAGAACACTCGCAGTGCTTTCATTTTTTTTTCCGATTTAGACTTTCTTCTACTTCTCTACCCCGCCCATTAAAACTTGACCTTGTTTTGAGCAAGGCGAAGAAGAGTGACCTTACTTAGTGTGCGCTCATAGTTCCATATTGACTAGGTTCAAAAACGCCTGGTACTTCTTGGCTGCGAGCAACCTCACGCCCTCGTGCCGGTCGAGACAATCTTAGTCTTTGTTTTGAGCAGAAGGCAAGAAGATTGACCGTACCGATTATGCAATCATATTTCCGATTAACCAAGGTCAAAAAGGCTAGTACTTTTCCTTGTGCCGCGCGGTCAGTGCGGTAACGCGTTGCCCTCTTGGGATACTTCGCCGGCCACTACAATCCGCGGTAACTGGAATACCCGAAATTTTCCATCTGCTTGACGCGGCTGCCCTTTCCTTGGTATGAACAGACGCTATGGACCAAAGACGCGAGTTTTTAAAGAAGGCAGCGAAGTTGGGGACCGCTGGATCAATGGCCGCCATGGCCGCCGCAGCCGCCACCGGACCGGCGGCGCGCGCTAAGGCGGCCGGAGGGATTCGGCTTGGCAATCTTTATTTCAGCTCCGGATTGACTGGCGTTCGCGACGGCGGCGGCGACATCAAAGAGCAAACCAAGCGGATTCTCGAATTGCACAAAGCCAATCTGGAGAGCATGGGGTCGTCGCTCGAGAACGTATTAAAGGTCACGGTTTTTCTGGCCGACGTGAAGACCGAAAAGAACGCGATGAACGAAGTTTATGGGCATTTCTTTCCGAAAGATGCGCCCGCCCGTTCGGCGTTCGGCGTTCAGTTTCCGGATACCATCACCCGCGTGGAGATCGAGCTGGTCGCCTGGATTCCATAGCGATGCCCAAGAAGCTTCCCCATATTGGGGACTCCACCAAGCGCTACGAGACGTGGCTCGCGGCGCATGTTTCGCTGATCCCTCGCGACCTGCAGTTGAAGCATGCGCAGATGAAGGCGAATCTGTTTCCCTTCTTTCGCGCCACTTACTACCGCTGGGCCGAGGTCTGGCCGCTGGTCTGCTTCGACGCTACTTCCGCGCCGGAAGCGCTCTCCGTCGGCGATCTGCATGTCGAGAATTTCGGCACCTGGCGCGACAGCGACGGACGGCTGATCTGGGGGATTAACGATTTCGACGAGGCGTCCTGGCTGCCCTACACCAACGATCTGGTGCGCCTGCTTGCGAGCGCCAATGTGGCAATCGACGCGAACCACATCGCGCTCGATCGCAAGACGGCTTCGAGCGCCATTCTGGAGGGCTATCAAAAATGTCTGGTGGGTGGCGGCCGCCCTTTCGTTCTGGCCGAAGACCATCCCGCGCTCGGCGCGATGGCGCGGCACCGGTTGAAGGAGCCGGAGAAATTCTGGGCGAAGTTAAACAGTCTCGCGCCCATCAAAACCAAAATTCCGAATAGCGCCAAGAAAGCGATTGCCCGTATGCTGCCCCAGCCGGATATGCCGCATATGCTGGTCCACCGCATAGCCGGACTCGGCAGCCTGGGGCGGGAGCGTTATGTCGGCATCGCCGAGTGGCATGGCGGAAAAATCGCGCGCGAGGCCAAGGCTCTGTGCCCCTCCGCTTGCGTCTTCGCGAAAAGTGGCAAAGTATCCAATAAGATTTTGTACCAGGAGATCCTCGATAAATCGGTGAGGTGCCCCGATCCCTGGGTGCGCTTGCGCGGGCGCTGGATCGTGCGGCGGCTGGCGCCGGATTGCTCTCGCATCGAGCTGTCGGCCCTTCCCGCGGAACGCGATGAGATCAGGCTGCTCGAAGCCATGGGCTATGAGACCGCGAACATTCACCTGGGGACCGCAAAGGCTCGCGACCTTTTCAAAGATCTGAAGAAACGGCCGGCCGGCTGGCTCTACAGCGCGGCCAGACAAATGGTGGACGCGGTCACCGCCGATTGGGAGCGCTGGCGGAGGCTGTAAATCGGGATCGTTCGCTACAATAGTCATTGTTAGCAAAAATCTTTGACTTCCTCGTAGCGCTGGGACCCTGGGGCATTCTCATGGTCGCCTTCATCGACGCCGGAATTCCCATTCCAAACGGACTCGATTTCCTGGTGATTCTGCTTTCCGTCAAAGAGCCCGCGTCGGCTCCGCTCTGGGTGACGCTGGCCGTACTTGGCTCGTCCGCCGGTAACCTGACGCTTTTCTTTCTCTCCCGGAAAGGCGGCCAGCGGCTGCTGAAAGCCGAGGCTCCGGAAGGATACCGCCGGCGATTCCGCATCTGGTTCAATCGCTATGGACTGGTCACTGTCTTCATTCCAGCGCTGATTCCGATTCCGATGCCTTTGAAGTTCTTCGTGGTGTCCTCGGGGATGCTGGGCATCTTCTGGATCTACTTTCTCGGTACCGTTCTTATCGCCCGAGTCCTGCGCTACGGCGGCGAGGCATATCTAGGCGTGCAATTGGGCGAGCATTCCGCCAAATATCTCACCGATCATGCGCGCCAATTGTCTGCGTTTGCGGTGCTGCTGTTCCTCTTTCTGTACTTGCTGATTCGTTTGAGCGATCGCTGGCGAAAACCGTTGTTGTGATTATTTGGGAACGGTTGGTGAGGGTGGTTCGCCGAGAAAGACGTTGACAGCGTCGTAGTCTCCGTTCATCGCCCGGCTGGCCTCGATCACTACGGCCGCGCCTTCTGTGAGTTCGTCCGCCTGAATCTGTTTTGTGCCCTTCAGAAATTTTGTTTTTTTCGATCGCTTGAATGTGAGGATCTGGTCTTCCGATGCGTCGATGACGATCTGCTTCTTATCGAGATTGCGCAGCGTGCCGCGCATGGTGACTAGCGGCGTGACAACATTCGGAGCGCCATTATTAGGTCCTGCGGAGCGGGTCCGCCGCGGATAGCCAAGTTGCGCGAATACCAAGCCCGGCACAATCAGCAGTAACAGACATAAAGACCGAATTCTGTATCGCAAACGCATCCTGAATACAGTATAGTCTTCGCATGGGCATCATTCGGGCATTCGGGTTCATCTCTATAGCCGCAGCATTCCTCGCGCAGCACGGCTACGCTGCCGACATTGCAGCAGGCCAGCAGCTCTTTCAGAAATCCTGCGTCTCCTGTCATGGCGGGAACGCCAAAGGCGGACGCGGACCGGATCTCACCACCGGACAGTGGCGTTGGGGCGGTTCCGATGAAGCCATCCTCAAGAACATTCTCTCGGGAATTCCCGGAACTGCGATGCCCGCATTCCCGATGGCCGGCACTGACGGCGAGTCCATTGTCGCGTACCTGCATTCTCTGCATCTGAATGCTCCGGAGGAAAAATTGACTGGCGATCCCGAGGCTGGACGGAGCTTGTTCTTCGGATCGGCCAAGTGCGCGCAGTGCCATATGTTCAGCGGACGCGGCGGGCGCCTGGGGCCCGACCTCAGCTCCATCCGCTACGAGCGAAAGGCAGGCGAGCTGCAAGAGGCCATCGTCAATCCGGATAAATCTTTGAGGCGGGGCTACGAGACGGTGGAAGTCCGGCTGCCTTCGGGCCAGCTTCTGCGCGGCGCGAAAAAGAATGAAGACACGTTCTCCATCCAGATCATGGACGAGCGCGAGAATCTGCACATGCTCCTCAAGAAGGATCTGCGGGAAATCAAGACTCCGCACAAATCGCTGATGCCTGCCATCGACCTGACGGCCGCAGCGCTCGACAACTTAATCGCGTTTCTAAAAAATCCCGGCACGCAGGAAGCTCCAGTTGCGGAGTGGAAGCCCAGCCCCGATTTGAATGTCACCTACTCCCGCTTGAAGAATGCGCGCGCCGAACCTTCGAACTGGCTTACCTATTGGGGCGACTATCAGGGAACGCACTACAGCCGGCTCAATGCGATCACGCCGGCCAATGCGCACTCCCTGTCAGCGCAGTGGTCGTTTCAATTCGGCGCGGGGAACAATGAGACGATGCCAATCGTGGTCGACGGCCTGATGTTTGTCACCGGTCCGCTCAACAATGCCGCGGCGCTCGACGCGCGAACCGGCCGGCCCATCTGGCGATACACCAGGCAGCTCCCCCGCATCGCCTCCCATTGCACCGTCATGACCAATCGCGGCTTTGCCATCCTGGGCGACCGGCTATACATGGCCACGCTGGACACGCACCTGGTCTCGCTCGACGCGAAGACCGGCGCGGTGATCTGGGACGTGCCGGTCGACGATTACCAAAAGGGATTTTCAATCACGCACGCGCCTCTGGCGATCGACGGGAAGATCATCGTCGGCGTGACCGCCGGAGAATGCGGACTGCAAGGCTTTGTCGATGCGTACGACGCCGCCACCGGGAAGAAGCTCTGGCGCCAATGGTCCGTCGCGCAGAAGGGCGACCCGGCGCGATCGACCTGGTCGGGCGATTCGGCCGAGTTCGGCGGTGGTCCCACCTGGATGACGGGAACCTACGACGCGGAAACGGACACCATTTTCTGGCCCACAGGCAAC
>Ga0209648_10002988_pt1 | contig 14107 bp, 11 predicted proteins | sample GraSoi2013_115cm_FD_185830 | JGI IMG/M metagenome (GOLD analysis project Ga0209648, IMG submission 185830) | Grasslands soil microbial communities from the Angelo Coastal Reserve, California, USA - Sample 9_17_2013_115cm (SPAdes) (version 2) | ecosystem: Environmental > Terrestrial > Soil >...
CGTGCGAACCTGGACTACAGATCTGAAGGACCGTCGTATCCGCTCAAACGTTGTTAGTCCGGGTCCGATCAATACGCCGCTGGCGAGTCGGCAATCTGCAGACGTGATTGCGCGGATTGTGTCCACCATCCCGATGGGACGCATGGGGGAGGCCGAGGAAGTTGCTAAGGTGGCGTTGTTTCTGGCTTCTGATGACTCCAGTTTCGTCACGGGTATCGAACTGTTCGTTGACGGCGGCAGAGCCCAGATCTGACCGAAAGGGCGGGAGACTTTTTTGGCGGGATCGCCCGGAAGGCCCGAGCGACGACATCGCGTTAGAAAAGGAGCAAAATATGCAGCCGCTGGCATTTTCCCACCGTACTGTGGACAATAAGTCTACGACGTCGATTGGAGAATACGTTGGTTCGATCGGAACATTTGGCTGCTTTGTTAATATGGGCTCAGCCCGGAAAAGAATCGTCCTGGCTACAGAGTTTGGATTAAACAATTCTGATTTCAGAGGCCTAGCTTGACCACGACCACCGCCCAAGTCGCCGCCAAGGGTTTGAAGCCCGAGCAGTACCTCACTCTGCTGGAGCTCTCGAAAGCGATAGCTGCTCATCGCGACCTATCGAGACTCTTCCACGATCTCGCCTGTCGGTTGCAGACCCTCTTCAATTTTCGCGACCTCGGGGTAATGCTTCATGATGATTCAAGAAATGTAATGCGGTTGCACCTGCTGGAAACTTGCGCGCCGACAAAGTGGAAAGCGCCAACCGAAGTCCCAATGGAAGGTTCAATCGCGGGCTGGGTCTGGCAGAATCAGGAACCGGTTGTCGTGCACGACATCACGGCGGAAGATCGCTTCCCCTTCGCGAAGACCCTACTCGATCATCCGATCAAGGCAATCTGCAGCTTTCCTTTGACAACTGCCAACCAACGATTGGGAGTGCTTAACTTCTGGAGCGATAAAGCCGGCGTCTACGATCATCTCGATCTCGAATTCGGAGGACTTCTGGCCGGTCAGATTGCCGTGGCCATCGAAGCGCAGTGTCATCAACAGAAGCTGGCGCGCGAGCGCGACCGCTCGCAAATGCTGCTGGAAATAAACAACACCCTCGTCTCAAATCTTAATTTGCGCGAGCTTCTTTCGGCTATCTCCGCCTGTCTTCGACGGGTGATGCCGCATGACGTCGCAGGTCTCGCCCTGCACGATCAGACAATCAACAAGCTGCGGGTCACCGCCTTGGAGTTTCCCGAGCACAAGGATGTGTTTATTGAGAACGAGATCATTGATCTGGAGGACACTGACGGGGGACGCGCCTTCACTACTCGTCAGCCTGTCATGAGTGGTGCGGAAATTTCAACCGATCCCCTCGGCAAACGCGCTGGAGTTAAATCAGCCTGCGCAGTTCCGCTAATCTCGCATGACCGCGTGCTTGGTGTTCTGGGCGTCGGAAGGCTCAGCGAGAATGCCTTTACTGAAGACGATGCACAGTTACTGACCGAGGTAGGCAAACAGGTAGCGATCGCGGTTGAGAACGCGCTGGCCTATCGCGAGATCGATGCGCTCAAGAACAAACTACAGGAAGAAAAACTTTATCTTCAGGAAGAGATTCGCACTGAATACAACTTCGAAGAGATCATCGGCACGAGTCCGGCGTTAAAGCGCGCGCTTCAGGATGTTCAGACGGTGGCGTCTACGGACTCGACCGTTTTGGTTTTTGGCGAAACTGGGACGGGAAAGGAGCTGATTGCGCGCGCGCTTCATAATCTGAGCGGCCGCAGCGAACACACGCTGGTTAAAGTGAATTGCGCGGCGATTCCCACAGGGTTGCTCGAAAGCGAGATGTTTGGTCATGAACGTGGCGCGTTTACCGGCGCGGTCGAACAGCGCAAAGGCCGGTTTGAACTCGCGCACCGCGGCACGATCTTTCTGGACGAGGTCGAGGAGATTCCGCTTGAGCTGCAACCGAAATTGCTGCGCGTACTTCAGGAGCAAGAGTTTGAGAGATTAGGCAGTGGCAAAACAATCCGCGTAGATGTGCGCGTGCTGGCGGCGACTAACGCTGATCTGGCGCAAATGGTGGCCGACAAAAAGTTTCGTAGCGATCTCTATTATAGGCTGAACGTTTTTCCGATCACTTTGCCGGCGTTACGCGAACGTACTGAAGATATTTCATTGCTGGTCCACTTCTTCGCCCAGAAATTTGCCCAACAGATGAAGAAGCCCATCAAAACGATTCCAACCGAAACGATGACGCAACTGACTGCATATAGCTGGCCCGGAAATATTCGCGAGCTTCAGAATCTCATCGAACGGGCCGTGATTCTTTCGCGCGGCTCGGTGCTGCAGGTTCCACTCGCGGAGTTAAAGCAAGGGGGAAATGGCAGTCTGGCTAATCAACTTCATGGTCCAATGAGGCTCGAGGTAGTCGAACGCGAGCACATCATGAAGGTCTTGCGTGAGACGGGCTGGGTGATTGGTGGTACTGCTGGCGCCGCCGCTCGACTGGGCCTGAACCGGACGACACTAAACAACCGAATGCGTAAATTGGGTATTACGCGGCCTCGCCCGGCGTAGCGCACACGCTATTCCCTAGTGCTAATCTCAAGGCGAGAAGCGTCGAAGATTTGAAATCAAACAACTCCACATAACCAGGCAGAGTGTTCGGTAAGCCCTCGTTCCACTCCCAGAATCCTGGCACTTCCCAGGAATCTGTCAATCCATTGTTTTGAGCCCTGTTTTAGTGAATCCAGTATGCAGCGGGTTGCACTCCTCCATCGCCGGCTGTCTTAAGACTTCTTGTATTCCCGGATCGCCCGATCCATGTACGAGAATTCGTAACGCAACGAAAACTCGCGACCCTTCGGGTGCAGTCGGACACTTAAGACTTTACGCTTGAGCGAAACGCCCGTGGAGGACGGCCTGCCTCTGACCATAGCTCGTCATTTGACTCAATATGGTCACCTCAGAGTCCTCTCCGTCTGTTAATCAACTTCCTCAGCTATTGATTACAAGAAGACATTTCCCGTTAACAGAAGGAAGACTCATCTCTGGCAAGCGTGTTGCTTTCCGACAACGGGCAGAGCGGGAGAACGAGTTTCGAAGGTTACGGCGGTTGCGGATCGCGAGGTGGATAATTGAAATTTCGATTGGCACTTTTGATGGCTTCGCTAATGTTCTCCGCGGGAGGGACGCACACCGACGGTCAACAACTCCGCGACGCGTTTCGCAAAGTCAAACAGGCGGTTGTGATTGTCAGGACGCAGCAGAGAGAATTGGCGCCTTTTCCTCAACCAGGAATGGCTAGCTTGAATGGACTGGGATCGGGAGTGCTCATATCCAATGACGGTAAAGTCCTAACTGCAGCGCATCTGGTGCAGGCAGCGGACAGGATAGAGGTTGAGTTTCCGGACGTCGAGTTGATCCCAGCGCGAGTCATCGGCTCTGTTATCAGCGCCGATGTCGCATTGCTGCAGCTCGATCGCGCACCCATGAGTATCGTGCCTGCGCCACTGGGTGATTCAGACAAAGTGGAAGTTGGAGATCAAATATTTGTAATTGGTGCTCCCTATGGCCTGAATCAAACCCTTACTGCCGGGCATGTGAGTGGGCGTCACCAGCTATATAAGGAAACTGAAGGCCCTACAGCAGTTGAATTCTTACAGACCGACGCCGCAATCAACGGCGGCAACTCTGGTAGTCCGATGTTTAGCCTCGAGGGCGAGGTAGTAGGCGTCGTTAGTAACATCGTGAGCCGGTCGGGGGGTTCAGAAGGCTTAGCCTTTGCCGCGACGTCGAATTCAGCGAAACGCCTATTGCTAGACCGAAAGCCATTCTGGTCCGGCATTGAAGGCATTCTCGTCGACGGGAATTTGGCCGAGGCCCTTAACGTTCCGCAGACAGCAGGCATCCTGGTCCAGCGCGTCGCCGAGGGATCGATCGCATCGCGCCTGGGAATCCATCCAGGAACGTTGCGAGCCAACGTGGAAGGCGCTGACCTGGTTCTGGGGGGAGACTTTATTCTCAGCGTAAACGAAATTCAGGTAACCGGCCGCGACAGCTATGATCCAATCTATAACAGCGTCGTAACCCTCAAACCAGGAACCAGTCTTGTCATCAAAGTTTTTCGCCAGGGCCAGATCCTAAAGCTATCAATTCCCATTGAACCGTAAAAAGCTGCTCTGACCGGGTAAAGTCAGGTGACTCTATACGGTCACATCCCCTTCACGAAGGCCCCAATACTTTCAACGCGCGGCCACCTTTCCCATCGCTACTGCGAGCCCTAAAGGTATTTGACGATCCCTCAAAACGGCGTGGCAGGAATGTTGCGTAGCTATTAGCGCTCGTGCACGAATATTCGGTGAGAAACGAGAGGACGTTATGAATTCTGGAGTGAGAGTTGTAAAGCACGGAAGAAATGACAGCGTGAAGAACTTGCCGATTGACCGGTCTGAAAAGGCGGACCGGCAAAGCGATCGCGAACTTGTCAGCACAGTCAAGAGCTGGATCGCCGAGTTTGAGCTCCGAAGGCTGTCCCGACGGACGGAGGCGCTCCGCTCGCTCAAATAATGATCAGCAAAGCGCAGCACAAGCTTCTGCTGAAAATGGAGTTTCGGAATTTGGACAAGCACGGGTTAATGATGGTGGTTATGCCAGCAAGACTGAAGAACATCTTATCGAAACCAAAGCTACTGATCCCGACAATAGTTGTTGCTATTGGGGTGATTCTAGGCGTTGTGATCGTTGCGGTGCGATCAGACAAACCGGCGCAGGCGGCACCGCGACCGCTCGATGTTGAAGTGGTCCGAGTTGAGCAAAAGGACGTTCCGATTTACAGCGAGTGGATCGGCACAACTGAGGGAATAGTCAACGCCGACATTAAAGCGGAAGTTACCGGTTATCTACTCAAACAAGACTACAAAGAGGGTTCATTCGTAAAGAAGGGCCAGTTGTTGTTTGAGCTCGATTCCCGGCCGTTTCAAGCTGCGTTGGATCAGGCAAATGGCCAGGTCGCCCAGTTTCAGGGCCAACTCGAACAGGCCTACTCCCAGGTTACGCAGACAGAAGCGCAGGTGGCGCAAGCCAACAGTCAAATCTTGCAGTCGCAGGCGCAGCTCGCTCAGGCGCAGGCAAATCAGGTCAAGGCCCAACTCGATGTGAACAAGTACGCGCCGCTGGCTGAGCAGAAGGCAGTCACGCAGCAGGATCTGGACAACGCGGTGCAGGGTAACATTGTTGCCAAAGCGCAAGTCGAAGCGGCCAGGGCTGGCGTCGAGACCGCACGCGCGCAACTCCGCGCGGCGAACGCTCAGGTTGGGACGGCTAAGGCCGCGATTAATACTGCGAAGGGACAGGTCGAAAACGCTAAGGCGGCGGTGAGGACGGCCGAACTCAATCTGGGTTTCACCCGCATCATCTCGCCCATCGATGGAATTGCCGGCATCGCTCAGGCCCAGGTCGGAAATCTGATTAGCACGACGAGCGCTCCCCTAACGACCGTTTCAACCGTGGATCCGATCAAGGTCTATTTCACTCTCAGCGAGCAGCAGTACCTTAACTTTACCAAGCGCAATCTTATTGAAGCGCGGCGTGGTGCCAGTGTGGTCCAGATCGAGCTCGACTTGATCCTCTCCGATGGAAGCACCTATCCGGAAAAAGGAAGCTTCTTCTTTGCGGACCGCCAGGTTGATCAAAAGACCGGCGCGATCCGCATGGCCGGAATATTCCCTAATCCGGGAAATGTTCTGCGGCCGGGACAATTCGGTCGCGTTCGTGCGGTAACCGCAACCAAGGGCGACGCTTTGCTGGTTCCACAGCGCGCCGTCAGTGAACTGCAGGGCAGTTATCAGGTCGCCATAGTCGGCGGCGATAACAAGATTGAAATGCGCACGGTCAAAGTGGGCGAGCGCAGCGGCTCACAGTGGACTATCGAAGATGGATTGAAAGCCGGGGAGACTGTAGTCGTAGAAGGGACACAAAAGATAAAACCGGGGGCAGTAGTAAATCCGAAGCCGTACGCAAAGACAAACTGAACTTTCTCGTGCCTAGAGGCGAACTAAGACAATGATTTCGAAGCTCTTCATTAACCGCCCAATTGTTGCGATGGTGATCGCCATTGTCACGGTCATCGGTGGACTCGTGGCAATGGCGGGGCTGCCGGTGGCCCAGTTCCCCGAAATCGTACCGCCGCAGATCATCGTCAACACGACGTACACAGGCGCCGATGCCGTCACGATCGAGCAATCAGTAGCGACGCCACTCGAACAGCAGATGAGCGGTGTTGACAACATGCTCTACATGCAATCGACGAATGCGAATGACGGAACGATGACGCTGACCGTTACCTTCGACATCGACACGAATCCCAACATCGATCAGATTAACGTACAAAACCGCGTGGCACAGGCGCAGCCAAACCTCCCTGCCGACGTTAATCAGTTCGGTCTGAACATGCGCAAGTCAACAGGCATACCCACGCTGGCGATCGCAATCTATTCACCGCATCAAAGTCATGACTCACTTTTTCTGGCCAACTACGCGAACATAAACATCAACGATGCACTCTATCGAGTTCCGGGGGTGGGTGAAGTGCGCTTGTTCGGCGCCAGCGATTACGCGATGCGCATCTGGGTCAAACCTGATCTGCTCGCCAAACTGGGGTTGACTGTCCCCGATCTGGCGCGGGCGGTCCAACAACAAAGCACGGTCAATCCCGCCGGCCAAGTCGGCGCTGAGCCCGCGCCTAAGGGAAAGGAGATGACTTACACGCTGCGCGCGCAGGGTCGGCTTCAGACTCCGGAGGAGTTTGGTCAGGTAGTGGTGCGTTCAAATCCGGACGGCTCAGTCGTGCGGCTCAAGGACGTAGCGCGGATTGAACTCGGCGCACAGAACTACCAACAGGTCGCACGTTTCGGCGGGCAACCTGCGGGGATCATCGCCGTCTTTCAGGCACCCGGGTCGAACGCGCTGGCAGTGACTGATGGGGTCAAGAAGACGATGGCAGATCTGAAGCAGCGCTTTCCCGCGGATTTCGATTACGCGATTGGGCTCGATACCACCCGCTCGGTTACGGAAGGTATCAGTGAGATCGTTCAGACCTTACTGATTGCAATTGTGCTGGTCCTTCTGGTGGTCTTTATCTTCTTGCAAAACTGGCGGGCGACGCTGATCCCCATGATTGCGGTGCCCGTCTCGCTAATTGGTACGTTCGCCGTCTTTCCGCTACTTGGCTTCTCGATCAATACGCTGTCGCTTTTCGCTCTGGTGCTGGCAATCGGATTGGTCGTCGACGACGCGATCGTCGTCGTAGAAGCGGTCGAGCACCATATAGAGGATGGCATGAGTCCGCGCGACGCGACGTTTAAGGCAATGGAAGAAGTATCCGGTCCGGTCATCAGCATCGCACTCATCCTCGCCTCAGTTTTTATACCCGTAGCGTTGGTCAGCGGAATTCAAGGGCGCTTGAACAAACAGTTCGCGGTAACGATCGCGGTCTCTGTGGTCATCTCAGCGTTCAACGCGTTGACGTTGTCGCCGGCGCTGGCGGCGCTGATGCTGCGGCCACGTAAAGAAGCGCGCGGCCCTTTGGCTCGTCCTTTCGCTGCTTTCAATCACTGGTTTGCCAAAGCTACACACGGCTATGTCAGCTTAAGCCGGGGACTTATCCGCAAGGCACTGATCGCCGTGGTAATTCTGGTGGGATTTGCTGCCGTGGATGGTTTCTTCGGGAACAGACTGCCGACCAGCTTTCTTCCCGAGGAGGACTACGGTTTTCTTTTTCTCAACATTCAGCTGCCACCAGCGGCTTCGCTCGAACGAACGGATCAGGTCTCCCGCAAAGTCGAGAAGATTCTTAAGGAGACGGATAGCGTGCAGTTTGTCACGAGCATCAATGGATTCAGCCTGTTGAATCGAGTCTCGGCGAGCTACAACGGTTTCTGCTTTATCTCGCTGCAACCCTGGAGCGAGCGCAAGCAGACGGCCCAGGAAATTCTCAAGAGCATTAACAGCAGGTTAGTGAGCGAAGTGCCCGAGGCGATGGCGTTTGCCTTTAGTCCTCCAGCGATTCCGGGTCTGGGCAACTCCGGAGGATTTTCACTCTGGTTGCAGGATCGAAGTGGTGGGCGGGTCGAGCTTCTCGATCAGAATCTGCAGAAGTTTCTGGCGGCGGCTCGCCAACGCCCTGAACTTGCCGGGATCGGCTCCCAATTTTCGGCGAGCTCGCCGCAGATTTACGCCGACGTAGATCGGGACAAGGTGCTGAAGCAGGGAGTTGCTGTGGCCGATGTGTATCAGACGATGCAAGCCTACCTCGGCGGTCTCTTTTTGAATCAGTTCAACCGCTTTGGGAGACAATGGCGAGTCTTCCTTCAGGCAGAGGGCGAGGAGCGCCTCAGCGACCGGGACATCGAGCAATATTACGTCCGCAACAATGATGGCAACATGGTCCCGCTTTCGTCGCTGGTGACAACGCGCAGGATATCTGGCCCCGAGTACACCAACCGCTTCAATGTTTATCGCGCGGCGCAAGTCATCGGATCAGCCGCGCCAGGTTACAGCTCGGGGCAAGCCATGGCCGCTCTCGAAGAAGTGGCCAAACAAACACTTCCGCCTGAGATTGGTTACGACTGGGCAGACCTCTCTTATCAGGAGCGCCAGGCTTCAGGAACAACGACCCGCGTATTCGGTCTGTCGCTGGTCTTTGTGTTCCTGATCCTCGCCGCCTTGTACGAGAGTTGGTCGCTGCCATTTTCGGTCTTGCTCACGATACCGATCGCGATCTTCGGCGCGTTTCTCGGTCTCTGGCTGCGCGGCTACGACCTTGATGTCTATGCTCAGATTGGACTAATCGTGCTGATCGGTCTCGCGGCGAAGAACGCGATCTTGATCGTCGAGTTTGCCAAAGCGGAATTGGAAAAGGGTCGTGACTTGATTGAGGCAGCGCTCGAGGGAGCGCGTTTGCGCCTGCGACCCATTCTGATGACTTCGTTCGCTTTCATCTTTGGATCCGGGCCATTGTGGTTTGCGTCAGGCGCGGGCGCGGCCTCACGGCGCATCCTGGGCACGGTGGTCATTGTTGGAATGTTGGCCGCCACCGCCATCGCGATTTTCATTATTCCGGCGACTTTCTATTTGGTGGAAAAGTTCACCATGAGATTCAGCAGGAAACATACGCCCGAGATTAGTTCTCCGACACCAGAGCCCGCGACAGGGGATTAAGAGAAGCGGCCTTGAGAGTTCATTCGCAGAAATCGATGACAAAGCGATTCATAACTGCCGTGGTTGTCGTTAGTTTGATGGCAGGTACTGTAGCCGGCCAGAAGAAATACGAGCGTCCGGCTGTCAAAGCGCCAGACACATTTCGCGGCGCCGATGCCAATGCTCCAATTGATCAGACTTCTATCGGCGACCTCAAGTGGTTTGAAGTTTTCAAAAACGAAGAGTTACAGAAGCTGGTCCGAACAGCGATGATACAGAACTACGATTTGCGGGCGGCGGTCGCGCGAATCAACGCAGCGCGCGCCAATCTTGGCCTCGCGCGATCTGATCAATTTCCGCAGTTTGAGGCTGGTGCTGATCTTACAACTACACGTACCTCCCGCAACGGCCAGTTAGGCGCCTCCGGCCAGGGCGGTCGAACGCGCAGTTTTGGGAGCGTGTTACTAAATCTACTCAACTTTGAGATAGACGTCTGGGGACGATTGCGGCAACAAACTAAAGCAGCACGTGCGGAGCTGCGAGCTTCTGAGGAAGACCGGAAAGCGGTAATGACGACGGTCGTTGGAGATGTCGCCACGGGATATTTCAGCCTCCTCGGACTCGACAGGGAATTGGACATTGACAAGCGTACGCTCGCTACTCGAGAAGACTCGCTAAGGCTCATCAAGCTCCGCCAGCAAGGCGGCGTGGCAACCATGTTGGATGTTCGCCAGGCAGAGGAGTTGGTTTATCAGGCGTCCGAGACGATTCCGGATACTGAACGAGCAATCGAGCAGACTGAGAATCAAATCAGTCTGCTTCTGGGAAATAACCCAGCACCGATTTCGCGTGGTCAGTCTTTAACTCAACAACAAGAACTACCTGCCGTACCAGCCGGTTTACCCTCTTCATTGCTTGAGCGACGTCCGGACATTCGCGCCGCAGAAGAGAACCTAGTGGCTCAGCACGCGCTCGTCTATGTGGCCAAAGCCGCATATTTCCCTCGGATCAGTTTGACGGGGTTTCTTGGATTTCAAAGCAATCAACTCTCGAACCTGTTCACTGGCCCAAGCGGCGCCTGGAGTTTCGTGCCGCAAGTCACGCAGCCGATATTTACCGCGGGCCGCCTCAGATCAAACGTTAAATTTGCAAAGGCGCAACAGGAATTAGCTCTGGTTCAATATCAACAAACGATTCAGACAGCGTTCCGCGAAGTCTCTGACGCGCTGGTGCAGTATCGCAAGGTGAAAGAGATTCGAACACAGCAGGAACTGTTGGTGACGACGCTCCAAGACCGATCGCGGTTGGCTTACTTGAGATATCAGGGCGGCGTCGATACCTTGCTCAACGCCCTCGATGCAGATCGAGATCTATTCAACGCAGAGTTGAGCCTGGCGCAGACTAGACGTAACGAGTTGTTGTCGCTGGTCCAACTCTACAAAGCGCTGGGCGGCGGTTGGCAACAGTAAATTCCGCGCAAGTACCCATGGCGGAAGACAGAGTTGAGAAAGCAGACAAAGAAAGGTAAACCAATAGGATGAGCAGGAATTTGGATGACTACATAACGTTGGGACGTTCCGGACTGCGAGTGAGCCCGCTCTGCCTGGGCACAATGACCTTCGGCACCGAATGGGGTTGGGGAGCGGAAGAAAAAACCGCGCGCGAGGTTTTCGATCGGTACGTGGAAGCGAGCGGAAACTTCGTCGACACAGCCGACTTATACACAGGCGGCCACAGTGAAGAGTTGTTGGGTAAATTCATCAGCGAAAGGGGCCTGCGCGACCGAGTCGTACTGGCGACAAAGTTCACGTTCAACGGTGATGCGGGCAATCCGAATGCCGGCGGAAACGGGCGCAAGAATATTTACCGCGCCTTGGAAGGCTCACTTCGACGGCTGCAAACTGACTATATTGATCTTTACTGGCTGCATGCCTGGGATACCGTAACACCCGTCGAAGAAGTAATCTCCACGCTCAATGATTTAGTGCGCGCGGGGAAGATTCGACACTACGGCTTTTCGGATACGCCGGCCTGGCACGTCGCGCGCGCGCAGACACTCGCGGAGAAGGAGGGCAAAGAACGTCTGGTCGCTTTGCAACTCGAATATTCTTTGGTCGAGCGCCATATCGAGCGCGAGCATATTCCTGCAGCGCAGGAACTTGGACTCGGTATTACCCCCTGGAGTCCGCTGGCGGGTGGCTTCCTCAGTGGCAAATATCGGCGGCACGAAAATACGGGAGTCGGTGAAGGCCGACTGGAGATAACCAAGGACATTCCAGCTTTTAACCAATTCAACGAACGCAATTGGGGTATCCTTGATGAACTGCTCACTGTGGCTGACGAAATCAGCAAGTCGCCGGCGCAGGTTGCGCTGAACTGGGTGGCCACACAACCTGGCATTACCTCAACTATCATTGGCGCCACGAAGATGGCGCAGCTCGATGACAATCTGAAATCGATCGAGTTTGAAATTCCCTCGGACTTACGCAAGCGACTCGACGACTTGAGCGCTCTTGACCCTGCTCATCCATATAAGATCTTCAACCCGGAGATGCAGGGGATGATCAGCGGAGGCACGAGGGTGAAACCGTGGTCGGCGGCGCGAGTTTATTCGCTGCCCTCGCAGCAGCCTCTCAGCGTGAAGCCGCAGGCTGCCAAGAAGTGACGACACAAACCGGAGTGCGCAGATCAAGCTGGTCTGCGCGCCCCTACTCAACCTTCTGCCGGGAGAACTCGTGGCAAAGAAATGCAGCCATCTTGATCAGATTCAGACCGTGACCCCGCGTGCTAACGGATGCGAACAGTGCCTGCGAGCTGGAGACGATTGGGTGCACCTGCGGCTGTGTCTTACTTGCGGGCACGTTGGTTGTTGTGACGACTCAAAGAATAAGCATGCCACAGCGCACTTTCATTCAACTGGCCATCCCGTCATCGAATCTCTCGAGCCTGGCGAAGGCTGGCGCTGGTGTTACCTCGACGAGATTCCTCTCGCGGCTGAAATCAAAGAAGCGGCGCTAGCATACGAAGGTAACAAGGTAATGCGTGATGACACCAGGCACCAAACGGAGCAGGCAACGGCCGGACGTGGTCGGCTCGTCAATCGCTGCCTCTGGTCGGCGACATTTCTGCAAACAGTCGGGGTGGAGGAATGTTCAAATCAATTTGCCAGCGAGTGCGCCGGTGCAACAAGGAGAATCTCGAACCGACGATCGGGTTAGCCGTCGAGATTGCGCGGGAAGGCCGCGAAGGTCGCCGTATTGGAACCCTCTTCACCTTTGGAGACGCCGATAGAGTGCTGGCACGCTCGCGCCCGTTAATTCTGGATCCACTTGCTGGACATACTGAGCAGGCGAGACAGATCAGAGATCCAAACCTCCGCGGCACCGTAAAAGAACTCGCGCAGCTTGACGGTGCCTTTGTCGTTTCGGACCAGGGCATCGTGGTTTCGGCTTGTCGCTACTTGGATGCGGCGGCGTCGGATGTTGCTTTGCCCTACGGAATGGCCAGTCGTCATTTGGCAGGAGCTTCGATCTCTCAAGTTACCGACGCAGTTGCTATTGTCGTTTCGGAAAGTTCCATGGTGAGAGTCTTCGAGGACGGCAAACTGGTTGCTGAGATCATTCCCGAACTGTGGCTGATGGATCACTACAATGTACAGCTTGCCGCGCCTTATCAGGAAGAGGTTGTGGGTGACTTGGCGGTGCTCACCGCCAAGGATTGAACGTCTCCAACGACACGAGGGAAGGTTCGTTTAATTCCATCAATCATCGCCAGAGCCTGCAGGAGTGCGGCACGCTATCGTCTCAACTCACTTGACCGGCAGCTTCGGTTTCGGCAAGTACTTCGTTGCCTTTTCACATTCTTCCGTCAGTTCAACCACCTTCTCTATGAAGAGGTGCAGCCCTTCAAGCCGTACGTTCTGCTCACGTTTCATGCGGCAGAGCACAGCCGCGCTGTCGCTATCTACGTAGCACAGTCCATTGAGTTCGAGAGTCACGGACCGCCTAGTCTGATTACCGACATCTCGGCAAATCTTCTCCAGCAACTCAGCGTCTCTCAGATGGAGCGTACCTTCCACCCTGAGCACCGTAGTCGCGGTCCCAGCATCTTTCGTCACGCTATCAGGATGAGAGCCAGCGGGCTGATTCCCGTTCGATCCTACGCCATTGAGCGTCGACGTTTCGCTCTTTGGCCTCTCAATTTGTGTAATGCGCGTCGGCATTGTTACCTCTCAAAGTCCTACTCCATATGTCATGGGTTAACATAGCAAGTGCCTTGCCACGTCTGAGCGCTGGGCCGAACACCATTTAGGATCGGAGTTTACAGTCGGTAACCTGTGTGAGGCTTCCTAAGCGGGTCAATTAACAAGTTCAACAGTGGTTTTGCCGTGACCACAGTTTGCCACATGACCGTAGGTAGTCATCTTATCAAGCCAAAGAAATACCATGCCGCGCTCAGATTATCCTTCGTTTGATCTTCCAATCTGGAATCTCAAGACCCTCTCGATTTCTATTCGTGGTATTCAATGAAGCTCTCAAAGATTAATTGAGGTTCCCCGTTCTGAGTCTTATCGATGAGGGACTGTCAGCAACCGCGTGACGCCGCAATTCACTCAGCCTTTTGAACAAACACGAAGTGCGCAACGGCGTTAGTGCGAGGGGCTTTTATGCGTCTCCGACATGAGCAAGTCGGAGACTATCGTGCATCAAATCCCTTGTAGTCTGTAATTCAAGGAAACTTCGCGGCATGGATAGCACTCTACCGCAATTGAAGGACTCACGGGAACGCTTATTGGACTTAATGGACTCTCGTGTGTGGGGTGAACCCCTCTGTTGAGACAATCTTCAAATTCGCACACTTGCGGTCCAAAGATTTTTCCTTTCAAACTAAGTCTGCTCATTCAGACTCTCCGTCGGCTGGTGG
>Ga0209648_10002989_pt1 | contig 14106 bp, 12 predicted proteins | sample GraSoi2013_115cm_FD_185830 | JGI IMG/M metagenome (GOLD analysis project Ga0209648, IMG submission 185830) | Grasslands soil microbial communities from the Angelo Coastal Reserve, California, USA - Sample 9_17_2013_115cm (SPAdes) (version 2) | ecosystem: Environmental > Terrestrial > Soil >...
CTTCGCGCGGCTCCAGGCCAGCGGCGCCGAGGTCGTCCAGGAGCCGATCGAGCAGCCGTACGGAGTCCGCGACTGCGCCTTCCGCGATCCCGCGGGCAACGAGGTCCGCATCAACCAGCTCCGCTGAAACGTGAGCACACCCACGAAGACGGACACGCACTCGCCTGCTCGGCACGTTGCCGACACCCACGATCTCATCCGCGTCCAGGGCGCGCGCGTGAACAACCTCAAGGATGTGAGCGTCGAGATCCCGAAGCGACGGCTGACGGTGTTCACCGGCGTTTCCGGCTCGGGCAAGAGCTCGCTGGTGTTCGGCACCATCGCGGCGGACTCGCAGCGACTGATCAACGAGACCTACAGCACGTTCGTGCAGGGCTTCATGCCGGCGCTGTCGCGGCCGGAGGTGGACGTGCTCGACGGCCTGACGACGGCGATCATCGTCGACCAGGAGCGGATGGGCGCCAACGCACGCTCCACGGTGGGCACGGCCACCGACGCGAACGCGATGCTGCGGGTCCTGTTCAGCCGGCTCGGGAAACCGCACATCGGCTCCTCGAACGCGTACTCCTTCAACGTCCCGTCGGTGAGCGGTAGCGGGGCGATCACGATCGAACAAGGCGCCGGCAAGACCGTGAAACGGACCTTCACCAGCACCGGCGGCATGTGCCCGCGCTGCGAAGGCCGGGGCACGGTTTCCGACATCGACCTGACACAGCTGTTCGACGACTCCAGGTCGCTCGCCGAGGGCGCGATCACCATCCCCGGCTACAAGACCGACAGCTGGTGGACGACAGGAGTCTTTATCGAGTCTGGCTTCCTCGACCGCGACAAGCCCATTCGCAAGTACACCAAAAAGGAGCTCCACGACTTCCTCTACAAGGAGCCGGTCAAGGTGAAGATCAATGGCGTCAACCTCACCTACGAAGGGCTGATCCCCAAGCTGCAGAAGTCGATGCTCTCGAAGGACCCCGACGCGCTGCAGCCGCACATCCGGGCGTTCGTGGACCGGGCGGTCACATTCACCGCCTGTCCCGACTGCGGCGGCACGCGGTTAAACGATGGGGCCCGCTCCTCGCGCATCCGCGGGATCAACATCGCCGAAGCCTGCGCGATGCAGATCAGTGACCTCGCCGAATGGGTCCGTAATCTCAAAGAGCCGTCGGTGGCGCCGCTGCTCGCGAAGCTGCTGCAGACGCTCGACTCGTTCGTGGAAATCGGGCTGGGCTACCTTTCGCTCGACCGGGCGTCGGGCACGCTGTCGGGCGGCGAGGCGCAGCGGGTCAAGATGATCCGCCACCTCGGCTCGTCGCTCACCGACGTCACCTACGTTTTCGACGAGCCCACCACGGGGATGCACCCGCATGACATCCAGCGGATGAACGACCTCCTGCTTCGTCTGCGGGACAAAGGCAACACCGTGCTCGTCGTGGAGCACGAGCCGGAGACGATCGCGATCGCCGACCACGTCGTCGACCTCGGGCCAGGCGCCGGTGCGGCGGGCGGCACCGTCTGCTTCGAGGGCACCGTCGCGGGACTGCGGGCCGGCGGCACCCTCACCGGCCGCCATCTCGGCGACCGAGCCCGGCTCAAGGAGAAGGTGCGGAAGCCCACCGGCACGTTGGAGATCCGCGGCGCAAAAGCGCACAACCTGCGCGACGTAGACGTCGACATCCCGCTCGGGGTGCTTGTCGTCGTGACCGGCGTCGCCGGTTCCGGCAAGAGCTCGCTCGTGCACGGGTCGATGCCCTCCCGCGCGGGTGTTGTGTCGATGGACCAGGGCGCGATCCGCGGTTCGCGACGCAGCAACCCGGCGACCTACACCGGGCTCCTCGACCCGATCCGCAATGCGTTCGCGAAGGCCAACGGCGTGAAGCCGGCGCTGTTCAGCGCCAACTCCGAAGGCGCCTGCCCCACCTGCAACGGCGCCGGAGTCATCTACACGGACCTGGCGATGCTCGCCGGCGTCGAGACCGTCTGTGAGGAGTGTGAGGGGAAGCGGTTCCAGGCGTCGGTGCTGGAGTACCGCCTCGACGGCCGCGACATCAGCGAGGTGCTCGCGATGTCGGTGACCGAGGCCCAGGAATTCTTCGGCGAAGGCGAGGCGCGCACGCCGGGCGCACACGCCATCCTCGACCGGCTCGCCGACGTCGGGCTCGGCTACCTCACCATCGGCCAGCCGCTCACCACGCTGTCCGGCGGCGAGCGGCAGCGGCTCAAGCTGGCCACCCACATGGCCGCCAGCGGCGGAGTCTATGTCCTCGACGAACCGACCACCGGCCTCCACCTCGCCGACGTCGAGCAGATGCTCCGACTGCTCGACCAGCTGGTCGACTCCGGCACGTCGGTCATCGTCATCGAGCATCACCAGGGAGTAATAGCTCACGCCGACTGGATCATCGACCTCGGCCCCGGCGCCGGCCACGACGGCGGCCGGATCGTCTTCGAGGGCACACCCGCCCACCTCGTCGCAGCCCACTCCACCCTCACCGGCAAGCACCTAGCGGCGTACATCGGAAGCGGACCGAATCCCGCATCGGACAGTCCAACGCGGGTTTGAATTCGGCCGGATGCCCGCATCGGACCGTGGAATGCGGGTTTGGACCCCCAGGCCCCTGTGAACGCCTAGTACGGCTCAGTAGGTTTGCAGGGCGATTTCTCCGCGTCGAAAGGGAATGGTTGAGCGTGCGGAATTGGACTCGTTCTCACCTCGTCATCAACCACCTGATCACGACTGCAAGCTGGTTCCGACCAGCCAGGCCCGCCTTGGTGCGAGAACACCTTGACGGCGGCCACCCAATTCCTGCAGAACGCGGGCGCCATCGCGTTCGTCCTCCTTGGTGTCGCGACTGCGGTCGGCTGGGCCAGGCACCGCGATCGCACCCTCGGTTTCCTGGCCCTCGCCATCGTGCTGCTGGCCCTGGTCGTATTGCTAGGCCGAGTTCCGAAGGCGTACACGCCGCCCCTGCTCCCGCAGCTGAGCCTTCTGATCTTCATCGGATCCGGGTACGCGCTGCTTCGCTTCAGAGGCTCGCTGATTCCTCTGTCGCGCAAATGGCACGTCACCGCCATAGTCGCGGTGGCGATTGCCTGGGGAGGCTACCTGCTTGCGCAGGGCCTGGTCGCGGCCAAGGCCGTTCCATCGACTTTCCTGATCGTCGCCGCAGTCCTTCTCATCCTGGTCTGGTCGGCGATGATCGTCGAGCCGATCGTGCGCTTCTGGCTCGTGGCGCGCCACCTGCCCGCCGTCCAGGCCTGGCGCCTGCGCTCTCTGAGCATGGGCTTCGGCGGCCTTGTGGCCATCCTGCTGGTCGCGATTGGTTCCCTGGCCATCGCGTCAAACGCAACGTTCACGATCCTGATCGACCTGTCGATTCTTCTGATCGTGCCTCTGCTCTACGTCAGCTTCTCGCCGCCGTCGTGGCTTCGCAGGCAGTGGCGCTCGCGAGAGGAAGAGGGTCTGCGGGTGTTCATGCAGGAGAAATTGCTGCTGGGCGAGGACCCGGCCACACTTCTTGACCACGCGCTCGAATGGGCGATGCGGCTTGTCGGCGGGGCGGCCGCGGTGGCCATCGATGGGAGTGGCCGGCAGATGGCGTCGCGCGGCCTGGATCCCGCACAGCTGGCGGGTCTCGAGCAACACGTTTCCAATCTGAAAGACGGGGAGAGCCGGTTCCAACTTGGCGGTGTGGATCGAACGCTGCTGGTGCTTCCGATTGCCGGCCCAGGAGCAAGCGGTCACCTCGCTCTGCTTTCGGGCCCATTCACACCACACTTTGGAAGCGATGGGCTGACTCGAGTACAGCAGTTCATGAGCGCTGTTGCGACTGCGGCGGACAGGGCACGGGTGCTCGAGAGGCTCAAGGAGGCCAACTCTGAGCTCCAGGAGGCCAACCGTCACAAGGCTGTCTTCCTGGCCAACATGAGTCATGAGCTCCGCACGCCATTGAACGCGATCCTTGGCTTCTCCGAGCTCCTGATCGACTCCGAGGATCGTCAGTTTCCGGCGGAGACCACGCAGCGATTCCTCGAGCAGATCCACTCGAGCGGCCAGCACCTGCTCGGCCTCATCAACGACATCCTCGACCTGTCGAAAATCGAAGCGGGGCAGATGGAGCTCCGCCTGCACATGGTCTCAGTCGAGGACGTCGTCAGCCAGGTCGCAAGCACCGTGGAACCACTGGTGGCGACGAAACAGCTGCACTTCGAGTTCGAAACCGGGGGCGCCGGTCAGATCCTTGCGGATGAGGGCAAGTTGAAGCAGATGATCCTCAACCTCGTATCGAACGCCATCAAGTTCACGCCGGATGGCGGCACTGTGACCATCAAGGCGGTGCGAGGAGCCGATCGCCTCGAGATCGCCGTCTCCGACACCGGTATCGGGATCGCAAAGAGTGACATGCACCGTTTGTTCAAGGAGTTCCAACAGATCGACTCGGGAGCCAGCCGCCAACAGCAAGGCACCGGGCTGGGCCTCGCGCTGACCAGGAGCTTTGCCATCCTCCACGGAGGCGACATCCAGGTGGAAAGTGAGCCGGGCAAGGGCAGCCGTTTCACGATCTACCTGCCACTCGAAGCGCGCAACCCCGAGCGTCAGCCTCGAGCCGCCGGCAGCGACGTCGGGGCGGCGGTCGTCGATCTTTCGCGACCGCTGGTGCTCGTGGTCGAGGACGACCCGGCGTCGGCCGAGCTGCTCATCCGCCAGATCGAGCGCGCCGGCTTTCGGACGGAAAATGCGCGCAACGGTCTGGAGGCGGTCGCCATTGCGAAGGAGCACAAGCCAGTCGCGATCACCCTGGACATCCTGCTTCCCGAGATCGACGGCTGGGAGGTCCTCACCCGGCTCAAGCACGATGAGGCGACGAGTGACATTCCCGTGATGATGGTGAGCGTCGTGGACGACCCCGCCCTCGGAAAGGCGCTGGGAGCACTCGACTACTTCGTCAAACCCGTCAACGCGAAAGAGCTCCTGAAGCGGCTCACCCACTACAACTTCAAGGCCCGCGGCCAGATCCGCGTCCTGGTGGTCGACGACGAAGCCGCCAACCGCGACTGGCTGAAGCAGGTGCTGGAGCCGGCAGGTTTCATCGTCCTGATGGCAAGCGGAGGCCAGGAGGCGATCAAGCTGGCCAGGTCGAAAAAGCCCGATCTGGTCATGCTCGATCTACTGATGCCAGAGGTCAACGGCTTCGACGTGGTCGACGTGCTGAGTGCGGACGAAGCAACCAGGAAAATCCCGATCATGGTGCTCACCGCGAAGCACCTCACCAGGGCTGACATCGACCAGCTCAACGGCCACGTGTCAACCATCCTCAAGCGCGGGTCGACAGGTTCCGTCGACCTGCTCGGTCAATTGAATGCAGTGCTGACAAGGCGGGCGGTTGAAGTCTGAGCACGCCAACTCGGGTCCTTGTCGTGGACGACAACGAGGCGGGCCGGATGCTCGCCTGTGCCGTGCTCGAGATGGAGGGGTTTCAAGTCGACTCCGCAGGCTCAGCCCAAGAGGTCCTGGAGCGGTTGAACGTCACCCTTCCAGACCTGATCCTGATGGATGTGCAGCTGCCCGGGCGAGACGGCCTCTCGCTCACCCGACAGCTCAGAGCAGACCCCGCGACGGCGGCGATAGCCATCGTGGCGCTGACGGCTCACGCGATGGCCGGCGATCGCGAGCAGGCGCTCGAAGCCGGTTGTGTCGCATACATCTCGAAGCCGATCGATACGAGGGCCCTGGGTGACCAGGTCCGGGAAATCCTCTCCGCGCACCGGCTGGCGACGGGTGTCTCCGACGGATGACGCTTCTGGAGACGCCCCTAGAGCTTAGCCGTCCAGGCGCTGATCCCAAACGCTCCCCGCCGCTCATGTCCTCGTCGTTCGGCCATGCGCCGGTCGCCGAATAGAACTCTGCGACCGGCGCTCGCCCGGACTGGATCCCGCCTCTCGACGAGCCTGCGCCTCGCCTCGGAGCGCCTCCCCGCGCCCCGCCGATCACCCGCTCGAGGTATCGGAAGGCCAAGCTCGGCCAGGAACTTCTGCACCACGGGATTCACGAGCTTCGGGTGCGTGAGGTTGCACGCGTGGCCGCCCCCTTCGATCGTGACCAGCGGCACGCTGTTGGCAAGCCCCGAGCACAGCCGCTCAGCCAGCTCGATGTCGATCGCCGCGTCGGCGGTGCCGTGGATCACGAGGGCCGGCGCTTTGATCTCACCGAGCCGGCCGTGGATGTCCTCCCGGCGCGCCAGGGCGTTGAACGCTGGCCGCAGCAACGAACGCGGCTGCTGCCGCCACTTGAAGATCCACTCGGAGCGACCCGGCCATGCGTTGCCGATGACGATCGCGGCGATCGTCTCGGCCAGCTGGTCGTTCAGCCCGTCTTCTTCCCACACGTCGAGCATCGACCCGTAGATGGCGACTTTCTCGGGCTCTTCGGCTCCGGCCTGTGTGTCCAGCAGGACCAGGGCCGCCACTCGCTCGGGGTGATTGAGCGCGAAACGCAGGGCCACGAAGCCGCCCTGGCTCATTCCGCCGATCACTGCACGGGCGATGCCGAGGTGGTCGAGCAGCCCTCTCAGGTCGTCGGCCAGGTCCCAATACGAGAATGCGTCGTCCGTCGTTTCGGTCTCACCATGGCAGCGGGCGTCCCACGTGATGACCCGGCAGCGAGAGCTGAGAGCCTCGACCTGCGGGGCGAACATCTCGCAGTCCATGAGCAGTCCGTGCGCCAGGACGAGCGGCGGCAGGTTTCCGCCAGTGTCCTCGTAGTGAAGCCACTGGCCGTTGACCTCGCAAAGCGGCATTTACCCTTCCCACGGAAGCAGCGCGTGCTCCACCGAACCGGCGCGACCCCCGAATCACCCTCTACCGAAGTTGCAGAGGCGCCCACCGGCCCACCCCGCCTTCGATCGTGAGGCTAACAGCTTTGCCCGACCTCCGCCCATTCCACTTCCCCGCACGCGCTGATGTCGACGAATCACTCGATAACGCACGTTTGGCGCCAGCCGATCGCATCAGCGCTGCGGTTTCCGCACGTTTGGCGCCAAGGGTCCCTTTTGGGCGGAACGCATGCCGGCTGAAATATGGTTTGACCTGGTGTGAAATTCGCTGACCTTGCTGCCAATCTCGACCTGATGGAGGCCACCAGCAGCCGCAACGAGCTGGTCCGCATTCTTTCCGAGGTCTACCGCGCTTGCGAGGTGGACGAGCTCGAGCCTATCACCTACCTCATCCAGGGCCGCCTCGCGCCCTTTTTCGAACCGGTCGAGATCGGCCTCGGCGAGAGGCTGCTCATCACCGCGATCGCGACCGCCTACTCCGTCCCGAAAGAGGAGGTGACGAAGCTGAACCGCCAGGCCGGCGACCTTGGCGTCACCGCGCAGCGCCTCGCGAAGGCCGCGCCCAAAGTGTCGATTTCCGTGGTCGAGGTGCACCGGCGCCTGTCCGCGATCGCCGCCGCCGGCGGCTCGGGCAGCCAGCTCGAGAAGCTCGATGGCTTCACCGGTTTGCTTCGCGACCTCGATGCGGCTTCGGCCAAACACCTGGTCCGAATCACCCTGGGCAAGATGCGGCTGGGCATCGGCGATCCGACCGTGCTCGATGCTCTGTCCTTCGCCAAACAAGGCGACCGCTCGCTCCGACCCGTCCTCGAGGCCGCCTACAACCGGACCTCCGACCTCGGCCTGATCGCCCACACCCTCTGGGAGAAGGGAGAGAAGGGCCTCGACGCGCTGAAGGTCAGGGCCGGTCACCCGCTCCGACCGCAGCTTGCGGAGCGCCTTCCCAACCCGGAGGCGGTGATCAAGAAGCTGGGGCTCGTCGGCGTGCAGCCCAAGTACGACGGCCTGCGCGTCCAGATCCACAAAGACAACAAGAAGGTGAGCATCTTCTCGAGAAACCTGGAGTCTATGACGGAGATGTTCCCCGAGCTGGTCGCGGCCGCCGCCGGCCTCAAAGCCAAGACCGTGATCCTCGACGGCGAGGCGATCGCCTACGACCCTGACTCAGAAGAGTTCGTCCCGTTTCAGGAGACGACGGCGCGCCGGCGCAAAGAGGGAATCGCAGAGATGGCTGCCAGCGTCCCGATGCGCGCGTTCGTCTTCGACGTGATGTTTCGCGACGGATCCGACCTGACGCCCTTGCCCTACGAGCAGCGATTCGCGATCGTCGAGGAGCTGCTCCGCGCATCGGACACGCTGGTCCCGGCCCCCCTGATGAAGACCGATTCCGCCGACGTACTGACCAGCGAGCTCCTCGACAACATCAGCCGCGGCCTGGAAGGCATCGTGGCGAAGCGGCTCGATTCGCCCTACCAGGCCGGCGCGCGCAACTTCAACTGGGTGAAGCTCAAGCGCAACACGAGCGGCCAGCTCAACGACACCATCGACGTCGTGCTGCTCGGCAGCTACCGGGGCAAGGGGAAGAGGGCGGAGTTCGGCGCGGGCGCCCTGCTTGCCGGCGTGTACGACAGCGACAAGGACGAGTTCGGGACCATCAGCAAGCTCGGCACCGGCCTTTCGGACCAGGGCTGGCGCGACATGCACCAGCGACTGGCAAAGCTCGAGGTCTCAGAGAAGCCTGCCCGCGTGAGCTCGATCCTGGTCCCCGACACCTGGCTCGAGCCGTCGATCGTGGTCGAGGTGCTGGCCGACGAGATCACGCCGAGCCCGCGCCACACGGCGGGCATGACGGGTGATAAACCCGGGTTCGCGCTGCGCTTTCCGCGGATCGTCTCCTTGCGCACCGCGGACAAGAAACCGGAGGACGCGACCACCGTGCGCGAGATCCGCGAGATGTTTGCGCAGCAGCAGGGGAGAGGCCGAGCCAAACGAGCCGAGTAGCCGAGACCGTCGTCGTTGGAGACTCAGCGGCGCTCGGTCGCCAATCGCAAACCAAAACCGTCAGTACAAATTACGCGCCGTCAAGGAACGGGATGACAGCCTGCGCAAGGTGCGGGCTGACGTTGATGTCGTAGTGAGTCAATCCCGGAAGGATCGCGAGTCGGTGGTGCGTCATGCCCGATCGGTCCCAGTTGGCGTCGCGTTTTCCGCCGCCCAGGAGCTCGAAGAACTCGACCGCGTGGGACGGAGGCATTCCATCGGCGTCGCCGGCCACGATCATCACCGGCATCGGGAGCTTGGCGACCTCCGCCGACCAGTCGTATTTGATTTTCAGCGCAGTCGTCAGCTGCGTCACGAGCACGGGCCAGTCTTCCTTACGCGGGGCGATCCTCACATAGGCTTCGTACATCGGGCTGTGCTTCAACGGCTCCGCGGTTTCAGGACCCATCGCATTCATGCCGGCGGTCATCTCCGGATACCAACCGCCTCGCTTGAAAACGGAAGACACCAGGACCAGCCGCTCCACGAGCTGAGGGTGCTGGATGGCGGTGCGCAAGGCGACCGCGCCGCCCAGCGAAAAGCCCATGACCGCGGTGCGGTCGAGCTCGAGGTACTTGATCAATGCGGCGATGTCGTCGGCCATCGTCTCGAAACGCATCGGCCGGTCCGCCGCCGGGGAGCGGCCGTGAGACTGGAGATCCACAGCGATGATCCGATGCCCGGCGGCCAGCAGCTCGACGTTGGGACCAAACATCTCAACTGACCCGAAGCCGCCATGCAAAAGGACGACTGGCGACCCGGTCCCAAAGACCTGGTAGGCAAGCTCAATGCCGTTCACGCGCGCGATCTTGGAACTCGTAGTTCCGCTCATTTCGCCCTCAATCTAGCGCCAGACCTGGTTTGCCACTCAATAGAAGTTCCACCAAGGATTCCTTTGATCGCATCGGTCGAATAGCCAAGCCCCACGTTTCGCGGATGTTTCTTCAACCCGGCCGGCACCGAGTGAGAGAAGACAACTGGCGCCTCGGACAGCTCAAAGAAATCGAAGGTTGTCCTCCGCGAGCAGTGCGTGGCATCGACCAGCATGCCGATTCGGTTCATTTCCCTTACGACCGCCTGCCCGAAGGCGGTCAGCCCAATCTCGGGATCGCCGTGGCAACCGCCGCCGGCGCGATTGGGTTCGTTGTAGGCCATGAGCATGGTGCGCACGCCCAGGTCGTAGTAGGTCTCGATCATATCCAGGCTTCCATCCAGGGGTTCGGTGCCTTCGAGGTCGAAGGCGACCGTCAATCGACCTGCGGCCGTGGCGCGTGCTACATCTGGCGCCGACCGACCAGGGCGAACCTATCTTCTCGGTGCAGGACGCCGCGGCGAAAAGCCGAAAGCACCTTCAGCGGGTCGAGCGGAGGCGTGGAGTCCATGCCAACGTTGATGGAAACGAAGTCAACTCCTGATTCCGGGTAGAGGGCCAGCTCTTCAACCGCCGATGCATCCGGCCGAAGGTGAAGACATCCATGCTGATCCCAGACCACCGCCTCTTCATATAAGGCACGTCCACTCATCTGTTGGCGTACGCAGGCTACTGCTCAGCACTGGCGGATGTGCTGCCTCGCGCCGCCCAGACCTCCATCAGAAGGGGTAAGGGCCGAAGCGGCCGGCCGCGACCACGGCGGCGAGGATGAGCAGGACTCCATTGACCGCCACCATCTGTGGCTCCCGCCGGCGCAGGTGGGTGGCAATTGCCCCGAGCATCAACAGGATGAGACCCACGGCCGCAAGGGGCGTCAGAAACGTGGCGATGTGCAGCAGCGGCGGCACCACGAGGCCGATCGCGGCGAGAACCTCGAGGGCGCCGATCCCCTTGATCTGGCCGTCGCTGAAGTCCTGGACGTACGGCATCTGTGCGGCCAGCGCGAGGCGCGGCCGCGCGAGCTTGATGCTCCCGGAGGTCAGAAACGTGAGCGCCAGAAGCACCTGGATGATCCAAAGGGTGATGTTCATTCGAACCTCCTGTGTTCAAAGGACTCGAAGTTGAAGCTTCAAGTTGTTACTCTGGAAGCACTTGAAGCGTCAACTTATTCCGACACACGATCCGAGCCCGCAGCCGGCTCCGCTCCTCCGAACGCTGCACCATCGGGAGTGGAGTGCCTGGCTTCAGCTTGTGGGCACCTTCACGCTGCTGCCCGCGGCGCTCGACTCCCACTTGCAGCGGGAGGCCGGCATGACCCACTTCGAGTTCGAAGTGATGGTGGCCCTTTCCCGACAGCCGTACCGCAGCCTGCAGCTCAAGGACCTGGCCGTCCTCTCCAACGGCTCGCTATCTCGCCTCTCGCACGTGATCTCGCGACTCGAGGAACGGGGCTGGGTTCGCCGGAGAAGGGAGAACAAGGGTCACGTCACACATGCCGAGCTGACCGACCGGGGCTACCGGAAGTTGATGGAGGCCGGTCCGATTCACTTGCGCGAGGTACGCCGCCTCGTATTCGACGTGCTGACGCAGGAGGAGGTGAAAGCGCTGAAGCAGGTCACCGGCCGCATCAACGCGGGACTCTTGAGTGAGCTCGGCCTCGGAACTCTCGCGCGGCGGACACTGGAGCGCCCGAACCGCCCGATCCCCTGAACCGCCCTCGACTACGGTATGTGTGATGGAGGCGGTGGGGCTGCCCATCGGAGGCAGCACGGGCTCGGCGCTGAGTCATCTTGAGGGGGCGCTGTCCGGACAGGCGTACCCGGCCGAAAGCCTGATTGGCCTTGATCCGATGGACGGCAAGCCGCTGCTCGCCCGCTACGACCTGCCGGCCGCGGCGAAGACGCTGACCACAACCGCAGTGGCAAGCCGCGCGGCAGGCGGCTTGTGGAGGTGGCGCGAGCTGCTCCCTGTTCAGAGTTGGGAGTTCGTCGTCCACATGGGTGAAGGCTCCACGCCGCTCACGCCCGAAAGGCGCCTCGGCACGCAATTGGGACTCGGCAATCTCTTCTTGAAGCGGGAGAGCCTGAATCCGACAGGTTCCTTCAAGGCTCGGGGGATGGCTGTGGCGGTCAGCCGCGCGGTGGAGCTCGGAGCCCGCCACCTGGTGGCGCCGTCGGCGGGCAACGCAGGGGGAGCGCTGGCGGCGTATGCCGCGGCGGCGGGCGTCAACGCCACCGTCGTCATGCCATCCGACTCACCCTCTGTCAACCAGACGGAGGTCCTGATCGCGGGGGCGACTCTCGTCCTCCTCGATGGATTGATCTCGGATTGCGGCCGCCTGGCGCGGCTCATCGCGGACAGGTTGGGAGCGTTCGATCTGAGCACGCTGAAGGAGCCCTATCGAGTCGAGGGCAAGAAGACCATGGGATTTGAGCTCGCCGAGCAGCTTGGCTGGCGGCTGCCCGACGCCGTCGTGTATCCCACCGGCGGCGGCACGGGCCTGGTCGGCATGTGGAAGGCGTTCGATGAGCTGCAGGCGCTGGGACTGATCGGGCCCGAGCGCCCGCGCATGTTCAGCGTCCAGGCGGAAGGCTGCGCACCGATCGTGCGGGCCTTCGAGGAAGGCGAGCGATTTGCCGCGGCCTGGGACAACGCCACCACCGCCGCTGCTGGAATTCGCGTCCCCTCCGCCGTCGGGGATTTTCTGATCCTGGACTGCCTGCGCGAATCAAAAGGCGCGGCGATCGCCGTTCCCGAACCCGAGCTGACCAGGATGCAGGGATGGTTGGCGGCGGCAGGGGCCGGCTACTCGAGCCTGGAGACCGCCGCCGCGATGGCCGCCGTGCCGATGCTGCTGGAGGCGCGACGCATCGACCGCAGCGACATGGTCGTCGTCTTCGACACCGGCGCCGGTTTCAAATCGGAACCGCCGCGCGACGTGGTCAGTCCAGTTACGGTCCCAAATGACCCCGAAAAATGGGAGGCGATCCTTTCGCGGCTAGTGAAAAAAGGCCCTCAGGCCGGCCGGCCGGCCTGAGGGGACCTTATGACGGGCCCTAACGAAGGGCTGCGAAGTTCACGACCGGACAACGCACCAGGATGTTGGTCACCTCGAGCGTGCCACGGCCCGCCGCGACCGCCGCCAAGATGTCGTCGTCCTTGCTCAGCTCGACCGTAGTTACGCCCGGCGCCCAGTGGAAGATCTGCAGGTTCCAGGCGCCGCCCTCATAGCCCACCTCTGTGGGGATGAAGTTGAGAACGTTGCACGAGCTTCCAACGTTGGGCAGGGCCGCGATGAGCCGCGCGCACTGCACCGCGGGAGTGCTCCCATCAGGCGCGACTACGTGGTAGACGACGTTGCCCTTGCTGATCAGCTGAGCGGCCTGCGGCGAGCTCGTGACCTCGGCTGTGGCTTCGTACTGGATGATCTGATGGTCGTAGAAACCTGAGTTCATCTCGGCGCCGGCGGACGCCGGAATCAGTCCCGCGCTGAGAGCCGCCAGGGCGATGACGCCCGACGCGATCGATCCGAAGAGTAAGCGCTTCATGTGACCCCTCACAGTGGCAGGCGCCAGGGAGGCGCCTTGAATGTAGCTACTGTGTTGCCAGGCCACGCAACCGTTACAGCCGGATCTACCCTGACCGGTTGATTGCACTCGGCTCGCGAGTGAGACGGATGTCGATCTCTCTTTCGACAAAGGTCCACTCGTCTGACATCCTCAGCCGTCGCACAAGCTCCTCGAAGCCATCCACGGCTGTGGGCGCGTATTCAAACCAGGTCAAAAAGTCGAAAGGCTGGCCCAAGTCTCGGCTGTGGTGCAGGCGGCGAGCGATTGTCGGTAGATAGTCAAGGCTGGTCGCGATGTGGTGAGAGCGTTCTTCGAAGATGGCCCGCCGTTCGTCGTGGGTGAGCGCCCACCAATCCTCGGACTTCTTGATTGGGATCAGCGCCGCGCGCGTCGCTTCGGGACGGCCGAGCGGCGCCTGCGCCGCCAGCAGGCGCTGGCGCTCCCCCGCGGTGCTGTAGCGATCGTGGCTCGTCACGCCAAGCAGGACCCAACGTGCACCAGAACGGAAAAATGTGTCAGCACCCCCCTCGACCACCGCGAGGCGGGACACCGATTCCAGGCCCTGGCCCCGGACTTCGTCGATCCGGTCCACCCGCCAGCCGCCCGCGTCGCCTCCGGCGAAACTGACCGAAATTGGCGATTCAGCGCCGCCGGGCTGAACGCCGGCCTTCATCACGCGGGAAACATCGCACATCGAACTGACACCGCCGTAAACGGTCTCTGACACCGTTAATACTTGCAACGGTGGCGATGCAACCCTTCAAACGGCTCAGCGCGGGTTTGGTCGTCCTTGTGGCGG
>Ga0209648_10002991_pt1 | contig 14105 bp, 11 predicted proteins | sample GraSoi2013_115cm_FD_185830 | JGI IMG/M metagenome (GOLD analysis project Ga0209648, IMG submission 185830) | Grasslands soil microbial communities from the Angelo Coastal Reserve, California, USA - Sample 9_17_2013_115cm (SPAdes) (version 2) | ecosystem: Environmental > Terrestrial > Soil >...
AGCGCCGTGGTCACCAGCCGCGCGCCGCTGGCACCAAGAGGGTGACCGATGGCAATCGCGCCACCGTTGGGATTGACGTGCGTCGCGTCGTCGGGAATTTTCAACTCGCGCAGCACCGCCAACGCCTGTGACGCGAAGGCTTCATTCAATTCCACAACGTCCATCTGGCCGAGTGACAATCCCGCCTTGGCCAGAACTTTGCGCGTTGCGGGAGCTGGACCCATGCCCATGATTCGTGGAGCAACGCCGGCGGCCGCTGCAGCAACGATGCGGGCTCTCGGCGTCAACCTGTGGCGCTTCAGCGCCTCTTCTGAGGACAAAAACAGTGCACAAGCTCCGTCGTTGACTCCGGAAGCATTTCCCGCGGTGATCGTGCCATTGGGTTTCACGACTGGTTTCAGCTTCGAGAGTGCTTCCAGCGTCGTGTCCGGCCGAGGATGCTCATCTTCGGAAAAGAGAATCGGGTCACCTTTCTTTTGCGGGATGGGCACGGCCACAATTTCCTGCTTGAATCTACAGTTCCGGAGAGCCTCGGAGGCGCGCTGCTGGCTCCTGAGCGCGAAAAGATCCTGGTCTTTGCGGCTAATGTGAAATTCTTCGGCCACGTTTTCGCCGGTTTCCGGCATCGATTCAACACCGTACTTGGACTTCATCAATGGATTGACGAATCGCCAGCCGAGCGTGGTGTCTTCCATTTTCATGGAGCGCGAATAGGCGCTGTCAGCCTTGGCGACAACGAAGGGCGCGCGCGACATGCTCTCCACGCCGCCGGCAATCATTAGGTCCGTCTCGCCGCACTTGATAGCGCGAGCGGCAGACGCAATGGCGTCCATGCTCGAACCGCAGAGGCGGTTAACCGTGCTGCCTGGAACTTCTTTGGGCAGACCCGCGAGCAAGAGCGCCATCCGGGCCACGTTGCGATTGTCTTCGCCGGCCTGGTTAGCGCAGCCGTAGACGACATCGTCGAGAGCGTTCCAGTCGACACTCGCATTACGCTCGACAAGGGCTTTGAGGGGAATCGCCGCGAGATCATCGGTGCGAATCGAGGCAAGCGCTCCGCCGTAACGCCCAAAGGGCGTCCGAATGGCGTCGCAGATGTAGGCATTCTCCATGGTTATCCTTGGAATTTCAGCGCACCCCCATTTTATACAGAACAGCGGCAACGCGCGCGACTGGCTTACGGTGCCTGGAAAGCTCCCGGTCCAATCTGCTAGGAGTGTGTGCGGTTCCGTAGCTTAACGTGGCCCCCACCCCCCATGTTTTTCATAAGTGTTGCATCTAAAAAACTTAGAGTTTTTCGTAAGTGGTTTAGAATCAACACTTGCGGGCATTTCTATAAGTGTTGATTCTAAAGGGACTTAGACTGCACCAAAATTGGCAGAAATGGAGCATTTGTGCATGGTGAACGAAGGACAGGACGTTTCGCTTCCGGAGAGGCTAGCACCCCCACCCCATCAATGATGGATCAAAGGCAAAGGATTTACAAAATTTGCATTTCGCAAGCACGTGATTCTAAACAACATATTTCCGGTTGGTCAAACAGGGCATCCATCGAAAATGCGCTCTAAAAAGAAAAGCGGGAGCAAACTCCCGCACTCCAAACAAGATTTTGCATAAGATGTATTGTACCAAAGGGATAACAAAAGTCAAGGAAAATCTAGTCCCGGGGCACCACGTTAGGCTTTAGGTTCTTGGGGAGGTGACGCTCGAGCGTTTCGGTCAGATCTGCTTTTCGTATGGGCTTGGATACGTAGTCGTCCATTCCCGCGTCCAGGCATCGTTCCCGGTCGCCTAGCATGGCGTTCGCAGTCATTGCAATAATGGGATGGTGAAAGCTTGAGCCCTCGCGCCTGCGAATCTCCTGAGTGGCTTCAAAGCCATCCATTTCCGGCATCTGACAATCCATGAAGATCGCGTCATAAGGGAGGAGACCAACCATCTCGACCGCTTCCCGGCCATTGGCGGCGACGTCGACGCGGCAGCCCAGCTTTTCCAGCAGACGAGCCGCGACCATCTGATTGACGGCGTTGTCTTCGACGATCAGAACACGCGCGCAGAAAACCGGTTGGGCGGATTCGCCAGGGAAAATCGACGTATGGCCCTTGGCCGCAGGATGATGAACGACGAACTCTGCCGACGGGGCGAGCTTCTGATTGCCCCACACAGTGATAAGAGCATTCAGAAGCTGGGATGCACGCGCCGGCTTGGTGAGGCAGGCCGAAAAACCGGCCTCCTTCATGCGGGCGGCGTCGCCTCGGACAGCGATGGAAGTAAGCAGCACTAACGCTGTATCCTTCAGCTTCGCGTCGGTCTTGACCGCGCGGGCGAGTTCTTCGCCATCCATGGTGGGCATTTGCTGCTCAAGAATCGCGATGTGGTAAGGGTCGCCTGCGGACTGCGCGGCGCGCAACAGGTTGAGAGCGTCTTCGGCGGAGTTGCTAGAATCGTTGCGCAGGCCCCAGCTATTGAGTTGCTCGCGGAGGACAAGAAGATTCGTCGGATTATTGTCCACGCACAGCACGCGGGCACCGGTCATGTCCAAATCGATTGGCACCGTGTCCAGCGGGGTTAGATCGAGGGGAAGGGGCAGCGTGAACCAGAATCGAGAGCCCTCCCCGACTTTGCTCTCGACGCCCATTTTGCCGCCCATGAGCTCCACCAACTGGTGCGAAATCGACAGGCCCAGTCCCGTGCCGCCGTACTTACGGGTGGTGGAAGTGTCGGCCTGCATAAAGCGTTCGAAGATGTGCCCCAGCTTGCCGGCAGGAATGCCGATGCCGGTGTCCACGACCGAAAAGCAAAGGCGGGCCTGGCCGGCAATCCGCTCTTCACATTCCACGCTGAGGTAAACATGTCCCTTGGTCGTGAACTTGACGGCGTTGCCGGCGAGGTTGATGAGAATTTGCCGGATGCGGCCTGGATCGCCGACAAGGCGAGAAGGTGTATCGGGTGAAAAACGCAGAATGAGGTCGATCCCCTTCTCCTGCGCCTTCGAGGCTATAAGTTCGGCTAAATCCTCGACTGCCACCCGGAGGTCGAAGGGGATGGGCTCCACGGCCATTTTACCTGCTTCGATCTTCGAGAAATCGAGGATGTCGTTGATGATCAGGAGCAACGCGTCAGCGGAACGACGCACGGTCTCGGCGTATTCACGCTGTTCGGTGGTGAGAGGGGTATCGAGAAGAAGTCCAGCCATGCCGATAACGCCGTTCATGGGCGTACGGATCTCGTGGCTCATCACGGCCAGGAACGCACTTTTGGCGGTGTTGGCAGCTTCGGCGCCTTCCTTGGCTTTGAGCAGCTCGCCATGGGACAGTTCGAGGGCCTCCAACATGCGGTTTATCCCCGCGCCGAGGCCGGCAATTTCGTCCCGCCCTTGCTGGGGGATACGCGCGGAGAGGTCGCCGGTGGCGCCAATGGCGGCCACGCTGGCGCCCAGCCGGATGACACGGGACTGCACCAAAGTTTCCATGAGCAGCATGGTCACGAGACCAAACACGAATCCCGCCATGAGCAACGACACCAGGAAATGGAACAGGCTGGCTTTCCCCTGCTGCATTATTTTTCTCGGCATGACTGCGCGCAGAATTAGATCGTCCTTTCCATAGATATCGTCGATCAGTCCATATCCGGCGATATCCTTGGAATTGAGCGGGCGCAGCAAGGTAGGCGAGGACGCGGTGAGCGCAGCGCGCGCGGATTCAATGTCGCCGGGCAACCCGGCCTCATCGAGGCGGTGCAGGGTCAAGGCGAGGTGGGAGATGCCGGCGAGGCGCGCGACCTCCGCGGCATTCAGACGGCGTCCCGCAATGAACGTGCCGCGAATCGGGCCCCGGCTTTGGCTGTCGATAATGGGCTGCGAATCAATCAGCACTGGGCCAGAGGTCAGCAGCGCTATTCCCAGCACCTTGCTCCCAGGGTGGGTGTGATGCATCAGAAGCGAGCCGGGTGCGAGATGCGCCCCGAGACCTTGAGGAATTTCCGTCGCTTTTCCCGCCACAGGATCATAGGCCTTCGTAAATACCCGCCGGCCATGGGTATCGAAGATCAGAACGAAGTCAATCCGCAAACGGGGAAACCATGGATCGGGGAATTCGCTAGTCGGAAGGTCGGGCTTTCTGCCCTCAAGGTATGCGCAGGTATCGTCCCAGGCGGCGTAATCACTAGTGGTGTTGTCGAGAGTGGCGAGGTCGTCGGTCAAAACCGCAGTGGCGCGTGCGACGTTTTGGCGCGTGTCATCTGCTTCGAGGGTGGCAAAACTTTGCATGATGGAAACGCGCGCCACGGAGTACAGGATCGCGATCAGGATCATCAGGGATAGAACGACGCTCAACAGCGTTCTTGTGCGCAGCTTCATCGGTTTAAGTTAGTCCTGACTGAAGAGGGGAGTCGTCCCAAGGGGAACGAATCCGGAAGGGACTTTTATTGTGACGCGTTGGGCAGCAAAGTCAAGGACGGTGAACAAGCGTTAACAATCCAGTTAGCCGAGTGTGTAACGCAAGGCAAATTGCTGCCCACAAGGCTGTTTCCAACAGTGGTTGGGGGGGATCATTCGTAGCGGAGAGCTTCGACCGGATTGAGGCGAGCTGCGCGGCCAGCGGGGTAGAGTCCCGCAAGGAGGCTGACGATGATTGCGAATCCGATGGCGCTGAGCGCCAGCCACCATGGCACAAAAGATATTTTTACGCCTGGGAGGTTCTGCCTGTGAAGGTAGATGGTTGTTCCCCAAGTTAGCGCCTGCCCGATCAGCCAACCCAGCGCGACACCGAAGAAACCGCCGAACAGTCCCATGGCGCCAGCTTCCGCGAAGAACAGGCTGCGCACGTCGCGGTCGGTTGCACCGAGCGCTTTCAGGATGCCGATTTCCCTGCGGCGTTCGAGAATGGCCATCACCAAAGTGTTGATGATTCCCAGTGAAGCGACGGTAAGCGCCAGGCTTCCGAAAAGGCCCAGGAAGAGATCGAACACGGTGAAGACCAGCCGGAGACCCTTGGTGGCGTCCAGCAGAGAAAAAGTCGCGAAGCCCAATTGCTTAATCGCTGCTTCGACTTGCGGGACGTCCTTGGGCGAATGAACGCGCACGGTCAATGCCATGTAGGAAGGCTTCGCGGGATTGCCAGACAGGAAGGATTGCAAGTCGTCCGGCTGAGCGACATGGAGCTGTTCGGCGGTCTTGAGCGGAAGATAAACGCGGGCGCCGCCGAACCCGCCAATGCCGGCAGAAGGGTCTGATTCGATGACGCCCACGACGCGAATTGTTTTTTCGCGCGGAACGATGGAAATGCCGCCAGGAGTGCCTTTGCCCATCATGCTATCGAGAATGTCTTCGTCGTCGGCATTTTTCGGAAGGGCAACGCGTTCCGCGTAGCGCAAGATCAGCTCTTTACCCACGAGAGATGCAGGCTGATCGGCGAGCAGTTTTGCGAACTCGATCTGCAGGATGGCTTCCTCGGCGGTTGGCGATGAAAAATATGCTCCGGTCATGCCTTCGAAAGCGCCGCTGGAGCGCGAAGAATCAGGAAGGCCGAGAACACCAGTTGATTCAGACTTACCTGCGTAGTGCACGTCCGTGACGAAGCGGATTTGGGGATAGACTTCTGTGACGTTGGAGAGTTTGCTCAGTTGCAGGCGCACGTCCTCGTCAAGAGTTCGGGAGTCCTTTTTGGGCGTTGATTCCGCCGATGGAGGCCGCCCCGGCCCGCGAAAACTCCGTTGCGAGGTAACGAAAACGGCGTCGAACAGACCCGAACGGGTGAGTCGCTGCGAGGCCAATGTCTGCAGTCCGACGCCCAGAGAAAGCATGGCTACAAGGGAAGCAACACCAACGGCAACGCCGAGTGTCGTGAGCGAATTGCGAAGCACAGCTTCGCGCAAATTGCGCACCGCCAGTTCGCTCAGATCCCGCGTTTTCAATGTTGCGCTCCGTCAGTGACGAGTCGTCCGTCGGAGAGGAGCGCGATGCGATTTGCAAACCTTTCGGCTAAGGGCCGTTCGTGCGTGACCAAGATGATGGTCATTCCCAAGGAGTCCTGAATCTCTCGCAGGAGGAGAAGAATCTGTTCTCCGTTGACGCTGTCGAGATTTCCCGTCGGTTCATCGGCAAACAAAATCGCTGGGCGATTCACGAGGGCGCGCGCGAGCGCGCCGCGCTGCTGCTCACCACCGGACAACTCGCTCGGCCGGTGGCGTCTTCTTGCTCCCAGGCCCACGCGCTCGAGCGCTTCGCCGACGCGGGTTGCTCGCTCCTGGCGATCCACTTCAGCCAGCCGCAGCGGCAACTCCACATTTTCCTCGAGAGTCATGCGGGGCAGCAGGTTAAACGATTGGAAGACCATGCCGACCGTTTCGCGGCGATAGCGCGCAAGATCGTCGGCTGCCAATTCGGCCAGATTGCGCTCCTGGACGCGGATCGCGCCGGAGGTAGGGCGGTCCAGCCCGGCCATCATGCTCAAGAGCGTGGACTTGCCAGAGCCGGAACTTCCCAAGAGTGCGACGAATTCCCCTTTTTCAACGGACAAGGAGACGGAGTCGACGGCGCGAATGACCGTTTCGCCCAGCCGATATTCCCGGGACACACTTTCAGCCTGAAGGAATGCGGTGGCGGTAGGCATGGTTGGGCCGTTCAATTGTATTACGCAAGGAAGAAGCAGATGTTACGCCGGTTTTTGTCGGCTCGTTTGAGCCCACAGGCCGATCAAAGGAGCTAATTGGCGCGGACAGACCTCACCCATGGAATAAATGCTTCGCAAGGTAAGAAATGCCCGACGTTACTTTTGCCTGATAGTTATGGGCTGAAGCAGTTTGAAATCCAGCGCACTCTCCGCCGCCAGTGTGATGTCGCGATTGCCGGTCAATCCTGCGCCACCGGTACCTGCTGCGGCGCCGATCAACGCACCGATGGCAGCGCCTTTGCCGCCACCAGCAACCGCGCCGATCGCGGCTCCGCCGGCGGCGCCACCGCCCACCATGACTGCCGTGCGCTTGCCTTTTCCTTTGCTGGACATGGTTGCACCGGACGTCTGAATCTCATGATCCTTCCCGTTGACCGTGACGCTGGTCAGCTCGAGTGCCAGCGCAGCGCCACCCTTGAAACGGCCGGCGGCTTTCGCATCTCTCACTACGCCTTCCGCGCGAGCGCCTTTGGGGATGGCGACCTTGCCTTCGACTTCAACGGGAGATTCGACTGTCGCTGTGAACTTGTCCCCGGACCTGTTGGTCTTCGAACTTATGGTTTGATCCAAGACGACAGCAATCACGGTGTCAGCAGGGATGACCAGAGGTTTGGGCTCGATGACCTTTTTCACAGCGGTCTTTGCCGCGTCCGCGATTGACGGAGCAGCGTTGGCGTCTGGGGTGGCTTGCTGATCAGCCGGCTTTTGACACCCTGCCAGCAGAACTCCGATGGAAAAGGCAGACAGCGAAATTGTAGCAAGACAGCGATTCATCAAATCCTCCCACGGGCTGGAAATCTTTATTCTTTAAACATACGCTCATCTGTCATGAAGTCAATTTAGCCCACGCAAATATCAAAACAAAGAATGTGTCCCGATCTGGTACTTGTTGCTGATTCTGGGCCTTCCTAATTGTACCGTCTCAAGTTTGATTAGAAAAAGCCAATCTTGTTGGGTTGGTTCCTCTTCTCCCGAATTGCGAAGATCAAAAGAATCAACGAATTGAGACAAAGTGAGTGTCAGGCTGGTGACGGAAATCAACTGAATCGGGCAGCGGAACATGATTTCGCCTTGGCACATGACTTGCACCTGTTTCTAGCAGGATGCGCTGCTCATTCGCGTTCTTTCTTGGCAAGGTTCGACCAAAGCGTGGGGAATCTGGAGTCCGTCCCGATTCCCGTACGTTTTGCGCCCACGCGGCGGGAAAGTAGGGTGCGCATGAGGTCTGATGCGGCCTGCACCGGCAGTTTATGACGACGAAACACGGCAAGATGCCAGGCAGCACGCAAGACGTAGGCGCTAGAGTTCTCCGGACAAACTTTCGGAAGATCGAGCGCCGTGAGTGGTGGTTGTGGGTGGCAGCGGCGGTTATAACGCTGTTACTGACGGTCGCGCTGGCAACATTTCTGCTCCCGAGTACGTCCACGCCCAGGGATTTTCAAGCCCTATATGTTCTTCCACAAGCTGTGCGAGGTCTCGTGGGTCTCGTCTTCTTGTTCGATCTTTATACCATCTATCAGCATTTGCAAATTCACAGGATTCGCCGGCAATTGATCGAACGAGAAGAGCTTTTTCATTTGATCAGCGAGAATGCCGCGGACATGATTGCGGTCGTGGATTTGGAAGGGCGCAGGATTTTCAACAGTCTCTCCTATCAAAAAATATTGGGGTACCCGCCTGACGAGCTTCAAGGCTCATCGGGATTCGAGCAGATTCATCCGGACGACCGCGAACGAGTCACACAAGCTGCCATCCGTACTCGCCAATCGGGGATGGGAACGACCCTGGAATACCGTTTCCGTCACAAGAATGGCGGCTGGATGGTGCTCGAATCCGTAGCCAGCGTCATCCGCAACGAAAAGGGCGAGCCAGAGAAACTGGTGATCGTGAACCGCGACATTACCGAACGTAAAAAAGCGCAGGAGGCTTTGTCGCGCTCGGAAGCAAGTTTCCGGTCCTTGGTCGAGGGGGCGCCTTACGGAATTTACCGTGCCACGATGACGGGCCAGTTCCTGGAAGTGAATCCCGCCTTCCAAAGAATGCTTGGCTATGAATCGGCTAAGGAGTTGTTCAATGCCGATCTTGCGACGCAGGTTTTTCGCGACTCCGCGGACTACCGACGGATGAATGAGCTTCTGGCGGAGTCCAAGGTCATGAAGGACATCGAATTGGAATGGAAGCGGCTGAGCGGCGAGCCGATCGTCGTGCGCTGCTCAGGCCACCGCGTGGAAGGCAAGGATGGTGCTCTCGATTACTTTGAAGTTTTTGCAGAAGACGTGACCGAAAGGCGCACTCTGGAGCGCCAGCTGCGAATGGCCCAGAAGATGGAGGCGATCGGAAGGTTATCGGGTGGGATCGCCCATGACTTCAACAATCTTCTGGGAGTCATCATCGGATATAGCGGTGTATTGAAGAAGTCCCTGGACAAGAACCAAACCAACTACGAATTTGCCACGGAGATCGAAAAAGCGGGCCAGCGAGCGGCTTCCTTGACTCGGCAGTTGCTGGCTTTCAGCCGGCAACAGGTATTGACGCCCTCCGTCGTGAGCTTGAATTCGCTCGTGGCGGACATGGAAAAAATGTTGCCTCGCCTGCTGGGCGAGGATATCAACGTTTCCTTGGCGCTGGATTCAGAGCTTGGAAATGTCAAAGCCGACCAGAGCCAGATCGAGCAAGTCATCATGAATCTGGCTGTGAATGCCCGGGATGCCATGCCTTCGGGCGGAAAACTCCAGATCCAAACCGCCAACATAGAACTGGACCAAGCGTACACGCGCGAACATCCAGGTTCTAAGCCAGGAAGTTACGTGATGCTTGCGATCGCAGACTCTGGGACCGGCATGAGTGCGGAGACCATTGCGCATATCTTCGAGCCGTTCTTTACCACCAAAGGTGTGGGACAGGGAACTGGCCTCGGACTTGCGACCGTGTATGGCGTCGTGAAGCAAAGCAATGGATATATTTGGGTAGACAGTACCTTGGGTAAGGGAACCGTTTTTCAAATTTACCTTCCACGGCACCTGGACGCCGAGGAAGTTTCCGTTGCGAAGGTTGAAGTTGCATCAACTGCGAGGCCGCATGGATCAGAAATGATTCTTCTCGTGGAAGACGCCGAACCTTTGCGGAAACTGGCACAAGCATTTCTCGAGTCAAACGGATTCCGCGTGTTGTCGGCCCCGTGTGGAGAAGCAGCTCTCGAGATCGCCGCGCGGCATTCGGGCAGATTCGACCTTCTACTCACGGATGTCGTCATGCCTGGCATGAATGGCCGCGTTTTGGCCGAGGAATTATCGATTCGTCAGCCAGGTCTGAGGGTGCTCTTCATGTCAGGCTACACGGATAGTTTCATCGCCGGCCATGGAGTTCTGCAAGAGGGAACCAACCTTTTGCACAAACCGTTCACGGAAGAAATTCTGATCAGTAAGGTACGGGAAGTCCTGGACAGCGCCGGGAAGCCTTTGCCCGGTTTGAAAACAGAGTTAGACCCGGTGCCGAGCGGCAGCCGTTCGCGGTGATAGGAGGAGTCGATCGATGGGAAAGTTGCTGGTGGTGGATGACGATGAGGCGCTTCGGCGGCTGATGCACCTCGAACTCAGCGACACCTACGAAGTCATTGACACAGGTGAACCTGAAGCAGGTTTGGCTCTCGCGCTGGAGCACAGGCCCGACGCCATCCTGCTCGATTTGCGCATGCCTAAGTATTCCGGCTACGAACTCTGCCAGACGTTCACCTCGTTCAGCCGGACGCAGACGATTCCTGTAGTTATTGTGAGCGGGGAGGCCGGCGCGCAAACCAAGGAACACTGCAAGCAGTTGGGCGCGGCAGGGTATTTCGAAAAGCCGCTGGATTTCGAGGCCCTTAAGGTATTCCTGAGAGGAATCGTCACGACGACTCGCCATATTCCTCGGAGCGAAGTGCGCGTCCGGTTACGGGTGCCGTTGAAGCTTCGTGGCAAGGACGCGCAAGGGAATGAGTTCGAAGAGGCGGCAACAACAGAGAACGTCAGTCTCAGTGGTTTTCTATGCAGCTGTGGCAGAGAGATCTCGATTCATTCCATCGTAGACGTATATATGGTTTCGTCGCACGACGAACACGTTGGCAGAGCACAGATCATGCACTCGGAGGCGAAGGCCCCCCCGCTCTACCGCTACGGGTGCCGCTTCACCGAAAAAAAGGGCCCCTGGGTCCTGCGGTAGCCAATTCGCTCCGGCGACAAGGGACTTCCGTGGCGCCTTAAACGAGGTCATTTCCCACACTAACTCCCGGATTTGACCAAGCCGCTCAGCGCCTGGATGTCGCTTGCCGTTGCTAACCCAAAGCTTTGGATCGATGCTGTTTCTGTGCGTACCGCCTCCCATGTTTCTTCGGGAATGTTCAAGAAAACATTAGCCACGTGCGGGTCATATAGCATTCCCGCCCCTTGTTCGATTACCTCGCGTGCTGTTTTGAAAGGGAGGGCGCGGCGGTAGGGCCGGTCGGAAGTCATGGCGTCGAAGGTGTCTGCCACGGCGAAAATTCTCGCACCCACTGGAATCGCTCTTGCCTTCAAGCCCCTCGGATATCCGCTTCCATCGCAACGCTCATGGTGCGCGAAGATAATTTCCGCAGCCTCCGCAAGAAACGAGATTCCCTTGACCAGGTCATACCCAATCTGTGCATGGCGCTGCATGATTTCGCGTTCTCTATCGGTCAGCGGGCCCGGCTTCAGGAGAATCGCGTCTGAAATCGCCAGTTTGCCGATGTCGTGCAGCCACGCTCCCATGGCGATATTTCTCATCTGCTTCTCCAGGCCCCCCAACCTCTTGGCGATCTCAATGGAGTACAGAAATACGCGGCGGGAGTGTCCCGCCGTCGGACTGTCCCGCAAATCAATGGCTGCTCCGAGTACTTCAAGCGTGTGGTCGTAGCTGCGCTCCACCTGACGCAAAGCCTCTCGAAGTTGCTGGGTCTGTTCGGCGACAAGCTCCTCGAGATGGTGACGGTAGCTTTCGACTTCCTGTTCCAACCGCTTCCTGTGCAATGCCCGCGTGAGACTGGCAAAGAGAATATTGGCATCCACCTGCAGTGGCTTGACCAGATAGTCGTCCGCACCCTGCCGCATCGCTTGGACGCCCACGCGGATGTCATCTACTCCGGTGACCACCAGGAAAATTAGATGCGGATAGATCTGTTTGACCTTTGCTAGAAGGTCCATCCCGGACATTCCCGGCATTTGCAGATCGGAAATAATCACATCTATCCGCTGTCTTTCGAGGATGCGGAGCGCTTCTTCGCCGCTATCCGCTGTTTCGCATGGAAATCCAAGGCGTGCGAGTACCACAGCCATGACCCTTCGGACGGAAGCCTCATCGTCCACGATCAACACTCGCAGTGTGACCGAATGAGCCAGGGGGACTGGTTCAGTTGCCAAGTTGCGTCCTGAGTTTGCTTCTTTGGTTGAGTTCGTCGAGATCGCTGCTCTCCTACCCGGCGGAGCACTTCCTGCACGGGGGAGACCATCTTGCACAGAATCTTGGAGGTCGAAAGCCCGCAAGTACAATTGGTTCGTCGCAGCCGTCCCAAGTCTCGAAATTCTGGGTCCAATCAGAGTTTCAATGACGGATTCGGTTCCCACAATGGAACGAAGAGCTGTGGTTCCGGCGCTCAACCTTAATTCGCCGCGGATTGCTGATACTCTTTGCGCTAACACCCGCCCGCATTTTCTTGACACTCTTCCGCACTCCGCCCAGACTGAGTGCACCCCTTCAAAATCTAAGTGTTTCGTGTGAGCCGATGCGCATTCTTGTCGCTGAAGATGACGCGCCGCTTGCGGAATTTCTGCGCCAGCGGCTCGTGCAAGAGCAATTCTCGGTACAAGTGGTTTCCAGTGGGCCGGAGGCGCAACAACTGGCTTCCGAGCAGAGCTACGATTTGGTGCTCCTCGATCTCAATCTGCCGGGAGCCGGCGGATTAGAGATTTTGCGCGGGATTCGTTCCAAACGGCCGGATTTGCCGGTGGTCATCGTGACGGACGCCAACATAGTCGAGGAACGCGTCCGCGGGCTCGATGCCGGAGCGGACGACTACATGGCAAAGCCTTTTGCGTTTGCCGAACTTGCGGCGCGCATTCGCGCTGTCCTGCGCAGAGGCAGCCGGCCCTCGCGCTCGATTCTCCAGATTGAAGACCTCGAAGTCGATCGTGTCAGTCACTCCGTGCGACGCGGGACTCACAACATCGATCTCAGCCCAAAGGAGTTCGCTCTGCTGGAATTCCTGATGCGCCACGAAGGCCAGCCCGTTTCCCGCACTTCCATTGTCGAGCAAGTGTGGAAACTCAATTTCGACACCACGACGAATGTCGTGGACGTCTACATCAACTATCTTCGCCGCAAGGTCGATTCCGGATACGACCGCGCCCTCATTCGCACGATTCGCGGCGTCGGCTACCAAATCGGCGGCAACGGCCAGCACGCGTAAAGCGCCAGAAAATTTGTCCGCAGGAGTCCTGAGGCTAAGGTCAACTTGCAGTCGTTTGGCTGTTCACTAGTTTTCGGTGCTTATCCAGCTTGTTCTGGATTCGGCACTGGTTCGGCGCTCTCTTTTTTGATGGAGTTGAGGTAGAGCCACCGCAGCAAAACATACCAGACCAGCAGGAGTAAACAGAACCTGACCAACTCTGGTAGGGCATCTTGGAGCGAAAAGCCCGGCAAAGATGTTGTGCCCGGCACCAATCCCCCGTATTGCTTTCGCGAAATCCAGCCTGCAACAGGCGAAGCAAAGATATTCACAAAGTGCAGAACACCCTGGGCGAAAAGGTACCCGAGAGCGATTGCGCCAACATAGCTGTCGACCACAGCCTGCTTCAACCGATTAAGCATTGTTTCTCCTTGCTAGTCTGGTGCGGTATTTGCTTAGGCTGCAAAGCGGTCCGATACCATACACCCAGCGGGACAAAAGCCCGGCTGCGGCCAGGTAGACGAAAGAATTGAACAGGTATGAAAATGTAAAGAACAACGTGAAGCGGTCCTTCAGATCAAGTGTGTATGAAAAGTAGGGAATATCAAGGATCGCCACGGCGGTGAACAAGAAGCTGACGACGCGGGAAAGCGGGCCCCATAAAGCCCAGAATGCGGAGTCAAGCGACCGAAAGAGAAGGACCGCGATAGCAACGGCAGAAACGTGGGAGTCAGCTAAGATTTTGCGAAGAGAAGGTTTCACACTTTCACCGCTAGTCGGCATTTTCGCAGGTTAACTTGATTCGGCCAATTGAAACTCTCCAGTGGGTTCCTGACCATCAATGGACATATAACGCGGTTATCGGGGAAGGGAAGTCTGTGGTGTAAGCTAGCGGGCAGATGCTGGGAATGCACCGGCGGAGGTTTCCTTGGTAGAAAATTCCAACGCTGTGCGTGCCGTGCTATGGGCCGGCTTTGCCTGCGGCGTCTTGGACATTA
>Ga0209648_10002993_pt1 | contig 14104 bp, 10 predicted proteins | sample GraSoi2013_115cm_FD_185830 | JGI IMG/M metagenome (GOLD analysis project Ga0209648, IMG submission 185830) | Grasslands soil microbial communities from the Angelo Coastal Reserve, California, USA - Sample 9_17_2013_115cm (SPAdes) (version 2) | ecosystem: Environmental > Terrestrial > Soil >...
GAAGGTGATGCCGAGATCGGCGTGCAGGCGGCGCATTTCCAGCTGCAAATTCTCGCGGAGCTGCTTGTCGAGGGCGCCCAGCGGCTCGTCCATCAGCAGAAGGCGCGGCTTGAAGACGATGGCGCGTGCCAGTGCGACGCGTTGCTGCTGGCCGCCGGAAAGCTGGCGCGGATAGCGCTCGCCATAGCCCGGCAGATGAACCAGCTCGAGCGCCTCGCCGACCAGCTTCGCCCGCTCCGCCTTGGCGACGCCGCGCTGCTTCAGGGGGAAGCCGATATTCTCGGCGACCGTGAGATGGGGAAACAGCGCGTAGTTCTGGAACACCATGCCGATGTTGCGGCGGTAGGGCGGCATGGCGACCACCGACTTGGCGTCGATGGCGATGTCGCCGGCGGTCGGTATCTCGAAGCCCGCGATCATCATCAGCGTCGTCGTCTTGCCCGATCCGCTCGGCCCCAGCAGCGTCAAAAACTCGCCCGAGCGGATGTCGAGCGAGACGCCGGCCACCGCGGCGACGCCGTCGTAGCTCTTCTCCAGATCGGTCAGCGACACCGAGGCGCCGCGGCCGGCTCCAGCCATCGCCGTCAGCTCAGCAGCCATTTGTTGAAACGGTTGACGACGGCTTCGCGATTGTCGATCCACCAATCGTAATTGTAGTTCACGAGCTGCGACTTGATGGCGGGAGCGCTCGGCAGCACTTCCAGTCGCTCGGCCGGGATGTACTCGTTCGACTTGTTGTTGACCGAGCCGTAGGGGATGCCGAGCGCGACGCGGGCCTGCGGGATCGCCATCGTCGAGTAGGCTGCGAACTTCATGGCGTTGCCCTTGTTCTTGGCGCCCTTCGGGATGCCCCATGCGTCGCGCTTCAGCAGACCCTGGCTCCAGCTGATGGCCGCCGGAACGCCCGCCGCCTGCAGCGCCGCCATGCGGCCGTTCCAGACGGTGGTCATGACGACCTCGCGGTCGGTCAGCATCTGGATCGGCACGGCGCCGGTGTCCCACCACTTGACGACGTCTTTCTTGATCTTGTCGTAGCTTGCGAAGCCCTTGTCGATGTCGAGCGGATAGAGCTTATCGGGCGGCACGCCGGCCGCCATCAGCGCGAACTCCAGTTCGGGCCAGCCGCCCGCGCTCGTGCCGACCATGGCGCGGTCGCCGGCAAACTTCTTGGTGTCCCAGAAATCGGCCCAGCCTTTCGGCACGGCGCCCTTGAAGGCGTCGGTGCGGTAGGCCATCACCTGCGCCCACACCAGCATTTCCAGGCCGTACTCGAAGCGGTAGGCCGCATCGACGCCTGGATCGACGATGTCGTAGTCGATCTTCTCGAAGTAGTCGCCGCGCTTCTGCAGGTTCATGATCGAGCCGCGGCTGAGCTGTGCCAAGTCCCACTCGACGTTGCCGGTCTCGACCATGGCCTTGACCTTGGTCGGGTCGGAGCCTGGAAACGGGCGGACCTTGATGCCGCTGAGCTTCTCGAACGGTTCGAAATAGCCGCGCTGCTGCGCCTCCTGCATGGTGCCGCCGAAGGTGGCGATGCGGACCTCACCGGTGCCCTTGAGCGCGTCCGGGATCGACGTGACCTCGGGCCAGGCGGCTTGCGCGCTCGCCGGACGGATGAACGGCGCGGCGAGACCGGCGCCTAAAAGCCCCAAGGCGGTGCGGCGGCTGAATTCGGTCTGGGAACGATGTTTACGCATGATGGCTGCCTGCCTTCCTGCTCGGGTTGATCAGAACGCCAAAAGATTGTCGCGGAACTGCGCGTGCTCGTAGGTCTTGCGCATCAGGCCGCGATCCTGGAGGGCGGGGATCAGCCCGTCCTCGATCTCGGCCAGGGTGCGGCGGTTGACGTTGGGCATGGAGAACAGGAAGCCGTCGCCGCCCACTTCCTGCATGACCTCGCCCATGCGGGCGGCGACGGCGTCGGGCGTGCCGACGAGTTCGACCGACAGGTCGACCGCGTTGAAGCTCGCCATGGTCTCGCGGATGGAGCGGCCGCTCGCCATCGTACGGAACTGCTCGAGGTTCAGCTGATGGCCGTTGGTCGTCACGTGATCGGGCAGCGGCTTGTCGAGATCGAACTTGGCAAAATCGATGTTGGTCACCTTGCCGAAATGCGCCAGCCGCTCTTCGATGTGCTCCATGGCGAGGCAGGCCCGCTTGCGCTTGCGCTCCTGCGCTTCTTCCATGGTTTCGCCCAGGATCGGATTGATGAGATACAGCACCTTGCAGTCGGCGGGTTTGCGGCCCTGCGCGACCATGTGCTTGTGCACATCCTCGCGATAGGCGCGCATGGCCTCGATGCCCTTGGCATTGACGACGATGGTGTCGGCATGGGCGGCGGCGAACCTGCGGCCGCGCGGCGAGCCGCCGGCCTGTGCGATAACCGGCTGGCCCTGCGGCCCGGGACCTGAGTTGAGCGGGCCGCGCGTGCTGAAATACTTGCCGTTGTAGTTGACGGCGTGGACCTTGGTGTGATCGACCAGCACGCCGCTCTTGCGGTCGGCTATGATCGCGTCTGGCTCCCACGAACCCCACAGGCCGCGGCAGACCTCCATGTATTCGTCCGCCATGTCGTAGCGCAGGTCATGGTCGGGCATGCCCTGCATGCCGAAGTTCATCGCTGCGAAATCCGAGCTGCCGGTAACGGCATTCCAGCCGATGCGTCCGCCGGACACCTGATCGAGCGTCGCCACCAGGCGCGCCAGCAGGTAGGGGTGATAGGCGTAGGTGCCGAAGGTGGGAACGATGCCGATGCGCGACGTCACTTGCGTCATCAGCGCCGCCACCACCGACGGGTCCTGGCGCGGCACGGCGATGCCGTTCTTGAGGTAGATCTCGGTCGAGCCGCCGAAGCTCTCCCCGACATAGGACGAATCCTCGAGCAGGATGTAATCGAAGCAGGCGCGCTCCAGGGTGCGCGCCATGTTCAGGAACAGCTCGGGCGTCATCCAGGTCTGACCGATATGTCCGGTCCACGGCTCGGCCCAGGCCTGCACGCTCGATCCTTGCAAGAACCACGCGAGATGAAACGGTTTGGTGGTCACTGCTGCGCTCTCCACGATTGTCCTGCCCCGACCCGGATGGGTGAGGGAGACGCAAATACTGTGCCGGGGGCGTGGCTTGATCAACGGCGCTTGGCAATCGGAACCAGGAAGACGTTATAGCTGTCCGATTGCCAAGCGTGAGAGCCTGCCGCGACGCCCATTTCGCGCTTCGGGCCACGGCTGGCCGGCGTAGGCGGCTTGCGGCCTAGCGTCCGCGAAACGTCCTGTCGACCTGTTCGAGCATCGGCTTCACGAGATACGACATCACGGTTCGCGGCGACGTCTCGATGAAGGCCTCGACAGGCATGCCCGCCACGGGGCGCAATCCGTCCATGCGCGCGAGCTCGCTGTCGGGGATGCGGATCCTGACCGAGTAGTAGCTTTCGTTTCGCTTTTCGTCCTGCGTGACGTCGGCGCCGATTTCGATCACCTCGCCGTTCAATTCGGGCGTCGTGCGCCGGTTGAACGCGGAGAACCGCACGACCGCCCGCTGCCCCATATGAATCTGGTCGACGTCCGTGGGCTGCACCTTGGCTTCGATGATCAGGGCGTCGCTGTCGGGCACGACCAGCATGACCACTTCGCCGGCCTGGATCACGCCGCCGACGGTATGAACGGCACGCTGGAAGATCTTGCCGTCCTGCGGCGCGATGAGATCGATGCGCTTCAGCAGGTCCTCGGCCGCGACCCGCTTTTCGACCAGCTCGGATTTCTTGCCGCGAATTTCGGCGAGATCCTTGCCGACATCGGTGCGCAGATCCTCGTCGATCTGGAGAATTTTCAGCTGAGTCTCGGCAATTCGACCGCGCGCCTGCGCGATCGAGGCGATCAGCGCGCCGCGCTCGCCTTCGAGGCGGGCACCGTCGCGCTCGAGCGTGGTCACGCGGCTGAAGGGCACCAGGTTCTGCTTCCACAGTCCGCGCACGCCCGCGAGCTCCTGCTGGATCCAATCAATCTCCTTCGATTTTGCCGTCTCCTGCTCGACGTTGCCCTGGATCTGCTGGCGCAGCTGATCGACCTGCTCCAAGAGCTGGGCCTTTTGCCCGGCGCGGCCGGCCTGGCGGATCTCGAACAGCCTTTGTTCGCTCGCCACCACCTGGGCCACTTCCGGATCGTCGCGGCGGGACAGCAGCTCGGCGGGAAACGTGACCTTGTCCGAGCCGTCGCGTTCGGCCTCGTCGCGCGCCTGGCGCGCCGCCAGCTCGTCGAGGGCCTTGGTGACGATGGCGAGGTTGGTGCGCGCCTGCGTTTCATCGAGGCGGGCCACGACATCGCCTTTCTTGACGTGGTCGCCATCCTTGACCCGGAGGTCGCCGACCACTCCGCCGGTCGGGTGCTGCACCTTCTTCACGTTGGAATCGACGACGAGCTTGCCCGGCGCGATCACGGCACCGGAGATCTCGGTCAGCGTCGCCCATCCGAAGACAATAGCGCCCACGACGAGGACGGCGGCGAGGCCCACGAAAAGATGGCGCCGCAGCGACTGATGGAAGGGATCTTTGCCGTTCAAGACGCACTCTCCTGCGAACGGGCGCCGCCGCGCAGCGGCACGGGTTCGGCGGTTCGTCCGCGCGGCGGCGCTTCGCGCAGGACGGACTCCTTCGGTCCGACGGCCTGCGGCCGTCCGTTCAGCATGATGAGGACGTTGTCGACGCCGGCCAGCGCGCTCGGACGATGGGCGACCACGACGACGACGCCGCCGCGCGCCCGAACGCCCAGAATGGCGCCGGTCAAGGCATCGTCGCCGTCGCGATCGAGATTGGAATTGGGCTCGTCGAGAACGACCAGGAACGGCTCGCCGTAGAGCGCCCGGGCGAGGCCGATCCTCTGACGCTGGCCCGACGACAGGGCAGCGCCGCCTTCACCGACCTGGGTCTCGTAGCCGTCGGGCAAGGCCAGGATCAATTCATGCACCCCGGCCGCCTTGGCCGCGGCGATCACCGCGTCCGCCGGCGGCTCGGCATCGAAGCGCGAGATGTTCTGCGCCACGGTGCCGCCGAACAGCTCCATGTCTTGCGGCAGGTAGCCGATATGCGGCCCCAAGGCTTCCGCCGACCACTGATCGAGGGCGGCGCCGTCGATCCGGATCTTGCCCTGGGCGGTTGGCCAGACGCCGACGATGGCCCGCGCCAGGGAAGACTTTCCCGACGCACTGGGGCCGATCACGCCCAGCCCCTGGCCCGCCTTGAGCTGGAAGGCGACGCCCTGGACGACCAGCCGCTGGGTGCCGGGCGGGCTCACGCTCACGGCTTCGAGGCTGAGCGAAGCGGCCGGTTTCGGCAGCTCCATGCGCGCCTGGTCGGCCGGCAGCATGCCGAGCAGGCCGTTGAGGCGCCGCCAGCTCTGGCGCGCCGCGGCGAAGCCGCGCCAGTTGGCGATCGCCACCTCGACAGGGGCCAAGGCGCGCGACGTCAGGATCGAGCTCGCGATGATGATGCCGGCCGACGCCTGCTGATTGACCACGAGATAGGCGCCGACCCCCAGAACGGCCGACTGCAGCGCCATGCGCAGGACTCGCGAAAGCCCGCCCAGCCCGCCGGCGATGTCGGCCACGCGCTGCTGCGCCCTGAGATGGCGCCGGTTGTAGTCGCTCCAGCGCAAGGCCAGCCGTCCGGTCATGCCCATGGCCTGAACGACCTCGGCGTTGCGGCGGCTGGCTTCGGCCAGCGCCATCCGGCTGTCCGCCAGGCCGGAGGCTTCGCGCGCCGGCTGGCGGCTCAGGAATTCGGTCAACAGCGTGATGGTGACGAGGATCACCCCGCCTAGCGTCGCTGTTATCCCGATCAAGGGATGGAACAGGAAGCAGATCGCGAGATAGAGCGGCATCCACGGCAGATCGAACAGCGCCGCCGGGCCCACGGTCGACATGAACGAACGGATGCGGTCGAGATCGTGCAGCGGCTGGTAGCCCGGCGGCGTCAGCGCCTTCAAAGGCAGCTTGGCGGCGACTTCGTAGACGCGCTGGCTCAGGGTCTCGTCGATCGACCCCGCGATCCGCACCAGGACGCGGCCGCGGACGATGTCGAGGAGGCCCTGAAAGCCGAACAGGATCGCCGCCAGGATGCTGATGCCCACCAGGGTCGGGATGCTACGGCTCGGTATCACCCGGTCGTAGACTTCGAGCATGAAGATCGGCCCGGTCAGCTGCAGCATGTTGAGCGCGGCGCTGAACAGGCCGATGCCGACGAAGGCGTGGCGGCAATCGGCCAGCGCCGTCGACAAGGGCGACCGTGGCCCGTGGCGCCGCCAGCGATGGCCGGCCGCGGGCCGTGAGGCGGCCGGGTTCGCCGTTGAAGGGCTTGCTGCTGCCATCGAGCCCCTGAGGTCTCCTTTCGGCAAGGTCATCCTGCACGCTAAGACTGCAGCATAAGGCTCGACTATGCATCGGGAATCGCAAACGGCCAGGTTCGAAAGTTTCTCCCGATAAAGCGTTTGACCCTGCCGGCAAGGCCCGCAGACGCCTGTGTCCGGACAGAGTCGACCGTTTCGCCGAGGACGATATCGAGCGTGTCGCTGGCCTCGCCGGCGGCGATCTCGGCGCAGGCGGAGAGTTCCTCCAGACGGCCGAGCGCCGCCAGCGCGGCAGAGGCCACGCCCTCGCTGCTGTAGTCGGCGATCTCGACGCCCCACCCGCCCTCGAAGGCCGGCTGGGCGAAGGCGCAGCCCTCGGTGGCGATGACGGGGATGCCGAGGCGCTGGGCCTCGGTGAACACGCCGGACCCTCGCGACTTGTAGACATTCCGGTCATAGGGCAGCAGCACCAGATCTGCCCGGGCGAGCCATGCCGCGTATTCCTCTTGCGCGAGCACGTCCTGGCGAACCACGACCCGTTTGCCCAGGGCCGACAGGCAGTCGAATGTCGATTGCTCGTCCTCGGCATCCGATCCTTCGACGATGCCGTGGATCAGGAACGTGACGTCGCGACGACGTCGAAGCACCTGCTCGATCGCCTCCGGCAGCAGCCGGTAGCCCTTGGGCCGATTGGCGAACCCGATGCAGACGACGGTCGCCGCTGAGCCCAGCCTTTCGGCGCGGGCAGTTCGGCCGGCCAGCACGAGGCCGGGGGCCGGCGCGATCTGGACATCGAGATCGAGAAGCGCGCGGTAGAACGCCGCCATCGCCGGGGTTTCGCAATACGCTTGCAGGCGTCGTTCGCTTCCGGCGCGTATGTTCAGGCCGGCCCTGAGGTTGGCGAAGGCATCGCGGCATTCGGCATTGACGGCGGCGGCAAGCGGATCGTTCGTCGCCGCCATGTGGTGCGGTCCGTACAGGAGCCACAGCACGACGTGCGGTGCGTACACCCGCCTACGCTGCTTCAAATGCAGCGCAACGGCCATGGCCAGGACCTGGTCGCAACAGGGAAGAATGAGGAGGTCGGCCGAAGGGCCCCGCTGCAGCGCCTGCGACAGTTGCCGGCCAGTCTCGGCGACGTTGCGGGCGAACTCGCCGGCATCCAAGTAGTCCCTGCCATACACCGATTTGGTGAAGGACGGCGTGCAGCCGAGATCGCGCACGACCTCGTGGTCGGCATAGGCCGATCCCAGGCATGAGAAGCCGATGCCGCGCTTCGACAACTCGCCCTGCAGCCGCAAAACCGCGTTGTAGTGATGCCCTCCCTTGGTGCGGAGCGCCGGGTCGATGATCAAGGCTCTCATGGCGGGAAAAACCTCCGCCACGGCGGCCGCACCATTTCGGCGGCGCGCCGGGCCAGCATGGCGAGGCGCCAGCGCCGGCTGAACTCACAGGCTCGATAGAGATGCTGCTCGGGCGCGCGCACCTGGAGGGGCGGAAAAATGCAGAGCTCGCCCGATCGCGCGATCGCCTCGTTGAAGGCGACATGTTCCGAGACTTCGCGGCCGGCGCCGTCGAGGCCGCAATAACGGGCGGCCAGCGCAGCGGACAGCCGGTAGATGCCGAGGCCACCGAAAGCCGATCGCACGGCGATCGGCGGCAGCGCGGCGGGAATCTCGATCTGCCGGGCGAAGACCTCGCGGAACTTGGCGGCTTCGAAGCTCTCTTCCTCAGGCCGCCCCCAGATCGGATGCCAGCAGTCCTGCGGGCACCAGCGATCGTGACGCAACGCCCAGACGTCGTAATAACGCGGCGCCGCGTTGGCCAGGACGGCAGCCCTCGCCGGACAGCCGTCGAGCCAGCGGACGGCTTGCGCAAAACCGTCGGCACGTGTGGGAAATGCCAGGACGTCGTCGAGGTCGGCCATCACGAGGTGATCGTAGCCCGTCCAGTCGGAGCGGCGGATTTCGTCGAGGCAAACATTGCGCGCATAGGCAATGCGCTCGGTGCGCTTGGGCAGCCGGTCCGCCAGAACACCAAGATCGATTACTTTGCCGCGACGACCCCCATGGCGGGCATCGCCTAGCCAACGCTGCAGGATCGAGAGCGAATCGTCGGTGCTGTCGCTGACCACGAAGACGAAGGACGTCTCGGCATAGGACGCGGCAAAGCGGCTGAGAGTCGCCAGCACGCCGGGAAGGTGGACCGCGCAGTCTCGCGCCACGCCGGCGAACACAGCGCTCGACTGGGCGGGAGAACTCACCGACGACGCGTCTGCCTTGCCGAACAACCTCCCCAGCACGCCGCTTCGGCGGGGCTTCGCCGGTTCGGCCGCCGGCGGCTCGCCGATCGCGCCTGCGATCAACGCCATGGCCTCGCCGTGACGCCCTTCGCCAAAGGCCATGCGGAAGGCCTCGGCGTCGCTTTCCAGGACAGTGCGGATCAGCTGCAGGATGGGGGTGCGGACGGACTCCCAGGCCCGCGTCGAGGAATTGTATCTGCCACCCATGACGGTGGCGTTCGAGTGCTTGTTCCGACCGTGCATGCGATAGGCATAGAGCGCCTCGTGGATCGCAATGACGCCGGTGAAGAGAGCGGCGAAGGTCGACAGGTAGAAATCGACATAAAGCCTGAGATCGTCGTTCGGCGGCACGAGCACGAGGTCCACGAAGCTGCGCCGGAACATCATGCTCGCCGTGCTGTTCGTGGCGCCGCCCGGCGTCCAGTGGGGGTGGAACGTGATCTCCCCGTTGGTCGGCCAGGCAAGCTCGCCGGTTTTCGGATCGATCGCCGGGATCAGCGCGGCATCGATCGTTCGCGGCGATGTCTCGGTGGGAATGGCATCGAACCACCAGGCGGTTCCGGCAAGCATCCGGTCGTCGGCATCGATGATGTGGGAATCGCAGTAGGTCAGCGCGACCGGAAAGTCGGCGTTCAGGTGCGCGGCGATATGCCGGGCAATGAAGTCATCGTACCACAGGTCGTCCGAATCGAGGAAGCAGACGAACGGCGTGTCCAGCTCGGCCAGGCCGCGCCGAATCGCGCCGCCTTGTCCGACGTTCGACTCGAGCTTGATGTAGCCAAAGCGGGCGTCGCCCAGCTGCGAAAGGCACTCCCGGATCGTCTCGTCGGACCGGTCGGTCGAGGCATCGTCGACGACGACCGCGCGGATGTTCCGGACGGTCTGCCGCGCCACCGATTCGATGGCCTTTGCGATGAAGTCGCGGTTATTGTGATTGGCGATGACCACGCCAACGGTGGGAGCTACCGGCATTCTCGTTGAACCATGCTTTTGGGGAGCTTCACCGCAGGGAGCAATCCGCGCATCGTCGCAGTGACTTAGGGGTGAGCCCCTGGCGCTGCCGGTTTCAGGCGTAAATGCAGCGTTTCCCCGATGCGGAACAACGAAACCTCCCTTCCGCTTGCCCTTGGCCGTATAGTCCGCTTGGATGGGATTGTTATCAATGAGAAGTAGAGGGGGAATCGGCGCATGAGCGACGTCCAGTACAAGGTCGCGAAAACGGTTCGCGAGGCGGCCAGCCTGATGCTTGCCGCCAAGGGCAAGGGTCGGGTTCTGGCCGGCGGCACCGACCTTCTGGTCCAGATGAAGTCGGGCATGGTGGCCCCCGGCGTGATCGTCGACGTCAAGAAAATCCCCGAAATGACCACCATCACCGAGACCAAGGGCAGTTTCCGCATCGGTGCGGCCACGCCCGCGGCGGTGGTCGGCGAGCACAAGAAGCTGAAGAAGACCTGGCCGGGCGTCGTCGAGGCCATCAACCTGATCGGCTCGACCCAGGTCCAGGGCCGCGCCTCGGCCGGCGGCAATCTGTGCAACGCCTCGCCCGCCGCTGACAGCGTGCCGGCGCTGGTCGCGGCCGGCGCCGTCGTGACCATCCAGGGACCAAAGACCCGCCGCCAGGTGCCGGTCGAGAAGTTCGCCGTCGGACCCGGCAAGACCACGCTGAAGCCGGGCGAGATCGTCGTCAGCCTGACCCTGCCCGCCCGGCCGCGCGGCTCGGGCGACGCCTATCTTCGGCTGATCCCGCGCACCGAGATGGACATCGCCGTGGTCGGCTGCGGCGTCAGCCTTGTCATGAAGGGCGACACCTGCGTCTCGGCCCGCGTCGGGCTGGGCGCGGTGGCGCCGACCGTGCTGCTGGTCGAAGCCGCCGGCAAGGCGCTCACCGGCTCCAAGCTCGACGACGCGGCGCTCGACGCCGCCGCCAATGCCTGCTCGGCCGCCTGCCGGCCGATCGACGACAAGCGCGGCACCATCCGCTATCGTACCAAGATTGCCGGCGTCCTGCTGAAACGCGCCACGGCGATCGCGCGCGATCGCGCCAACGGCATTTCAAAGCAAGCACACTGAGCCAGGGACACTGAAAATGGCCAAGATCCACGTCACCACCACCATCAACGGCGCGCCGACTGAGTTCCTCTGCGAGCCCAACCAGACCCTGCTCGACGCGCTGCGCGACAATCTAGGGCTCACCGGCAGCAAGGAAGGCTGCGGCTCGGGCGATTGCGGTGCCTGCAGCGTCACGATCGACGGGCGGCTCGTCTGCAGCTGCCTGGTGCTGGCCCCCGAGGCCCAGGGCGCCAAGGTCGAGACCATCGAAGGCATGGCGAGCGGCGACAAGCTGCATCCGCTTCAGAAGAAGTTTATCGAGATGGCCGCCTTGCAGTGCGGCATCTGCACGCCCGGCTTTCTGGTCGCCTCGCGCGCGCTGCTCGAGCGCAACAACAATCCGACCGAAACCGAGGTCCGCTTCTGGCTGGCCGGCAACCTCTGCCGCTGCACCGGCTACGACAAGATCATCCACGCAGTCCTCGATGTGGCCGCCGAAATGAGGGAGACCGCCAAGTGAGCAACGCCCCCAATACCAACGGCAAGTACAAGTGGATCGGCACGCGCCCCGACCGTCCCGACGGCGCCGACAAGGTCACCGGCCGCGCCCGCTTCGCCGCCGACTTCAACCTGCCCGGCCAGCTGATCGGCAGGGTGCTGCGCAGCCCGCACGCGCACGCGCGCATCAAGTCGATCGACACGTCCAAGGCCGAGACCTTGGCCGGCGTGAAGGCGGTGGTGACCGCCAAGGATTTCCCCGAGCAGGCCGACCTCACGGTTCCCGCCGGCGAGATGCAGGTCAATCTGCGCGACATCACGCGCAACGTCATGGCGCGCGAGAAGGTGCTCTATGAAGGTCACGCCGTGGCCGCCGTCGCCGCCACCACGGATGCGATCGCCAAGCAGGCGCTGTCGCTGATCAAGGTCGACTACCAGATCCTGCCGCATGTCATCGACGTCGGCGAGGCGATGAAGCCCGACGCGCCGGTACTGCACGACCATCTCATGACCGACGGCGCCAAGCCGCCGGCGACCAAGGCGTCGAACATCGCCAAGCGCATCGAGTTCGCCAAGGGCGACATCGCGGCGGGCTTCGCCAAGGCCGAGATCGTGATCGAGCGCGATTACACCACGCAGGCGGTGCACCAGGGCTACATCGAGCCGCACGCCGCCCTGGCGAGCGCCAGCGAGGACGGCCAGGTCCAGGTCTGGTCGACGACCCAGGGCCACTTCCAGGTGCGCGGCTTCTGCGCCCGCCTGCTCAACATCGAGACCTCGCAGATCCGTGTGACGCCGTCGGAAATCGGTGGCGGCTTCGGCGGCAAGACCGTGGTCTATCTCGAGCCGCTGGCGATCCGCCTGTCGCAGAAGTCCGGCAAGCCGGTGAAGATGACGATGTCGCGCGAGGACGTGTTCCGCGCCTCCGGCCCGGCGCCGGGCGGCAACGTCAAGGTCAAGATCGGCGCCATGAAGGACGGCCGCATCGTCGCTGCCCAATGCGAAGTGGCGATGCAGGCGGGCGCCTTCCCGGGCTCGCCGGTCGGGCCGGCCTGCATGTGCAGCTTCGCCTGCTACGACATCGACAACATCCACGTCGTGGGCTTCGACGTCGTCAGCAACCGGCCCAAGGTTGCAGCCTATCGCGCGCCCGGGGCGCCGATCTCGGCGTGGGCCGTCGAATCGACCATCGACCTGCTGTCCCAGCAGCTCAAGATGGATCCGATCGAGCTCCGCCTGAAGAACGCCGCCACCAAGGGCACCAAGACGCACTACGGCGTCACCTTCGGCACCATCGGCATGGTCGAGACGCTCGAGGCTGCGAAGAACTCGCCGCACTACAAGGCGCCGGTCAAGCCGGGCTTCGCGCGCGGCGTCGCCGCCGGCTTCTGGTTCAATGTCGGCGCCGATTCGAGCGCGGCCGCCCATGTCGGCGAAGACGGCTCGGTGACGGTGATCTCGGGCAATCCCGATATCGGCGGCAGTCGCGCCTCGCTCGCCTTGATGGCGGCCGAGGAACTCGGCGTCGATTACGACAAGGTGCGGCCGGTGATCGCCGACACCGCATCGATCGGCTTCAACTTCGTGACCGGCGGCAGCCGCGTCACCTTCGCCACCGGCCTCGCCGTGGTGAACTCGGTGCGCGACCTTATCCGCGAATTGAAGGGCCGCGCCGCCAAGACCTGGAATGTCGATCCCGACGGCGTGATCTGGGAGAACGGCATGGCCAAGCCCGCCGGCTCCAACGTCGGCACCTTCGAACCGCTCACGATCGCCCAGCTCGCGGCGACGGCGGGCAGGACCGGCGGGCCGATCAACGGCCATGCCCAGCTCAACGTCACCGGCGCCGGCCCGGGTTTCGGCGTGCACGTCGTCGATCTCGCCGTCGATGCCGACACCGGCATCGTCACCATCGGCCGTTACACCGCGGCGCAGGACGTCGGCACCGCCATCCATCCGTCCTATGTCGAAGGCCAGCTCCAGGGCGGCGCGGTGCAGGGCATCGGCTGGGCGTTGAACGAGGAGTACATCTACAACGCCCAGGGCAGGCTCTCGAACCCGGGCTTCCTCGACTACCGCATCCCGGTCGCCTCCGACCTGCCGATGATCGAGACCGTGCTGGTCGAGGTGCCCAACCCGACGCATCCCTACGGCGTGCGCGGCGTCGGCGAGGTGCCGATCGTGCCGCCCACCGCCGCGGTCGGCAACGCCGTCGCCCGCGCCACCGGCGTGCGCATGCTCGACCTGCCGATGTCGCCACCGCGCCTGTCCGAGGCGCTCGACGCGGCGCTGCCGAGGATGGCCGCGGAGTAGCTTCGCTGGGCGCGCGTGACTCCAGTCGCGCGTCATGTCTTCCGGACCGCGAGCGTCCCGCTCGCTCATGAGCGAGCGGGACGCTCGCGGTCCAAATGAGCTTGGGAAGTCGCGTTATCTTCCCTTGAACGCCCTCGTGATCTGATCCCGCATCGGCTTCACGAGATAGGACATCACCGTGCGTGGTGAGGTCTGGATGAAGGCTTCGACCGGCATGCCGGCCATGAGCTTCGACCCTTCGAGGCGCGCCAGCTCGCCGTCGGCGACGCGGATGCGCACGGCGTAGTAGCTCTCGTTCTTCTTCTCCTCCTGCGTGACGTCGGCGCCGATGCGCACGACCTCGCCGTTGAGTTCGGGCGTGGTGCGCTGGTTGAACGCGGTGAAGCGCAGCACGGCTTGCTGCCCCATATGGACCTGGTCGATCTCGTGCGGCTGGATCTTGGCCTCGATGATGAGGCTGTCGCCGTCGGGCACGATCAGCATCACGGCCTCGCCCGCCTGGATCACGCCGCCCACCGTGTGCACGCTCTGCTGGAAGACCTTGCCGTCCTTGCGGCGCGACCAGGTCGATGCGCTTCAGCTGATCCTCGGCCGCGACCCGCTTTTC
>Ga0209648_10002995_pt1 | contig 14102 bp, 13 predicted proteins | sample GraSoi2013_115cm_FD_185830 | JGI IMG/M metagenome (GOLD analysis project Ga0209648, IMG submission 185830) | Grasslands soil microbial communities from the Angelo Coastal Reserve, California, USA - Sample 9_17_2013_115cm (SPAdes) (version 2) | ecosystem: Environmental > Terrestrial > Soil >...
TGCCGCCGCACCATAAGCCATGCTGCATATCAGGCGTCGTGGAGGCACTGGGAGCCGCCGGGCGCAAACAAGATCGACGTGAATGAAGACGATCCGGGGCGGCCGGGACAAGCCAGGCCGCGACCCGGGAGAGGCAAAGTCTTTAAGTCTCATGAGCAGCCACGGGAAGCGTTTCGACGACGTCATCGCAGCGATCGATGAGGCCAATGCGCGCGATCCCAAGATCGTGCAGATCGGCAGCCGCACCGTGCCGGCGGAACTCCTGTATGGCCAACGCATGAGCGACGCGCTCGCCGGGATGGCCGCGAATGCGTCGGAGCTATTGCGGATCGCCGTGCGTGGGCAGCACATCGAGCGCTGGACGTCGCCACGAAACGGCTATCCGGCGGGCCGCGCCGGTTACCTGAAATGGCGCAACGATCTCAAGGAATATCACGCCCGCCGCCTCGGCGAGATCATGGCCGCTGCGGGCTATGCGCCGCAGGACGCTGCCCGCGTCGGCGCGCTCGTGCGCAAGGAGCGGCTGCGCAGCGACCCTGAGGCGCAGATGCTTGAAGATATCGCCTGCATCGTCTTCCTGACGCACTACCTGGCGGATTTCATGGGCAAGACCGACGAAGCCAAGCTTGCCAGAATTCTCGTGCAGACCTGGAACAAGATGTCGGTGCAGGGCCGCGCCCATGCGGAGAAGCTCGACCTGCCGCCAAGCGTGCTGGCGCTGCTCGAGCGCAGCCTTAAGCAAGCCCGGGAGGGGCCCAACTCTTGACTTGATTGATGTGCGCGGGTGCTCAGGCCGCCTTGCCCGCCCGGCGCTTACGGGCGGCCGACTTCACGGCCTGGATGATTTCCGGATAGGCGGCACAGCGGCACAGATTGCCAGACAGATAGTCGCGGATGCGATCATCGTCGGGGTCCGGATGCTCGTCGAGCAATTGCTTGACCATCAGCACGAAGCCGGGCGTACAGAAACCGCACTGGAACGCGCCGTCCTCAATGAATGCCTCCTGGACCGGGTCGAGCACGTTGTCGCGGTCGAGGTATTCAATCGTCTCCACCACGGCGCCGTCCGCGAAGGCCGCAAGGTACAAGCAGCCCGAGACTGCGCGGCCGTCGACGATCAGGGTGCAGCACCCGCACAGTCCCTGGCCGCAGCTCTCGCGGGCGCCATAGAGACTGAAATCGTTGCGCACCACTTCGAGCAGGCTGTGGTGCGAGGCGATCTGCGCCGAAACTTGTTCGCCGTTGAGCGTGAAGGAGATGGTGCGGGTGGGAGTCATGCTGCACTCAGGACCGGTTTGTTAGCAACTGACATGCCGGGGAACTATCGCGTCACGCATCATCACGCCTCCGCCAACGGCCGGTTCTCTTTCGCCCGCAACGCACGCAGCACGGCTTCCGGGTTGAGCGGCAATTCCGTCAGCCGTACTCCGACGGCATCGTCGATGGCGTTGCCGATGGCCGGCGACACGCAGAAGGTCGCGACCTCGCCGACTCCCTTGCCGCCGAACGGCCCGTTGGACTGATAGGCGTCGACGGTCTCGTTCTCGAACGTCACCGGCAGGTCGTGGATGCCGGGGATCTTGTAGTCTGCCAGCGACGCATTGGTGACCTGGCCGCCGTCGAAATGCATCTTCTCGAACATGGTGAAGCCGAGCTGCATCGTGGCGGCGCCGGCAATCTGCGACTCGCAGATCTTCGGATTGATCGGCTTGCCGATCTCACAGACATTGAGCAGCCGCATGATGCGCACATGGCCGGTCTCGGTGTCGACCTCGACCTCGGCGCCGACCCCCGACACCATCCAGAACGGCGTCACGTTCGGCGTCAGGCCGGTGCCGGGCTGCGGCGGCACATAGTCCGGTTTGTAGACGCCGGTGCCGATGATGTTGCCGGCCTGCATGCCGTATTTCTTCTGGAACAGGTCCGCGACCGAATAGTTGGTGCCTTCCGGCAGGCCGAGATCGCGGGCCAGCGCCGCAATCTTGTCGCGCGCCTCTTCGGCCGCGCGCTTGACTGCGTGACCCATGTGGAACAGCGAGCGCGATCCGAGCGTGCCCATGTCGTACGGCGTGACGTCGGTGTCGCGCGGCACCACGTTTACGGACTCAGGCTGAATGTTGAGGATTTCGCCTACCATTTGCGCCATGGCGGTGTCAGAGCCCTGCCCCATGTCGATCGTGCCGCAATAAAGCGTGGTGCTGCCATCGGCGTTGACATTCACGATCGCGACGGAGGTGGTCGGCGAGATGACGGCCTTGATGGCAATCGCCAATCCGCGCCCGCGCCTGATAACGCCGTCGCCGCGGTCGAGCGGCTTCGACCAATTCATCCGGGCTGCGACGTGCTCCAACACCTTCTCGACGGGAGCATCCTTGAGCGGCGTGCCGGTGGCGTGGGTGCCGCCCTCGCGCGTAATGTTGCGGCGACGGAACTCAAGCGGATCGATCTTGAGGGCGCGCGCCATCATGTCGGTGTGGGATTCATAGGCCCAGACGAGTTGCGGCACGCCGAAGCCGCGCAACGCGCCGGACGGCGGTTGGTTGGTGTAGAGCGCATAGGAATCGATCGACACATTTTCGATGTCGTACGGCCCTGAAGCCGTGAAGCCCGATTTCTGCGTCACACGCGGGCCGACGTCAGCGTAGGCGCCGCCGTTCCAGAACACTTCGCAGCGCCGCGCCGTGATGCGGCCTTCCCGATCGACGCCGCTCTTGATGCGAAACGTCATCGGGTGCCGGGTGATGGTGTAGAACACCTCCTCCATGGGCAGCGAAACTTTGACCGGACGCTTGGCGACCATCGACAGCGCCGTCACCAGGGCTTCGAGCCTGATGTAGAGCTTGCCGCCATAGCCCCCGCCCAGAAACGGCACCTTGACGCGCACGCGGTTCTCGGGCCAGCCGAGCAGGCGGGCGATTTCGGTGCGCACGAACGAGGGGCCTTGCGTGGCTGAGTAGAGCGTGAGCCGATCGCCCTTGTAATCGGCGATCGACACGAATGGCTCGAAGGCCAGGTGGAGCACCTTCTGGGTGCGGAATTCGTGTTCGAATACGTGGGCGGCTTCGGCGAAGGCCTTGTCGACGTCGCCTTTGCGCAGCCGATAGTCAAGCGCGATGTTGGTGCCCCTCATACCCTTGAGGTGCTTCAGGTCCGCGAACGTACCGGCGGGCTTGAGCTCATCATGCACCAGAATCTTGTTCTGGGCGGCTTCCACCTCGTCATATACCGCCGGCAGCTCTTCGTATTCGGCGACGATGAGGGCCGCCGCGGTCTCGGCCACGTGCGGGTCTTCCGCCAGCACCACGGCGACCGGCTCGCCCACATAGTGCACCTTGCCGATCGCGAGGACCGGCTGGTCATGGAAGGCCGGGCCGTAGTAGGGGTGTGGAATGACTTTGATCACGTCCTCCGCGGTGACGACCCGGTAGACGCCGGGCACCACCTTGGCGGCACTGGTGTCGATTGACTTGATGCGGCCGTGGGCAACGGTCGAGCGGAACACTTTGCCGTACAGCATCCCCGGCAGGCGCAGGTTATGGGTGTATTCGGCGCGGCCCGTGACTTTTTCGCGGGCTTCGAGCCTGGGCAGTGAGCGGCCGATCTGGCTTCCCGGGAGCGCTGTCGCGATGGTTGCGCTTGCCATCAGTGTGCCGCTCCTCTGACTTCGCCGTCGAATGCTTGACGCACCGCGCGGCGCACATAGACCCGCAACAGCTCGCGCTTGTAGGGCGCCGAGCCACGCACATCGGATATCGTTTCGGCCTCCTCAGCAGCGGCGTCGCCGGCGCGCCCCAACAGGGCGTCATCGATCGTGGCGCCGGACAGCACCGCTTCGGCGCCTTTGAGGCGGATCGCCTTCTCGGTCGCGGCGCTGACCACCACGCGGGGCGCGCGGATCTCCTTGCCGTCCGCTTCGAACGAGACGGCGACGCCGAGCGCCGGCCAGTCATCGGCAGAACCGGTGGTGCACTTGAGGTAAGCGGCGCGACGCACGCCTTGTGCTGGAATGTGCAGCTCGGTAATGATCTCGTCGCGCTTGAGAACCGTTTCATAATAGCCGGCAAAGAGGTCTTCCACATTGAGCCTGCGCTTGCCGTCGCGACCGGCCACCGCAATGCCGGCGTCGAGCGCCATCAACACCGGCGGCAGGTCCATGTGCGGATCGCCGTGAGCGAGGCAGCCTCCGATGGTCGCCACATTGCGCACCCGCACGTTGGAAAGCCGCCGCATGGTGCGCACGATCACGCCGGCGCGCCGCGCGACTTCCGTCGAACGCTCGACATCGGATAGCGGCGTCAGCGCGCCGATCACGAGGCCGCCATCCGGCGTCGCGATGACGCGCGACAGCCCGGCGATCTTACGCAAGCTGACCAGCCGGGTGGGCCGAAACACGCCGGCCTTCATCATCAGCATCAGTGCGGTGCCGCCGCCGAGCGGCCGCACCGTGCTGTCCTGCGGATCGAGCAGGCGCAGGGCGTCCTCGACAGTCGTGGGTTCGGCAAGCTCGAACGGCGTCATGACGTGGCTCCGCCCCCAACCCTACCCTCCGCTGCAAGCGGGGAGGGAGCAGGCAGCGGTCCCGCGAAGGCTGCCCGCATCTTCTCGGCGAATTTTTGTTCCATCTCCTTGGCCTTGGATTTGAGCACCGGCTGGCCCATGCTGCCGAGCTTGCCGGTGATGTTAGCGTCGATTGCGTATTTCACCAGCGTCTCGCTGCCAGCGTCGATGAGGTCGGTGGAGGATACGGCCGTGAAGCGGCCGACAATGCCGAGGGGTGTACCTTCGATTTTGGCCTCGATGCGCTCGGGCGGCAACAGCCGCGTGACCTCTACGCTCACCTTGAAGGTGAACTTCATGTAGGCGACCCTGGTGTCCAGAACAGCATCATAATGGGTGGCGTCGATCTCCTTGAGATCGCGCACGCCCTCGACGCAGGACGCGAAGAACGGCGCGTTCTGCAGCACCTGGAATACGACCTCGCGGGGCGCCGGAAGGGTGATCTCGCCGGTGACGATCATTGTGCCGGCGCCATTTCGAGGAGCTTTTGCAGTTCGTCCACGATCCGCTCCGGACACTCGAGCGGGGTGAGATGCCGGGCATTCGGAACGACCGTCAGCGTCGAGCCGGCGATGCCGCGATGCAGCGTCTCCGACATGGCCACCGGCGTCGCATAGTCCTCCTCGCCCACCACGATGCGGACCGGCATCTTCAGGCGCGGCAGGGCGGCGGTGAAGTTGCAGGCGCCCAGCATCCGGCAGGTCTGCGCATAGCAGCGCGCCGGGTTGGCGAGAAACGCCGCCACGGCTGCATCGAGCACATCCTTGCGGTTCGCTCGGAAAGCGTCAGTGAACCAGCGCGTGGTCTGGAACTCCAGCATGGCTTCCAGGCCCTTGGCCTCTGCGGTAGCGGCGCGCTCTTCCCACTTGTCAGGCGCATTGTACCAGGCCGTGGTGTCGATCAGGCCGAGCCCAGCGGCGCGCTGAGGGTATGCAGCCGCAAACGCGAGTGTGATGCAGCCGCCCATGGAGGCGCCGGCCACGATGGCGGAGCGCCAGTCGAGATGATCCAGGAGGTCGGCAAGGTCGTCGGCAAACTGCTCCACCCGGTAGGGGCGATCCGGCTTGTCGGATTGGCCATGGCCGCGGCAGTCGTAGGTGAGTACAGCGGTCGCCTCGCTCAGCGCCGGCGTGACGGCGTTCCAGAACGTGTGGTCCATCGCCAGGGAATGGACAAGGACGAGCGGCGCCGCATGGGTTGCGCGGCCCCGCACCGCATAGGCGAGTTGCGCGCCGTCGCGGACCCTGATTTTTGAAACCGACATTTGAGCGTTTCCGATGCGAAGTGCTGAGTGCTTCATACACACCAGCGCCTACGGCAACAATCCCCTGGAATGCGGAGCTGCTACCTCGCCCCGCAAGCGGGGACATGTAAGGGGCCGCGGCCACATGCGATTGCCCTGCGATTTTTTTGCGGGCGTCGCCGACATCACCCCCGAAGCACGCCGCCAACGCGCTTTCCGACCTCCGCCACGATCTTTGCTGAGACCGCTTCGATCTCCTGGTCCGTCATGGTCTTTTCGCGCGGCTGCAACGTCACCGCGATGGCGACCGATTTCTTGTCCGGATCGATGCCGGCGCCCTCGTACACGTCGAACACCGTGATGGCGGCGATCAGTTTGCGGTCGGCGCCCTGGGCGGCGCGCACGAGGTCGCCAGCTTTCACGGTGCGATCCACAATGAACGCGAAGTCGCGCTCGATCGGCTGGAATGGCGAAAGCTCAAGAGGCGGCTTGGCGCGCGTGGGCCTTGCCTTCGGCTCCGGTATGCGATCGAGGATGACTTCGAGAGCTACCAGCGGTCCTTCCGCGCCGAGCGCTGCGAGGGTGCGGGGGTGCAACTCACCGAAATGGCCGAGCACGTTCTGCGGCCCGATCTGGATCGTGCCGCTGCGCCCCGGATGCAGCCATGAAGGGCCGCCCGGCACAATCTGCAACGCCTGCATCGGGGCGCCGGCCGCAGCAAGCACGGCCAACGCATCGGCCTTGACGTCGAAGACGTCCGCCGGCCTGCTCCCGGTCGCCCAGTGGCGCGCCCAGCCGGATGCCTTGGCGAGGCCCCGGCGCACGCCGCTCGCTGCCACAAACTGGTCCTCCGGCCGGTCGCCGCGGAAAATCTGTCCGACCTCGAACAACGCCACGTTGCCGTATCCGCGGTCGGCGTTTTTTTGCGCAGCGGCAACCAGGCCCGGAATGAGGCTCGGCCGCATGTCGGACATGTCGGCCACAATCGGGTTAGCGAGCGCAAGCGCGGGCTTGCCGCCGCCGAACAATTCCGCCTGCGGTTTCGATACGAACGACCACGTCACGGCCTCTACGAGGCCGCGGGCCGCAAGTGCACGCCTCGCTTTTCTCGTCCGGTTCTGCAGCGCCGTGAGGACCGGCTTACGCCCGCTATCGCCGCGCTCGAACGGCGTCATCGGTATGCGGTCGACGCCGACGATCCTGACGATCTCCTCGACGATATCCGCCTTGCCATGCACGTCGGGCCGCCACGTCGGGACCGCGACCTTGATGACCGGACCGGCGCCGGCCGTGAAGAAGCCGAGCCGGCTGAGCACGCGCTTGATCTCGGCGAAGGGGAGTTCGAGGCCGGCGAGACGGCTCACCTCCTCAAGCGGGAAATCAATCACGCGGTCGGGGATATGAACCTCGCCGCCGGATGTGATAGTCGACGGTGTTCCGCCGCAGATGTCGAGGACCATCCGGGTCGCGAGTTCGAGGCCCGGCACCATGAAGGCGGGGTCAACCCCGCGCTCGAAGCGGTACCGCGCATCGGAATTGATGTTCAGCTTGCGGCCGGTGTGGGCGACGTTGACTTCGTCCCATAGTGCCGATTCGATCAACACATCGGTTGTCGCCTCGGAGCAACCGCTGGCCTCGCCGCCCATGATGCCGGCCAGCGACTCGACGCTGCGCTCATCGGCGATGACGCACATGGAATCGTCGAGCGGATATTCTCGCCCATCTAGAGCATGAATTGTTTCAGCGTCGAGAAATCCGACTTCGAATGGACCGGGAGTTGGACCGGGTCTAACCGGATGCCCCGATTGCTGGTAATGTTCGATTTCAGCGGCCGAGACATTCTCGAATGTATCATATCGAATTTTCGGTCTCGCGCGGCGTACCACGAGATTGCCTTTCACCTTGGCCGCATCAAACACATGCAATGGGCGCCCACGGTCGTAAGTGATGTAGTTAGTGATATCCACCAAAGCATTGATTGGCCGCAGGCCGATGGCCGTGAGCCGACGCTGCAACCACTCTGGGCTTGCGCCGTTCCGGACGCCGCGCACAAGGCGCAAAGCGAAGCCGCGGCATAGCGAAGGCGTCGCGCCGAAATCGAGCGTCACGCTGACGGGGCAGGGAAAGACGCCCACAACCGGCTTTATCGGGCTGTCCTTGAACCTGCCAATCTCGGCAGCCGCGAGGTCACGGGCAATGCCATGGACGCCGGCGCAATCCGGCCGGTTCGGCGTGAGATTGATCTCGATCAACGGATCGTGGAGATGCGCCCATTCGGTGAAGCGTGCACCGACGGGCGCGTCCTGCGGAAGATCCAAAATGCCTTCGTGATCCTCGGACAATTGCAGTTCGAATCCCGAACACAGCATGCCATGGCTCTCGACGCCCCGAATGGTTCCGACATCAAGAGTCATGTTCTTGCCCGGAATGAACGCGCCGGGCGGTGCGAACACGCCCTTCATGCCAGCGCGCGCATTCGGGGCGCCGCACACGACCTGCACAGGATGCGCTGATCCGATATCGACCATGCACACACGCAGTCGATCCGCATTGGGATGCTGCTCGGCCGATATCACCTGCGCAATGATGAACGGAGCAAGCGTCTCCACGTTCTCGACCTCAAGGCCGATCATGGTGAGCTTATGTACGATGGCGTCGAGCGGCTCGTCGGTGTCGAGATGGTCCTTGAGCCAGGAGAGGGTGAGTTTCATGGGCTCAGCCCTCCCGCCAGCGTCGGGAAGCCGTAGTGTGAGAGCCAGCGCACGTCGGACTCAAAGAATGCGCGCAGATCGTGCATGCCGTATTTGAGCATGGCGATGCGATCGATCCCCATGCCCCAGGCGAATCCCTGGTACCGGTCAGGGTCGATGCCGCAATTTTGCAACACGTTCGGATGCACCATGCCGCAGCCGAGGATTTCGAGCCAGTCGTCGCCTTGACCGAAGCGGATCTCGCCTTTGTCGCGGCGGCACTGGATGTCGACTTCGAGGGAGGGCTCGGTAAACGGGAAGAACGACGGCCGGAACCGCATTTTCACGTCGTCGACCTCGAAAAAAGCCTTGCAGAACGCGGCAAGAATCCACTTCAGGTGGCCGAGATGGGAGCCCTCGTCGATGACCAGGCCCTCGACCTGATGAAACATGGGCGTATGCGTCTGGTCGCTGTCGCGCCGATAGGTGCGGCCCGGGCAGATCACGCGGATCGGCGGCTTCTCGGCCAGCATGGTGCGCACCTGCACGGGTGACGTATGGGTGCGCAACAGCAGCCGCGAGCCATCGGGCTTCTGATTGAAGAAGAAGGTATCGTGCATCTCCCGCGCCGGATGGCCGACAGGAAAATTGAGCTTCGTGAAGTTGTAATCGTCGGTCTCGACGTCAGGCCCCTCTGCGACCGCGAACCCCATGTCGGCAAAGATCACTGTGACTTCGTCCATCACCTGGCTGATCGGATGGATACGGCCGATCTCGAACGGCGCCTCGCGCGTCGGCAGCGTGACGTCGACAAACCCCGGAATTAGTGTTGCATCAGCGGTTAAAGTGCCACTGGCTGTGAGAGTCGCTTCAAGCCGGACATCCTTGAGTTGCCTTCGGCGTTCGCTAATTGCTTCTTCGACTCGATTTTTTATTTGATTGATTATGCTTCCGTGATGCTTCCGCTGCTCTGGGGGGAGAGAGCCAATCATTCTGGCTATGGTCGTAATGCGGCCGTGCCTCCCGAGCTCGGCCACACGAATGACCTCAAGGGTGGGCTCGTTTTCCGCTGCAGCGATCTTTGCGATAATCTCGTCTACTGTCCGAGGATCGATGCTGAATTCCATATCAGCCGTCCCTTATTCCACCAGCAACCCGCGACCGAGCTTCCCGGTATGTGCGGGCACTGTGTCACAATTTTCCTCGTATTCCTTTGTTGCTGGCATCGGCCACGGAAGACCTCAGGCCGCGAGCGCAGCCTTGGCCTTGTCGACAATGGCTTGGAACGTCGCTGGCTCCCGGATCGCGAGATCCGAAAGCACCTTGCGATCGACCATGACGCCCGCCTTGCCAAGGCCGTCGATAAATCGACTGTAGGTCAACCCGAACTCCCGCACCGCTGCGTTAAGCCGCTGAATCCACAGCGCCCGGAAGGTGCGCTTGCGCCGTTTGCGGTCGCGAAACGCATACTGGTTGGCCTTTTCGACCGCCTGCTTGGCGATCCGTATGGTGTTCTTGCGCCGGCCATAATAGCCCTTGGCGGCTTTGAGGACTTTCTTGTGCTTGGCATGTCCGGTGACGCCCCGTTTGACGCGGGCCATGGCGGATCTCCTTCGAAGTCTTGGCGTAGTTCGTGGCGTGGATGATGGCGTCGGCTGTAGCCCGCCCCGCCCGAACCGCGGGACAGTAGGTGGGGCTATATGACCGGCGCGACGGTCAGCCGTTCGGCAACCAGTATTTCCTGATCCGGTCGCCGTCGGTCTTGAACAGCACCTTGGTGCCGCGATGCTCGCGGATCTGCTTAGTGGTCCGCTTGATCATACCGTGGCGCTTGCCGGATTGGGCGAAAAGCACCTTTCCGGAGGCGGTGACCTTGAAGCGCTTTTTTGCGCCCGACTTCGTCTTCAGCTTGGGCATTTGGCTCTCCTTTCCGACCTGGACCCTACCCTACCCTCCGCCGTCAAGCGGGCGAGGGTGGGGTTCGGTCCACCGGGTGTTGCTCGATGAAGCTTGAGGTCCGCCAGCGTAAGGCTCGACGAAGCTTAAGGCTTGATTGAGCGGGTTGCTCTTCGCGAGCGTGCCGCTTGAGCACTCCGCCGCCACGGCAGCCCTTCAGCCGGGCGGCGGGAGGCCGGGTTATGGCAGAGCCGCCGGCAAATGGCAACCGCCGGGGCAGCAAAAACCACGACAAGACCTGCACGGAAATCAAACGCCCGTAGCGATGACGGGCGCCCACCCCACCGGAAGCCGCGAACGGAGAGCTATCTTGGCGCCAGCACCATGACCATCTGACGCCCCTCAAAACGGGCGTCCATCTCGACCTTGGCGACCCTTTCCGTATCGCCTTTGAGGCGATCGAGCAGCTTGATGCCGAGTTCCTGGTGCGCCATTTCGCGACCCCGGAAGCGCAAGGTCACCTTAACCTTGTCGCCTTCCCCGAAGAAGCGAATCATCGAGCGCATCTTCACATCGTAGTCGTGATCGTCGATCATCGGGCGGAATTTGACTTCCTTGATTTCGACGATCTTCTGCTTCTTGCGCGCTTCCGCCTGCTTCTTCTGCTGCTGAAATTTATACTTGCCAAAATCGAGCAACTTGCAAACCGGCGGTTTTTCGTTCGGTCCGATCTCGACAAGGTCGAGTCCGTTTTCCTGCGCGAGCGCTAAAGCCTCCGAAATCGAAACTGTGCCGCGGTTGGCACCTTCCTTGTCGATCAGACGAACTTCGCGTTCGCGGATGTCATCATTGATGCGCGGACCGTCTTTCGCGACGGGTGGCGCGGCTCTCATCGGGCGACGAATGGCTATCTTCTCCTTTTGCTGTTGCACATTCCCCAACGCAAGCCAGCTTTCGGACGGCACCCATAGACGAGCATGGAGCGCCCATGGCCACGTCCACACGGCTTTGCTACGCGGAGGTCTCTCAAGATCGGTACAAAAGGCCAACAAGTCAACGGTGTTGCGTGAATTTTAAGGGGGTTGAGCGGGCGGCGGATGTTTCGTGGCATGGATCTTTAAGTCAGGCCCGAAGACGTGCGAGTTCCATATACAGCGCAAGTATTTGAGTCGCACCCTCGTCGGAGGCGAATTGTGCGACCACGCGCTCGCGGCCGCGTCGCCCGACCGCCAGGCGGACGCTGTCCGGCGCAGATAACAATCTGATCAAGGCCGCGGCGAGCTCCCCATCGTCTCCGCTCCTGAATGTCAGCCCGGTCATGCGGTCTTCCGCGACCCCGGGAGGCGCCAACACCGTCTCCGACCCGGCGCCGAGATCGGACGTGATCACCGGCCGCGCCATCGCCATCGCTTCAAGCACGCTGCGCTCCGAGCCTTCGAGCTGGATCGCAGGAGAAACAATGGCGGTCGCCGCACTGTAGGCTGCCGGCACATCGTCCGGCGGTCCCACAATCCGGATCACGTCGGACGTCTGTGTCGCCAGCACCAAATCCCACAATTCCCCCGCGTAGCTGGAGCGGCCTTCGTCCTCGCCGACAAAAACAAAGGTGAAATCGCGCAGTCCCAATTCCTTGAGACGCCTCGCAGCCCGCACCACGACGTGGTGCCCTTTGCGACGCAGGATGCGTCCGATCACCACAATGGCGCGGGTCTCTGCCCCGATGTCCCACCCGGAACGCACAGCCGCAATCCGCTGCGGCGTCACCAGCGCCGGGTCGAAGGCCGTGAAATCGATGCGAGACGGAACCACCACAATGCGGCCCGACGCACCGCGGTAACGCGCCGCGATCGCATCGGCGATCTGATCGCTGACGGCGATCACCCGCTCACCACGCGCCATCACGCCGTTGTAGAAGCGCTTGAAGACGTTCTGCTCACGAAATCCGTTGTACCAGGTGGTCACGAAAGGCACGCCGGCCATGCGGGCGGCGATAAGCGCGCTCCAGGCGGGTGCGCGCGCCAGCGCATGCACGATAGTGCAGCGACGCTGGGCAATGACGCGTTTGAGAACAAAAGCATTGTGCAAGATGGCAAGAGGGCTCCGGCTCGCTACGTCGACCGGCATCGCCTCGGCGCCGCTGGCGGCGAGGCTCGGTTCCAGCCGGCCGCCATTGGACACAACGACGGCGTGATGTCCATTGGCGCGGAGAATGCGGGCGAGTTCCACGGCACCCTCGTCAGCCGCGCCGGCTTCGACTGTCGGTACCGCTATCAGAACGACCAGCGCATGCGCTGCAACCGGCTCGATCGGCGCTTCCGGGCAGTCCGCGCTCGACATGTCATCGGCGCAATGCGCCGCCGTCGATATAATCGCCACTCCCCACTTCCCTCCGGACTTTGACGTTCGTCCTGTTCGGACGCTTTAACTATTATCGCCGGCTGCAGCTCTCGTTCGAGGCGGGCATGATATAAACTGCAAGGCGGCGGGTCGCAACGACCTTTGCGGCACGATCTTTGCGGCACGATCTTTGCGATTCTTGGGGACGCGATCTTTGAGGGGTCGCACGATCCTTGGCGATTCGTTGCGCATCTTTTGGGAATGTCATGCAACAAGACTTCGAACCCACCGCTGCCATCGCGCCGGAACCGGCGGCCGAATTCCTGCATGTCGGGTGCGGCGACGACATGCGGAACATCGCGGTGCGACGCCGAAGCGGTGCGACGCCCGGCCTGTTATGGCTCGGCGGACTAAAGTCGGACATGGGTGGAACCAAGGCGGCGGCGCTCGACCGTTGGGCTGCGGCGCACCAGCGCGATTGCGTGCGCTTCGACTATTCGGGGCACGGCGAATCGGAAGGACAATTCACCGATGGCACCATCAGCCGCTGGCTCAACGAAAGCATTGCGGTGTTCGACGCGTACTGCCATGGACCGCAAGTTCTGGTTGGTTCTTCCATGGGCGCGTGGCTGGCGCTTCTACTTACGCGCGAATTGCGGCGCCGGGAACCGCCGCACGGCCCGCTGTCGCCTGCCGCATTGGTCCTGATCGCACCGGCCGTGGACTTCACTGAAGAGTTGATGTGGAAGCGGTTCCCGGCGCCGGTGAAGCGGAAGCTCGAATCGGACGGCGTGTGGGAGCGTCCATCGCAGTATTCTCCGGAACCTTATCCGATAACGGCGGCCCTCATCGAAGACGGCCGCCGGCATCTTCTGCTCGGCGGGCTGATCGAAACCGGATGCCCGGTGCGCATCCTGCAAGGGGTCGCCGATCCGGATGTGCCATGGCGGCATGCTGTCGAATTGGTTTCGCGCCTGGCACAGGACGACGTCGTGCTTTCGCTGATAAAGGATGGCGACCACCGCCTGTCGCGACCCGAGGATATCGAGCGCCTCATCGGCGCTGTCTCGGAGTTTTGCAAAGACGAAAGCGGTTGAGGCGTAGAGCCAAGTTCGGATGCGGAAAAGCCGCGGATGGCCCCGCAGGGATGAATTTTACCGTTGATTAGCCATAATTAAACTATGTTTGCAACGGAGGTTCAGCTCTTCGAAGAGCTCGGTTGGGGGTGCAGAAGTGCATCATGTTTTAGCTAAAGCGGGCATCTTCGCATTAGCTTTCCTCATCATGCTGGCTTTCGCCGCCATGGCGGGCCTGGGGGTTAGCTTGAGCGCGGTGTCGTTGCGGTCCACGGCTCCGTCTCCGGGTGAGATCGTGGCATC
>Ga0209648_10002996_pt1 | contig 14101 bp, 13 predicted proteins | sample GraSoi2013_115cm_FD_185830 | JGI IMG/M metagenome (GOLD analysis project Ga0209648, IMG submission 185830) | Grasslands soil microbial communities from the Angelo Coastal Reserve, California, USA - Sample 9_17_2013_115cm (SPAdes) (version 2) | ecosystem: Environmental > Terrestrial > Soil >...
ATAGTGTGAAGACCGGGCGCTTTTTCACGCGGAGATTCTATGCCAAATCGGCACCCGTTCTATGGCGGAACTGATTCCGCCGCGCGCGTCTTTGCCATTGACCATCGGCCAAAGTCTCGGGTTCGGGGCAGGGGAACGTCGGTGAATCCTTGCTTGCTTTTGGGGAAGGTAGCCGCTATAGTACGGACCTTATGACGAAGGGCACCTCAACCACTGCTTGCTGCCAGAGCTGTTGTCTCTGTTGTTGTATGACTCTGCTCTCTGGCGGAGCGAGGTGCGCAATCTAGCAATTTTGGATAAAGCGTCCGCTCAAACCCACCGCCAGAGAGCTTCTGGTTGGTGGGTTTTTTGTTTTTGGGGCGATTTCGTTTTCAGGACTGAAGGTGTCATGCTCTTTGTTATCGGATTTGTGGTCGCGGTTACGATGGGACTCACCGGGATCGGTGGCGGCAGCTTCACGGTGCCTGCCCTGATTCTCCTCGTCGGGCTCGCGCCTAAGACAGCAGTCGGCACGGCATTCGTTTTTGCCGGAGTGCTCAGACTGGTCGTCGGGCCGTTTTATATCTGGGGCAAGCAGGTTCGAGGAGCCTATGTCTGGCGCCTGTTGAAGGGCGCAATTCCCGGCCTGCTGATCGGCACCTACGCGCTTCGGCTCTTCAGGCTAGCCCCGGCCTTTTGATTTTGCTTGGCGTGTTGTTGACAGCTTCCTCCAGCCTCACGTTTGCGCGTCCTCTGCACAATCACGAATTCGCGCGAAAGAATGCGGGATGGCTGCCGTGGTTTGCGCTGCCGATTGGCATCGAGTCCGGCTTTTCGTCGGCGGGTGCGGGCGCGCTCGGCACGGTGTTGCTACTGAACTATTCGGAGATGAGCCCCGCCGAAGTCGTTGGCACGGACTTGCTCTTCGGCCTGGGTCTAGCCGCCATCGGCAGCGCCATTCATCTACAGATTGGCTCCGTCAGTTCCAGCGCGCTGCTGCAACTTCTGGCTGCGGGCATTCCCGGCGTCTTGATAGGTTTTATCCTGAGCCGGCGAACGCCTGCCCGGAAGCTCAAGCCCGCGATCGCGCTGATCGCCATTCTGGCCGGGCTACAACTGGTATGGACCGGCAGCCGGTCGCTGCTGACGGCGTCGGCACAAGCGGCACATGCGCCCGCGCCTCCAGCCGCGAATCCATCGCTTGTCGTCCAGCCAACCACTCGTCCCAATTTGCCGGAAGGCCAAACAACCGGCATCGCACTCGACACCCACACACAGAACGAGCGACGGAACGCATACTAAGCGCGGTGAGTGACGGCGGGAGCGTCAAAGCATAGGCGCCCTCGTCGTACTTCTCAGCGTGTGGACGTCCCTGAGAAATGGTATGTTTCTGCATATCTGCCAGAGTGCCGGGCTGACGGAATGGCAGACGTTCGGGACTTAAAATCCCGTGGGGATTTTCCTCGTGTGGGTTCGACTCCCACGCCCGGCACCACTCTCGGAAGAAATCGCTGAAGAAGAAAGCTTGAAGAGATTGCGGCGCGCGCAAAACGAGCGCGGCTGTGCTGTTTTTATTCTGTCCGGGAGCCTATTCGCCCCGGTTGTTTATTGTTCCCGCCTGGAACACAAGACCCAGCGTCACGCGAAAATTATTCTGCATAAGCCCTTCGAAGCGGCTCATCACATAATCTCCCGACGTGCGCAGCGCAAGCTGGCGCGTAATGTTCCATTGCACGCCGCCGCCCACTGCAGCGGCCAGCGAATTATCCTTTGTGGCGCCGTTCACGGCATAGAAATTGGTGCTGCCCGCGAGGTGGTCCATGCCGGCCAGCACGTGGGCGAATGCCTTGTGAATATTGAGGCGCGGGCCGCCCAAGATCATAAAGTCGTGAAAACCGAAGGTTCCTACACTGATAATCTGCAGGGTCTTGTAATAAGCCCCCACGTTAACCTCACCGGCCAACCAGCGGTTTACATGGACATCGGCAGCCGCTTCCAACCCGCTCACGTTCTGGCGCGACGCCAGACCACTCGTGCCGGCATTCAAAAAAGAATATCCGACGTAAGCTTCCAGGCGCGGAATATTCTGCCCGTAACCCAGAGGCGAAAAAGGCGTAAATGCCGTCGCGGCCGGCTCCGGTTGTGACTGTGGCTGCAATTGCGGTTGCGGCTGTGAATGGACCACCGCTTCGAGCCGCGGCTGAGGTTCCTCTCGCTGCGGCCTGGCCGGCGGGATTGCTTGCGGTTGTGCTTCCGGGGTCGGCTCCGGCTGCGCTTCTGCTTGCAGCTCTGCCCCCGGCTCTGATTGGTGTGGCTTCGTTTGCGCAGGCATTTGAGATGGTGGCTGCAGTTGCGGTTCTGGCTGCAGCGGTGACTGAGCTTGTGGTTGTGGCTGCGGTTCTGGTTGTGGCGTCGGCTGCGCCTGAGCTTGTGGCTGCGGTTGCGGTTGGGCTTGTGGTTGAGGCTGAGGAGCCGGTGGCTGAACTGGCGGTTGTGGCTGCGCTTTCGGCTGTGGCTTTGGCTCTGGTTGTGGTTGTTGTTGTGGCGGTTGAGTGCTCGGATTCGGAGACGCCACCGGTTGCTGCTGGCTTCCACGGATCACTGCGGTGGCGGAAGACTTCAGCACGTATCCGTCTTTGCCATCCGCAGTGCGCACGAACATTCGTTCCTTATCTCGTGCATCCAAAACCGTGAGCTTCGCGCCGCATTTGAGGTTTCCTAACACCTGAAAGCCGGCCGGGGAGTCATAGAGAAACACGTATCCCTCTCCCAACGGGCAATAGGCGTAAGCGACGTCGTCTGCCTTAGCTTTTGCGGCGGACAAGAAGCACAAGACCCCTAGCGTGATGAGCACCTTCCGGCACATGAGCGCCTCCCTTGCCGAGGTTAGCCTCACCCGGTGACCGGAGTAATTGCCGGTTTCGCGACACACAACCAAACCGCTATTGGCTAACGGGCCACAACGCGTACTACGGCCTCAGTCGTGCTTGGGCTGGTCACACGTGACTTTTCGCGGCAAAGTGACGCGTCGCGCGGGCTCCCTGCTTCTCTTATTCCTAAACCCTTCCAAAGGAGTAGAATACGGCGCGGAAGCGCGTCTCGTAAGCCAACCGCGCCAGAGGTCCTCATGAGCCGTACCTTGCTGAAAGTGAATGGTCAATCCCGCGCCATCGACGTCGAGCCGGATTGCCCGCTGCTTTATGTGCTGCGCGACAATCTGGCCCTGAATAATCCTCGATTCGGCTGCGGCCTGGGACAATGCGGCGCCTGCACCGTGCTGATCGATAATCGCGCGGTGCGTTCCTGCACCCTGCCGGTGTCGGCGGCGTCTGGAAAAGAGATTGTCACGCTCGAAGGGCTTGCCATAGACGGCACCCCTCATCCGGTACAGAAGGCGTTTATCCAGGAACAGGCCTTCCAATGCGGGTACTGCTTGAACGGCTGGGTGCTGACGGCCAAGGCCCTGCTCGACAAGAATCCTCACCCCAGCGACGAAGAGATGCGAAACGCTTTTGAGAACCTGATCTGCCGCTGCGGCAGCCACGTGCGAATTTTTGCCGCTGTCCGGCAAGCCGCCGAAGAAATGAAGAGGAGCGCATAGACATGGCTACGAAAAACGTGCTCTCCAGAAGGGAATTCGTCAAGGATACGGGCGGGCTTTTGATCGGTTTCAGCCTGGCCGATGGCGCCGTTCTGCCGCAGGTCCTGGCGGCGGCCGAGACCACCGCGAGTCCGTCCCCGAGCCGGTTGGATACGTGGCTGCGCATCGATCGCGATGGCAATGTGCACGTCTTCACCGGCAAGGCGGAAATCGGCATGGGCGTGGAGACGGGCTACACGCAGATCATTGCGGAAGAGCTCGATGTTCCCGTAAGCCGCGTCATTTTCGTGATGGGCGATACTTCGACCACCACCGACCAGGGCGGCGTCGGCGGCAGCACTTCCATCGCGCTCGGCTCGAAGCCGCTACGCAACGTTGGCGCCACGGCGCGCGCGGTTTTAGTGCGCCTGGCGGCAAAGAATCTGGGCGCTGCACCCGAGGAGTTGCAGGTTCGCGAAGGCGTGGTCAGTGTGAAGTCCGACCCCAGCCGAAAAATCTCCTACGCGGAACTCGCGTCTGCGGGCGGTCTTGACGACGCCCTGAAAGTTTCAGGCGAAGGCTTCGCGCTGAATGTGGAGGGTCTCGGTAAGCCCAAAGATCCCTCGAGCTATACGGTCGTGGGTCAGCCCATTCCGCGCGTGGACATTGAGCCCAAGATTCTGGGCAAGTGGCAATATGTCACGGACGTGCGGGTTCCTGGAATGCTGCACGGCCGCGTGGTTCGTCCTGCCGGAGTAGGCGCCAAACTGATGAGCGTCGACGACTCCGCCGCCAGGAAAATCCCTGGCTATATGCAGACGGTGACCAAGGGCAATTTCGTCGGCGTGGTGGCCGAAAATGAATGGTCCGCCATTCGCGCCGCCAAAGCGCTGCGGGTCAACTGGAGCGCGCCGCAGCAGGCCTTCCCCGAGCAGAAGGATTTGTACCAGCACATGCGCTCGGCAACTCCGAAGGCAACGAAGGAAACGCTAAAGAAGGGCGATGCGGCCGCCGTGATTGCATCCGCACCCAAGAAAGTGCAGGCCAGCTACGAAGCGCCCTTCCAATCGCACGCGACCATGGGACCGGGATGCGCCGTCGCGGACATTCATACCGACGGCATATCCACCATCTGGTCGGGCGGCCAGAAGCCGCATGCCTTGCAGAAGGGCTTTGCCGAATTGCTGGGCGTGCCGCTCGACAAAGTTCGCGTGATCTGGGTTGAAGACGCCGGCTCCTATGGCCGTCCCGGTTTCGAAGACACCGCGGCGGACGCCGTGCTGCTTTCTCAAGCCGTTGGCAAGCCGGTCCGCGTGCAGTGGTCTCGCGCCGACATGACCCAGTGGGGTAGCAAAGGCCCTGCGGTGGTCTTCGACCTTGCCGCCGCCGTTGATGAACACGGAGAAATCGCCGCCGTGGAGTTCACCTCGCGCGCCTTTTCCGGCGGCGAGGTCCATTTCGTGCCTTCCGACGCTGGAAATTACGTCGGGGCGCAGCTTGCCGGCGTGCGCAATATGGGCGGTGTGGACGAATTCGCCCAGTGGGCCGTGCAGGCGCCGCCGTACGTTTTTGCAAATGTGCACGCTGTCTCCCACGTCATCCACGGCTTCTACGATTCAGCCTCGCCGCTGCGCACCACGCACCTGCGCGACCCTGAAGGTCCCCAAACGAGCTTCGCGGTGGAGTCGTTTATGGACGAGCTCGCCGCGGCCACCGGGGCGGATCCCATCGAATTCCGCCTGCGCCATCTGGATAACGCGCGCGCCAAAGCGGTTTTAACCGCGGCGGCGGAGAAAGCCGGTTGGGACAAGCGGCCGTCGCCAAAACCGGGCAAAGGATCGGGCGAAATCGTCACCGGCCGCGGCGTCGGCTTGAGCACGCGCGGGGGCACTTACGTTGGCACGATCGCGGAAGTGGAAGTGAACCGGCGCACCGGCGCCGCGCGCGTTACGCGCTTCGTCTGCGCGCACGATTGCGGGCTGATCATCAATCCGGAAGCCCTGCGGGGAACGATTGCCGCAAACCTGATTCAATCCATGAGCCGCGGAATGAAGGAAGAAGTCACCTTCGATCGGAGCAACGTCACCAGCGTGGATTGGACGACTTACCCGATCGCTCGCGCTCATGACATTCCCGCGCAAGTCGACATCGTGCTGATCAACCATCCCGAACTGCCGCCTAGCGGCGCGGGCGAGCCATCCAGCCGCGCCACGGCTGCGGCCATCGCCAACGCCATCTTCGACGCCACGGGCGTTCGCGTGCGGCAGACGCCGTTGACGCCGGCGCGCATCAAAGCCGCGCTTTCGGGATCACAAACGGCTTAATTTTTCTGGGAAAGTGCTACTCGGCTGGCGGTTCGGCGTCGGGAAGCAGATCAGACGGCGTTTCCGTCGCGCCCTCGCTCGAAGGCGCGCCCGAATCCGGCGGCTCTGGGGTGGCATTCACTGGGGCTGGGACTGCATCGGCGGAAGCCGCAACATCTTCGGTTTTCTGCGGGGCAGCGGCTGCCGCGGGTGTGACGCCCGCGCCTGCGGCACTACTTTCCACGCTTGGGGCGGCAGTCTCGGCTGGCGGCGCCTGCAATCGCACAGCTAAGGCGTCCGCCAACAAATCAACCACCAGCTTCGCGGCACTTGCGTCCGCATCGCGCGCCGGATTGTAGCCGGCAACAACCACCGCAACCAGCGTGGGCTGGCGAGCAAAAACGGATAGGGCCTGCCGAACTTCCTCCAGGTTCAATCCGCCCGAACCTGGAAAATTCGTCGCCGCAAAATCTTCCGAGGCGATCACGTCCAGATCGAGAAGCAGGACGAATCCGTGCCGCGAGCCGTGCACCGTTTCCAGCGCTTCCTGAGCCCCCGCAGCCAGGCCTCGATTCTTGAGATCGACGGCCAGGTAACGGTGCAGAGGCGTACGCACCATCCATCTCTGCTCAGGCTCGTCCACGCGGTCGATTCCAAAGACGGCCACATCCGGCTCGCGCACCAGCGGAGGCTCGCCCCAGAAGCGTACTAATTCAGGAGCTCCCCGGCCAACCACGTGGGAGATCACCATGCCGTCGACGCAACCGGAAGGCGTCGTGGCGGGAACGTTGAGGCCGGCGTCGCGGTCAACAGATATAAGGCTGACGTTGCGATAATAGCGGCGGGCTCCGGCTATCGCCGCCAGGACAATGGAATCGTCACCGCTCAATATCACCGGCAACGCGCCCGACTTCACGGCGATCTCGACCTTGGGACGCAATTCCTCCAGGATCGCCAGCACTTCGCCGACATTGCGGGCTCTGGGATGTTCGTCGTCGGTCTTGTAAACGCGCGGAGCGCAATCGCCGTAGTCGGTAATCTGGAATCCCGCGCCGGTCAGCCGGTCTGCGAGACCGGCCTTGCGCAACGCTGCGGAGGCGCCTTCCTGACCGCCGGCCACTCCGGCCGCGCTGGTCGGGGCCCCCAGAAGAGCAATGCTCTTCACCTGACGGACAATCTTGACCGCCAAGATTTCTCCTTGACTATCTTTGGGGAGCGGCTGATCCCCCGCAGCCGCTTCTGACTCTAGCTCTAGTTGCTCTTGGCCGCTGGCGCGATCACGGCAAGTTCGGGCGGCAATGTAAATCGCACATCTTCGCGAATCAAGTCAAGATCGGTCTGATCGGTATAACCGTACTCTGCCAGGCGATCGCTCACCTGCTCGACCAAGACTTCCGGCGCCGAGGCGCCCGCGGTCAGGCCGACGCTCTCGATTCCCTCAAACCAATCGGCGCTGATCGCGGAGGCATCGTCAATCAGGCGCGCCTCCACACCGGACCGCCGAGCCACCTCGACCAGCCGATTTGAATTCGAGCTATTCGGCGAGCCGACCACGAGCATCAACTGGACTTCCCGCGCCACCTGCTCGACCGCCTCTTGACGATTCTGAGTGGCGTAGCAAATGTCGTCGGAAGCGGGTCCGGCAATCTGGGGAAAGCGTTCCCGCAGCCGGGCTACGATCTCTCTCGTGTCATAGAGGCTGAGCGTGGTCTGCGTCAAATAAGCGAGCCGTGATGGATCCTGCACCTGCAACCGATTTACTGCTTCGACGCTGTCCACAACCACGGTCTGCTCCGGAGCCTCGCCCGAGGTGCCCACGATCTCCTGATGGTCCTTGTGGCCGATCAAAATAATGGTGCGTCCCTCGCGGGCAAAACGCAGAGCCTCAAGATGGACTTTGGTGACCAAGGGACACGTGGCGTCGATCACGCGCAGCTTACGCAGATGCGCCTCTTCACGCACGGTTGGCGGAACGCCATGCGCGCTGAAGATGAGCACGGCGCCAATCGGCACGTCCTCGACGGATTCGACGAAAATCGCACCGCTGCGCCGCAACTGCTCGACCACGTAGCGGTTATGTACGATCTCGTGGTGAACGTACACCGGAGGACCGTAGGCTTCCACAGCGAGCTGAACGATATCCACCGCTCGAACCACGCCCGCGCAAAATCCGCGGGGGCGGATTCGCACCAGCTTCTTGCCCTGCGTCACGCCACTATTGGCCAAAGGCACACCTCGCGAGTCCATGAAAACACACATCATACATTATCCCGGCTTCGCCTTGCTACGCGACTTTTTAGGCGCTGTCCGAACCACGACGATACGCGAGAAACCTTCCTCTTTCGTAGGAGGCTCGACCCGGCGTGCCATACGCCGCAAAACGCCTTCGGGCACAACGCGGGCGTCCCGCGCGGGACCTGCGGCCACATTCTCGCGTTTGCGGTTCCGCTCGAGGCAAACCTCCAGCGGGATATCGAAGTAAAGCGCCTCGGCAGCGCAGCCGAATTCCCGGGCGATCCGCAGGAAGGGGCGCCGAAAGAAGCGGGTCAGATTCGTGGCATCGATATAGGTGGTCTCCGCGCCCGCGGCCAAGCGATGCCGCAGGAAGTCGCGAAGCAGAGCAAAGATCCATTCCGGATGCCGCTGATCGGCGGCATTGTCATACAGGAGCTCGCGAATCAGATCGCTCGATAGCGGCACGATCCCTTTCCGCGCAAAGTAGGTTGATTTCCCCGCGCCGGGAAGGCCTATCGCCACCACGACTTTTCGCGCAGCCACAAAGCAAGTTTAGCGCACCAGTCGAATTTCGCGTCCGGGTTCGGCGCGGTTTCGAGAGAGCCGCCGCAATGCTATTCTCGTTGCTCGCAAAGCAGTGGGAGATTGCATGCTTCTGAAGGGCAAAGTTGCCGTGGTCACCGGCGGCGGGCGCGGAATCGGGCGCGCCATCGCAAAGCGATTCGCCGCGGAAGGCGCTGCCGTGCTGATCGCCTCGCGTAGCGAAGCGGAGCTCGGAAGTGTCGTCAGAGAAATCGAAGAGGCTCGCGGGAGAGCAGCCTTCGTCACAGCGGATGTTTCGCGCGAAGCGGATTGCGTCCACATCGTCGCGGTCGCCCAGGAACGGCTGGGACCCATCGATATTCTCGTCAATAATGCCGGTGATTACGGACCAGTGAAGCCCGTCGAGGAGATTGTGCCGGAAGAGTGGGATCGCGTGATCGCGGTGCATCTACGGGGGGCGTTTTTGCTCACGCGGCTCGTCTTGCCGGGCATGTATCAGCGCCGGTCGGGCGCAATCGTGAATATCTCCAGCCTCTCCGCGAAAGCCGCGTTCACCTGGGGCGCGCCGTATGCGGCAGCCAAGGCCGGAATGCTAGGTTTGACTCGCGTGACCGCGGCTGAAGCCGCGCGGCGGGGCGTGCGGGTGAATGCGATCTGCCCGGGGCCGGTGACCGAAACCAAAATGTCCAAGGATCTAGGGAACGAACTGGCGGCACGGCTGAAGATCAGTCCAGAAATTCAACTGAAGCAGTTTCTCGAGGGAATCCTGCAAGGCCGGGGACAAACGGCGGACGAAATCGCCGCCGCCGCTGCGTTTCTCGCTTCGGATCAAGCCAGCGCGATTACCGGGCAGTCCCTAAACGTGGATGGCGGAGCCGCGTTCTATTGAACAGCGATACCTGCGCGCCTCGTGCTGCCGCCCGCTTCGCAGTCAACTCGCTCGCGACGCTCAGGCCGCGCCGCGCGGTGCGCAGAAGCGCCAGGGCGGACGTTTCGATCCAACCCAAAGTGCGGTCGCTGGCTCGATCAACCAGGAAGACCAGCAAGCCTGCTCCCGCGATGACAGCAAACAAGACGGCAAGAACCACGAAAGCCGCGATCATCTCCTGCACGTAATAGAATTGAAGCGCGGCGACCGCTGCCAGACCAACCCACATCCACTTCCGAGCCTTATTCTCTGGAACCGACCAAGGGGAGAACACTGGGAATCCTTTCGGGCCTGAATTCGGGCCTGTGAAACCCGAGGCTGCCCTTTACCCTTCTCGCTAGGTTAGATGCAGTAAGCCCTAAGAGGGCTTGGGTTGTGGGATATTCGGCGAGAGTTGATTCCAAAGTCAAAATACAGCAAAGACCTGAGCCGTAAAGGCTTAGTTTCGTCGCGATTGGCTGGCTGAGGGGCTCTTTGACGCAGGTTGCAGGGATGCGGCAATTTCACCCGGCAGGCGGCGAACCAGCGCACTGCGCACCAGCCACGCCAGCGTTTCGATGGCGAAATTGCGGGCGTAGTGGTTGGCGCGGCCGGCAGGCCATTCCTGCGTGGGAACATGACGAACCAGCGCGGTGTGCTCCTCGGTATACAACTCGAAACGCGGCGGCCGGTGCGTCAGCCAGCGTATATATTCGGCGGTGCGGCGCATCAGGCTCTCCGGTTCGCTGACGATCCGGCGATGGAAACGGCCGCCCAGCGGCTCAACGAAGCAGAAGACCAAAAACTCCGGCGCAGCAGCTTTGAGAAAAGGCAGCCCGCGAGCTTCGAGCAGATAACCGATGAAGAATCCAGCGGAGGGCATTTCCGTGGCAGCCGGCCGAGTTTTCTTTGAGGATCGCGGCAGTGGCGCGGAATTCCGCGCCAGGAACCGATAGCCTAAAAGCGAACTGCCGCTTTCAAATTGCGGCGTGTAGCCCCGGAGATACGGCTCGGCTAGGGAAGGAATCCAATCGCAGTTCCACTGGGCTGAAGGGCTCGGACGACTTTCTGAATGGGCGCGAGACTGCGCGTGCCGGGGATTCGCCTTTGCGAGTTGCGATTTCAAATGATCTCAGCGTCCCTCGAAGGGGAAGCCATTCGCGTTGAGAACGGCATCGGCGACCGTGCGGCGCAGGCCGATGGTATCCGCCGGTTCGCGCTTGATCATGCGTCGCAGGACCGCGAGCTGTGTGCGCAACATGTCGCCTTCGACCGACGCGGCGAGCGCCGTGCGGGCGCTGGCTTCAATTCGAGCGGCGCCATCCTGCAGCAGGACCCGCGCCGCAGCGATAACGGCGGCGGAGGAATCTTTACCGCGCGCGGCGACAGCCTTCTGGGCGCGCAGCAGCGTGGATTCCATCGGGTAGATCTCCAGGACGATATCGGCCAGCGCGCCGATAATCTCCTGCTGATCGGTGAGGCGATCACGATATTTCTGTATGGCCGCCCCGGCGGCGAGCAGAAATACCTTCTTGGCTCCGGTAACGATACGGCTCTCCTCCGCCCACGGACCGTCGACTGAATCTTCGACCGGCGCGCCGCTGAGGATTTCTTCCTGGAGTTTCGCACCGGCAGCCATCAGGGGCAGAGTGCCGGCCAGAGCGCGCTTCATCAACATCTGGATGATGAGCATGCGGTTGATTTCGTTGGTGCCCTCGAAGATGCGATTCACGCGCGAATCGCGATAACCCCGCGCGACGGGATAGTCTTCGTGGAAGCCGTAGCCGCCGTAGATTTGAACGGCTTCGTCCACGATGTAATCGAGGACTTCGCTGCCGAATACCTTGGCGATCGAGCATTCGATGGCGTATTCCTCGAGGACCTTCATCATGTGCGCGGCCTTGCTTCCACCGTTCGTGCCCCTCATGGCCTGATCGATGGTGCCCGCGGATCGATAGATCATGGATTCAAGAGCAAGAGTGCGAACAGCCATCTCCGCGAGCTTGGCGCGGACGAGACCGAAATCGCCGATGGAATGGCCAAAGGCGGTGCGTTCCTTGGAGTAGCGGGCGGCGGATTCGAGTTCGGTCTTGCAGAAGCCCAGGCAGGAAGCGCCGAGCGTAAAGCGGCCGACGTTGAGAATGTTGAAGGCCACGATGTGTCCACGGCCGATCTCATACAGCAGATTTTCGCGGGGGACGTGGCAATTCTCGAAAAAGATGGGCACGGTGGAACTGCCGCGCAATCCCATTTTCTTCTCTTCGGCGCCCACAGAGAATCCGGGGAAACCGCGCTCGACGATGAAGGAAGAGAATTTCTCGCCATCAACTTTGCCGAAAACTGTGAATACGTCCGCGAATCCGCCATTGGTGATCCACATTTTCTGGCCATTCAGGATCCAATGGCGGCCATCGGGCGACAGAACGGCCCGAGTGCGGGAATTCTGCGCGTCGGAGCCAGCCTGGGGTTCAGAGAGACAGTAAGAGGCGAGCCACTCGCCGGTCGCGAGTTTGGGCAGATATTTCTTCTTCTGTTCCTCGGTGCCGAAATAGACGATGGGCAGCGTGCCGATTCCGGAATGCGCTCCAACGCTGACGCTGAAGGAGCCGTAGGAGGAGATTTTTTCGGAGAGTACCGTGGAGGAGATGCGGTCGAGTCCCGAGCCGCCGTATTCTTCCGGCACCCCGCCTCCGAGAAGCCCGATCTCTCCCGCTTTCCTCATCAGCCCAGCCATGACGCCTTCTTTGTGCTGTTCGAGGTCGGGGATGAGCGGAGTGACTTCTTTGGTGACAAACTCCTCGGCGGACTGGCCGATCAGCCGCTGGTCATCGGTCAGCTCAGCGGGGCTGAAGACATCTTCGGCACGCGGAGAGTCCAGGAGAAAGCTGCCTCCGGGGGCGAGGGTTCCGGGTGTCGCCGTAGTCGCCATTGTCAGTTCTCCTTGAAGAAATTACGAAAGACGCTCGAAAATTCCCGCGGCGCCCATGCCGCCGCCGATGCACATGGTCACCATGCCATAACGCGCCTTGCGGCGCTCGAGTTCGCGAACGATTGTAGCGGTGAGCTTTGCTCCCGTACAGCCGAGCGGATGGCCCAGAGCGATGGCGCCGCCATTGACGTTCACGCGCGCGGGGTCTAAGCCAGCAAGTTTAATTACTGAAAGCGATTGCGCGGCAAAGGCTTCGTTGAGTTCGATGACGTCGATCTGTTCAAGTTTCAAGCCCGCCAGGCGCAGCGCCTTGGGAATGGCGAACACGGGACCAACGCCCATCTCTTCCGGCGCACAGCCGGCGGTGGCAAAGGAGACAAACCGCGCCAGAGGCTTCACGCCCAGGGCGCGAGCGCGGTCCGCGCTCATCACTACAGAAATTGCGGCTCCGTCGCTCATCTGCGAGCTGTTTCCCGCCGTGACGGTGCCGTGCGCATGAAACGCGGGCTTCAGGCGCGCAAGGGCGTCGAGGGAGGTATCGGCGCGAGGGCCTTCGTCGGTATCGAAGACTTTGGTGGCTGTTTTGGCGCGGTCGCCACGGCCGTCGCCATTGCTGACGATTGTGCTTCGCACTTCCACGGGGACAATCTCATCCTTGAACTTTCCGCTGACGATTGCAGCCAGAGCCTTTTGATGGCTGCAATAAGAAAACTCGTCTGCTTGCTGGCGCGTGATTCCATACTTGCGGACCAGATTTTCCGCCGTGAGGCCCATGCCCAAATAGGTGTCGGGATAATGATCCATCAGCCAGGGATTCGGTGAGGTTTTGTTGCCTCCCATGGGTACCATGCTCATCGATTCGGCGCCGCCGGCGATGACTACTTCGGCATTGCCGAGCATGACGCGTTCGGCAGCCATGGCGATGGCTTGCAATCCGGAGGAGCAGAAGCGATTGACGGTGATTGCAGAGCACTCCACGGGCAGACCAGCGCGGAGGGAGGCGATGCGCGCCATATTCATGCCCTGCTCGCCTTCGGGCATGGCGCAGCCCAGGACCACATCTTCGATTTCCTTGGGATCGAGCCCAGGGACGCGACTAATTGCACTTGTGATGGCTACGGCGGCCAAGTCGTCCGGACGGGTGGCGTGGAGGGTCCCTTTATAGGCTTTTCCGACGGCGGTGCGTACGGAGCTGGCAATAACGGCTTCTTTCATGTCTTAAACTCCTGCTAGTGCTGCCCTCTTAGATGCGGCGGGTACCCCCTACGCATTTTTTGCAAGTGCAGATTCTAAAAGCTTTAAAAGCGTGCATTTTCAACACATGCTGCAAGTGCTGAAAATAAGGTACTTGGAACTCAACCATTAGCGGGCCGCGCCCGCTCTCTCAAAATCAGATGCTTCAGTCTCCTAGTCAGCGGGTAGTGGGTCAGTTTGAATTTTGACCTCTTGTGTCACGATCAAGAAAATTCAAACTGACCCGCTACCTGCCCGCGGCTCTGGTTGCCAAAGTCGGGCAGCTGTCGCGCTCGTTCGGCGGCCGTCTTCCGCCCTTAAGTCAAAGCTCCCTCGCTTGGCTGAACCCAGCTAAGACAGGACGGATTATGTAAACGGTACCCCAGCGTCAG
>Ga0209648_10002997_pt1 | contig 14101 bp, 15 predicted proteins | sample GraSoi2013_115cm_FD_185830 | JGI IMG/M metagenome (GOLD analysis project Ga0209648, IMG submission 185830) | Grasslands soil microbial communities from the Angelo Coastal Reserve, California, USA - Sample 9_17_2013_115cm (SPAdes) (version 2) | ecosystem: Environmental > Terrestrial > Soil >...
GATCGGCCTGCCGCCTCTGCCGGGATCGCGAGGTTTCTGACGAGGCTTCGTTGCAAGGGATACGGTAGAACCGCCGTTCCTTCCTGGTTCAGCTCCTGCAGCAAGCGGTTGTGGATTCCCCGCGCAAGTCTTCCGGTGAAGCCCTTTGTCAGGGCCGTGTGCCCGGCCTTTTTTCCTCGTAAAGCCTGGCGATGAAGGAGGCTGGCGCCGGACTCCTCGCACGCCAGGAATACCGTTCCCATTTGCACGCCCTCTGCGCCAAGAGCCAGGGCCGCAACTACGCCGCGCACATCTCCTATTCCGCCCGCCGCGATCACGGGCACGTCGACGTTGTCGACGATTTGCGGGACGAGCGCCAGCGTGCCAGTGAGTGAATTCTCTGCGGCTCTGAGGAATGAACCGCGATGCCCGCCTGCTTCGAAGCCCGAAGCGACGATGACATCCACGCCGGCTTCTTCAAGTGCTGAACCCTCGTCGGGCGTTGTTGCCGTTCCAATCGTGACGATGCTTTTCGCGCGGCACTCCTCTAAGACTTCTCTTGGCGGAATTCCAAAGATGAAGCTGAATACCGGCACCTTCGCGTCTAGCAACACGCGAGCCTGATCTTCAAATCGAGCCGGCGAATACGGTTTGAACGTTGGGTGAGGCGCTCCCAAGGCGGCGAGATGGGTGGTAATCGGCGCAAGGCTCCGGTTGAATGCATTTTCATCAGATGTTCGAACACCTTCGTCTTCCATCGATACCCACAAGTTCATTGCGAACGGTTTCGATGTAAGGGAGCGAATCTCCGCGATTGCCTCTTTGATCGCTTCCGGCGTCAGGCCGTGCGCACCGAACGATCCGAGTCCGCCAAAGTTGGAGACCGCCGCCGTCAATTTTTGTGATGACAATCCGCCGAGCGGACCTTGAATGACGGGGTAGTCGATCCCGAATTTCGCTGTGAGCCGGTTCTCATTCCAGCGGGGCGGCATTACGCAGATACCTCAAAAATTAACTCCAGCTCGACCGGCACGCCGAGCGGAAGACTGGCTACGCCGTACACCAGTCGGCTAGGGTTTTTGTCTTTTCCGAAAACGTCCTGCAGCAACTCGGAAGCGCCGTCAGCGATTTTCGGCTGCTCCCGGACATCTCCAGAAGTGGCCACCAACACACCGAGCCGAACGATTCGCGTAACTTTGTCCAGCGATCCCAAATGCTGCCGCGCGACAGCGAGAGCATTGACCGCTGCCAGGTAAGCGGCCATGTGTCCCATTTTCACGTCTAGTTCCGCGCCGATGCGCCCAATGAATTTTGGTTCGCGGCCTACGGTGGGAAGCATTCCGGTGAGAAAGAGCATGTTGCCTGTCTGCACCGCTTCCGCGTAGATGCCGAAGGGCTCAGGCGGCGCTGGAAGCTTGATGCCAAGTTGTGTTAATCGCTGCTCGGCAGTGGCAGGACGAGAGTTATCGTCGTTTAAGATTTTCTCTTTCGGGCCCGTATTCATTGATTCGCTCCTGCAGTTTCGGTTGATCGTCTGCGTTCTTATTTTTCACGGTGTGCCGTTCGAGGCTACGCCGTTATCGATGCTCAGCGTCCTACGAAATCTCCCAAGCGATTTTCTGCGTCGCCGGGTTTGCAAAAGCCTCTCTCTAACAGCGTTTTGATTCTCTGCTGCGTGGCCGGTCGTCCCATCGAAGCAACGCAAGCATTCCAGCCGGATTCGATTTCGATATCAGGCGGCAAGCTGGCAACGTTGACCAGGCGCTTGGTATCGGCGATTGTCTGTTTGTCGAAGGTGGCGATCCGGGTGGCAAGCGCATCGACAAACCCGTCGAGATCGGCATCCGGCAACGAACGATTCACGTAGCCGTAGCGCTCTGCCAAGTCGCCTGACACGTCGTTCGCGCTTAGAATTACTTCGAGTGCGCGTCCTCTTCCCATGAGGCGCGACAGTCGCGCCATAGGGCCGCCGCCAGGCACCAAGCCGGCGCCAACTTCAAACTGCGACAAGATGGCTTTTTCGCGACTCGCAAAACGCATGTCGCAAGCAAGGGCAAGCTCACTCCCCATACCAGTCGCTCGCCCGCGAATCAGTGCTATCGACACGACAGATGTACGACTCAGGCGCACGAGCATTTCGGGCCATGGATGCAAGCCTGTGGGTCCAGGCGGGAGGTGCGCCAAATCGTCAAGTTTCGCAAGAAAATCCAAATGAATCAGAAAGAACCCTTCGACGGCGCTGTCAAAGACAACCACCTTAACTCGCTCGTCAGTTTCGATTGTCGCGATGATCTCGTTCACTTGCGGAAGCATTTCGGGGCCGAAGATGTTGAGCGGTGGGTAGTCAAACGTGACTCGCCAATACTCGGGCGAGCGCTTGGCCAGACGTATCTCAGGAGTCTTTGTTGCTGCGTAATTTTGATCCTTCATGTTTGTTGTCTCCTTATCATTTTGGTTTCACTTTTGGTTTTGCGTTGGGGTCGTCTTATCGGGCAGCTTTCGTCACGCGGTCTTGATGAGGTGGTCCTACATAAGGAAACTCGAGTAACAAATCGCCGTGGGGCCCTACGTTGTCCCCCTTGACTTTGCCATTCGTGAGAACGCGCATGAAAACATCGAAGGCATCGTCAGTGAGTGTCCGGCCGTTATCAGGAAAACACGCCGGGCGCGTAGGGTCATAAGGCAGAACATCTGGGAGCAATGTCCCCGCCACGCGCTTTGCCTCGGCTGGCGTATATCCACCTGTGTGCTCCAGAGCGTGCGCGAAGGAAGCAAGGAAACGCCCATCGGTCGCCGGTTCACCTCCGAGGTAGGCACCTCTTTCCTCGACAAGTATCACCGCTTGCGCGGGCCGGGCTCCGCGTTCGACTTGACGCCAGCCACCACCATCATCTGGCGTCAGCGTGCGGGCCCACAGACGAACTTCTTTTGCCCCCAGAGCGGAGTTCGGTAGTTCAAGAACGATGCTGCACACATCTTTGTTAACGAAGAAATCGTCGCCCGTGAACTGCAAGTTGTTCTTCGCGCCTTCCACGTCGCAGAAGAAAGGGTCGCTGCGCCAGCCGGCAAAGAAGCGGGTATCGCCTGCCTCTGTAACCTTCGCTTCGCGCCCTAATGAAACCGGCGCACGCTCAACGATCATTTTGCCGCCATCGCCGGTACCAGCGGCTTGCGGGCCATCAACGCGAAGGACACTCGCGGTTTGTGCGCCGCGCTCGAAAGCGGAGAACCGCACCCGGTACGCTATATCGGCAACCGCATCACCATCGGTATCAATCTTGACCTCGTACACTGCTTCGGGTGCGAAAGGCTCCGTCGTGGTTGGCCCAGGAGGGTTTTCGCCGGCAGACGGGTGCACGTTCACGATCAGGATCGATTTTCCCGTCTCTCCAGGTTTGGGAAAGGCGTACAAATCCGTGAAGTCCAGTCGGGCGTCCCCTTGAGGGAAGCCGAAGTCGGGGCCAGAGTAGTGATGCGACATTGAATAATCCTCCTTTCTTTGTAGGGTGGCGGTTCGTTCAGCCGGGTCAGAACGCGGCGGCACCGGCCGCAGCGACGGCATGATCTTGATCGCCGGAACCACCGCTCACGCCAATCGCCCCTACGACCTTGCCATCCAGCTTCAGCGGGATGCCGCCAGCAAAAATCATGATTTTGCCGTTGTTTGAAACTTGAATACCGAAGAACTCGCCACCGGATTGAGAATGTTTTGCCAATTCTTTCGTTTCAATGTCGAATGCGCGCGACGTGTAAGCCTTCTTCATGGAAATATCAATGCTGCCGATCCATGCGTTGTCCATACGAACGTGCGCAACGATGTTTCCGCCTTCGTCAGCCACTGCGATGTTCATGGGCTGGCCAATTTCCCTGGCTTTCTTCTCCGCCGCGCTGATTACGCGGCGGGCATCTTCTAATTTCACTGCGGTCATGGGTTCAGTGACTCCCGACTTTCGCTGCAGCTTGCTCGATTAGGTCTGCGACTTCTTTCGGGTGAGAAAGCATCGGCACGTGGCTGGAGGGAACGGTGATCGAAGCAGCCTTCATCGCCGCCGCTTCGGCCTTTTGAAGCTCTGGAGAAACAGCCCGGTCGTTGCTCGCAATCACGCTCCAAGATGGCTTCGTCTTCCACGCGGCGGTCGTGACTGTGGCTCCAAAAACGGCTCCTGCTGTGGGAGCCTGCGTCGCCGTCAATATCTGCTTCTCCTTGTCTGTCAGATCCTGGGCGAAGTCTTCAGCGATTCCCTTTGGAGTCACCGTCAGAAAACCTTCAGCATCCGCCCGGACTTCGCTTCCTAGCGGAGCCGGCGGGAACGGTTTCGTGACCGAAGCAACCGACTCACCTTCTGACGGCGCGAGCGCAGCCACATACACCAACCCGACTACTTTTGGATCGTTTCCTGCCTCCGTGATAACCACTCCTCCGTAGGAATGGCCCACTAGCAGAACGGGGCCATCCTGCGATGCGATGGCTCGCTTCGTCGCGGCAACATCGTCAGCCAGCGAGGTCAAAGGATTCTGCACCGCGACCACATGCAATCCCTTGGCTTGAAGCAGTGGAATCACTTTGGACCAGCTTGATCCATCGGCCCACGCTCCGTGAACAATGACAATGTTTCTAACCCCTTGAGGAGGGTTCACCTGGGCGGCACGTCCCGTGTGGAACGTCGCTGCCATCAGAAATCCTGGAATTGCAATCAAAGCGGCTCGGTACACTTGCGTGAGTTTCATATTTTTTCCCTTCGTTGCGTCAAGATTGAAGTCATGAATCAGCCTGCGAGAACCGACGCAGTCGTTCTAAAACGGTTTGCTACAAATCGGGCTTACACCACGCTGACCGTAACCTCGACGTTGCTTCGTGTGGCGTTGGAATATGCACAGGTTTCGCCGTGCGTGGCGTTCACGATGGCTTGGGCGATTTCGCGTTCCAAGCCCGGCAAGCTGACGCTAAGACGCGCCCGGAGAAAATAAACGTCGCCAGAATTGCACAGGTCGATTTCGGCATCGATGGCTGCGTCAGCCGGAAGTCTCACCTTCATCTTGTTGGCCACAACCCCCATCGCACTAATGAAACAGGCCGACCAGCCAGCGGCAAATAACTGCTCTGGGTTGGTACCGGTTCCGGGAACTCCGGGGGCCGAAAACTTCACATCCAAGCGGCCATCATCACTGCGGGAGACGCCGCCCCGCCGCCCGCCTGAAGTGTGGGTCTTGGCGGTGTACCGAACTTTGCTGTCGTCCTGTGTTGAGCGAGCGGCTGCGTTAATTTCTTGATAGGTAGTCATCCTTTTTTCTCCGTGCCCCGGTCACCATTTCCCCGCGTGCGCGCCGCCATCCACGTGCAATATCTCACCCGAGGTGAACGTCGCATCCGTCAAGAACAAAACTGCATCGACGATTTCTTTGACTTCACCGATCCGGCCAACCGGGTGCAACCCTTTCAGGAAATCGTGGGTCTCAGGTTTGTGCATCGGAGTATTGATCACGCCCGGCGCTACGGTGTTTACGCGAATGCCGTCCTTCGCATATTCGATGGCGAGGGCGCGGGTCACTGCATTCAAGGCACCCTTCAACATAATTTGAACGGCCGCCCCTACACCTGCGATCGGTTGGTCAACCAGGGTCGTTGAGATGTTGACGATGCTGCCGGACTTCTGCCGCAGCATTTGCTTTACGGCGAGCTGTGACACGTACAGAAAGCCTGCAAGCGTTGTCGAGACTAGAGTGTTGAAGTCTTCCGTCGTGTATTCCGTGAAGGGCTTCGGAATAAAAACGCCCGCATTGTTGACCAGCACGTCGATTCGGCCAAATCGCGATACGGCAGTTTCCACAATCTTTGCGGCCGTGCGCGGGTCGCCGATGTCCCCATCAACGAGTGCAACATTCGCGGCCACTGAGAATGGATTTGCTTTGGTAATGTTTCGCGAGTTTGCGACTACGTTGTAACCTCGCTTCAGGAACGCTTCGACGAGACCCGCTCCGATTCCTCGCGAGGCACCCGTAACAATTGCTGTTTTCGCTGCGTTTGCCATTTGGAGTCTCCCTTTAACGTCAATCTCGTACGAACCGCAAAACCTCGCATTCAGCCTTTTAAGGGTGTGTTTGCAAGGACCTCAAATTTTTGAACCTGTGGAGGAACCGCAAATAATTCGTTTGCCCGTGCCGTCAACGCCTTCGCGATTTCGCCAATCAAGTGCGTATTCCGCGCCGCCTCATTTGCAAAGGTGTCGAAGATGCCGAACTGTCCCGGTCCGAGTTTGATCGCGTACCATTTCAAGGTCGTTTTTTCGTCCTGCGCGAGCGACTGAGCAGACTTTAGAAATGCCTCTGCATCGGCTTCCTTGCCAGCGCGTGCTTCGAGCATGACTAACAATCCAATCGCTTCCATGAATTACCTCCCGTGTCGAATTACTTTCGATCGATTGCTCACAACAGTGAGTAAACTGCACATGGGGAACGGAGTTGTGCGGATTCCCGCTGGGATGGTCGGAATCTTGCTGAATTCACGCTCCCCGAGAGTGAACTTCTACGACTTCTGCGGTTTGTCTTGAGTGGACGACGGCGGAACTCGAAAGAGTTTCGCTAGGCTACTCAGAATTGTTGCTTGAGGCGATAGTGCTGAGGCGGATGGAAGGAGCTATGAACTAGAAATTCCCGATCAATTCTGCATGTTAACTGCGAATCAAGAAATAGCCGGTAAAACTGCCGTATCTTCGGAGCCGGTTTCCGAATCGTGACGCACTTCGGAGTCCAGAAAATCCTGACGATACTCTGTCGGGCTAACTCTACAAACATCGCGAAAGACCTGGGCAAAATGCTGCTGGGTCTTGAAACCACAAGCCACGGCCACGTCCAATATTCGCGCATCAGGGGCACGCAACATCGCTTTAGCGCGCTCAATCTTTTGACGCAGAACGAATTGATGCGGGGTCTCGCCCGTTGACTTGCGAAACATCCGCCCAAAATGGGCCGTGCTCAATCCTACCGATTGGGCCATCTCGTCGAGACTCAAGTCGTCTTCCATCTTCACATGGACCAACTCTTTAATCCTTCGCAAGCGCGCTGAGCCCAGTCCGCCTCGGTACATCTCGACAGGACGGTGCCTTACCGCGTGATCTTTCACGAGTGACACGGCCATCGCCTGTTCGACAGAATCCATAAACAGCCGCCCGCTCGGAAACCCAGCCACCATCTCAGCATGAGCGGCCGCAACCAGCGCACTCAGGCGCGGGTTCCCAAACTTGCGCGAAGCGCGGAGTGCTACCTCGCCGTAAGCTCCGTCAGAGCTGGTCATCAATGCCGCATCTGAAATACTCAGCTGCAGATGCGTTACGTTCATGAGTCCAACCCACTCTCCGATATGACGGTCGCACAGCGCTAAGTCGCCCGGCGCGTATTCAAATTTTTCCAACGCAGTCCGCTTCGAGCCCCACTCAATTGAGCCGGGTCGCAACATCATTGCGAAAGCCTGATCATGCCGCACCCAATGACGCGGCTCTGTGACAGATTCAGGTTGAAAGAGTTCGACTTTCATTCTTTTGCTCCACGCCGACGTGTTGTGGATATGTCCGGAGGGCCCAGGCGCGGATCAGACTCTCCCGATTTGATGTATCTCTCTGGCAAGGCGATACATACATTTTGGGCGCCACGGCAAGGCTTCCAAACTGACATTTACGGACCTTGCGTGAGGATCGCGGCAGGCGGACCAACGGTTTCCTAGTCCGATACCTCCACTTGCCCAGGCCTTATGTTTATCCACTAGAATCAGCGTTTGCAGTTGGTTGGGTTGCTCTCAACTTTTCCAAAACGACTTTGTTCTTTGCCAGAAACACACGGTGGAAGGTGGGGCGGTTTTCCCAACCGCCGCCAACCAAACGGCTTTCAGGATTTGATCTCAATGCGATCAACTGAGAACTATTGTTTCGAGTAGACCGAAGGTTACAGTGAGGCAATCTCGGTCAGTCGCAAAATAATGGTGCCGACTCTTTCTTGGCTGGCGGCGTCCGGCGGCACATGGCCGGGGAGAGCGTCGTTAAACGCAGGGATCGAAATCAACCTTTTGATTTCCTTCGCCAGGTAACTGCGCACATTGCTCTCTGCAGCTTGAATTTCTCCGAGCAATTCGGCGCGACCGTCGACAACAGCAATCAAGTCTTCAAGATCTCTACTCCCGGCGAAATCATTCTTACCGCGCCCCGCAAAGGCCTCAAGCTTTGAAGCACAGAAATATACCGGGGCGACCAATCGGATCTTCAATCCATTTTCGAGTTCTCGATCTTCTGCATGGTCCATTGCCGGCCGATACCAAGGGTTTGAAAATCCAAGAATCTTTGCATTGAGCGGCATCACATCGAGCGTCGTCGTCTTTTGCCGCCAGCGGCACAGCGGTGCGCCTTCTCTCGTGTCTTCTTGAAACCCGAGCTTCTTGAGTCTCTCGGAGAATTCCGTGTATTCAGGATAAGACACGATCTCCGCAATCGCGTCCACGTCGAACGTTGGACGCACGTCTGCCGCTGCTTTGTCGGTGATCAACAGTGCCGTTGCACAGCCGCCCACAAACACCAATTCGGCGAGAAGCGGCTCAAGCAACTTGGCCGCATCCGTCAGGAGTTCGAGATTAGGATTGGCCATGAGCCGACCTTAACCTGTGGACTAAATCGCGCTCGGCCAGATTTCGTTCGCGCGCGCGTCCATCCCGAATTGCATCTACGAGCGCCAGAAGCTGGTAGAGCACGGGATCACGTAACGCGGCATGCGGCACGCTTTTGTAGAGAGGCTCGAGGCTGACACCACGGGTTTCGCCGTCAGGCCAAGGCCAGACTGGCGGCAAATCGTTCGAGCTGGCAATTTCACTCTTCAGCGGCTCCGCTGCATACGAAGTGGCAACGCCCCTCGTCACTTCGCCGTGCTCAGCAGGAAAAGCGTACTTCAATCCGTGGACCAGAAATTCCACCAGCCCGGGAATATTGAGTTTGTCTTTGAGCGCCGGCCCATGCAGCAACCTCGAACTTCTCAGCCGCTGAATGGCTCCATGCACTTCCGAGGGACTGAGCCCGAGGTCGCTTGCCACAACCGAAATAGGCGGACGCCCGCTTGGGTAGCCGAATAGCTTTAAGGCAACCACGACGTCTTGAGGCTTCAGATTCATGTTCGTATTCTACATTCGCGATTCGCGAATAGCAAATTTGATTTCACTGCACCGATCAAATGCAAGTTAAGTCCTTTAGCTTCGTACAGATACAGCGGCTATTGTTAATCCCGCGGCTTGGGCAAGAACTGTCGAACGAAGACAAATCGAGGAAATCGCATGAGGATCCAATTTATCCCTATTATAAGGATGAACGGTTTGTATAAATCCGCAATTTCTCCGTGCACTTCTTCTCGACGTAATTCAGTCCATGGCATGACTGCCGTCAGAAATACAATCCATCCAAACGCGGCAGCAAACATCATCAACAAACGGCCAAGAGGCGGCGCTGCTTCTACTGGATAACCTCCCCCAGGGACGCGAACCCACATCGACCGTGAAACCGCAAAGAAAAACGCGACTCCTGCATACGCTGCCACCCAATATGGTCCGAATATCCAACACACTAAAAGCAGCAGGCTAACCACGGCACTCTCGAAGAAATTCACGATCCATTTGCCCACCGTTCGAAAATAGATTCGCTTCATGAGCGAATCGCTTTCCGGGGCTTCCAGATCTGGAACGATCGCTGGAACAAGAATGGTCGTGATGCCAATCCCAACGAGAGTTTTTCTCGTCTTGTCTTCAAATGAAGACACAAGTCCAAGCAGAGGAAATCCCACCGCCAGCACGAGATTCCAAATACGGCTTACCACGGGCACTGGCTTGAATTTCGATAGGTCAAACCCGACAAATCCGAAGTAGCGCCATAGATAGGTCACGACTGCCACAAAACAGATGACGTCGAGAAAGGTGTGCGATGTACCTATAGCATGTCCCTCTTAGACCGTTAGGACGGACTCGGTGGCACAACATTTGGCAGCGAGGGCAAATTCGTTTTCGGGCGACTTCTGCGTGACCGTGAGCGGCGCTTCCTTCCCAGCACTCCGTCACGCCGTGCGATCTGGTCGGCCACGCGGATGCCCGATTGCAAAGCGGCTTCCATGTACCCGGTGAACGCGTAGCAGGTATGCTCGCCGGCGAAATGAATACGCTTCAGGAACCCGGCATGCAGCAGGGGTCCGGCCCGCGTAACTTCGCCTGGCTTCGGAAATGAGTAAGAACCCTTCGTCCATTTATTCCCCGGCCAGTCCACCAATTTGCCTTTTCCACAGGTCTTCACCAAATGCGGATAGACCATGGCGAGTTCCCTGAGATAGCGCTTCTTGCTCCACTTCCGGCACGTCAATGCGTCGTCCGCTCCTGAGAACGCGACTAGGCCTGCCCGCTTCCCGACCTGACCATCGGTTCCGTCCCAGGTCAGATCCACGGGACCGTCGGAACTCATGTCGGGAGCTTCCGGTCTCCACGACCCTTTCCGAACGTTGAGAAGATATTTCACATTGTTCCCGAACTGCACTGTATAGGAGGCCGGCAGAGGCGGACGGAACATTTTTTTCCACATTGTTGGAGGAATGGCCACGACTACATCGTCGCCGTCGAACCAGACTGTCTTCGAGACGGAAACCCTGACGCGTTTTCCCTGGATCTCAATCGAGTTAACTTTCGAATTCAAACGAACCTTTTTCAACCTGGCCTTGAATGCGAACGCCAGGCCCTGATTTCCTTCGACACAATGGTGCGTTTCCGTATCCGTCCAGAAGCGACTCAAACCACCACCTTTGATCATCGCCAGATTGCCCAGCCAGCTTTGCCTTTCCGCTCGCACGCCATTGTCGCTCTGCAGCAACTCCCTGAATGCAAGGCGGCAAAGCCGCGACATGGGAATCCGGTTCAGCGCCTGCACCAGCGATAGGTGGTCCAACGCTGCCGCGTTGCGGGATTTCCATGGTTCGTGCGCATGCACCCGCCGCGCGATTCGATTTATGCGCTTCTGAACTCCGTCCATCTCCCTAGAAAGGTCCTGAGCCGTGGCTCCGACGACTCTCTTCCCGTTCAAAAAAACGGGAGGAGAGGGCGGATCAGAAAGCTGACGAAAATGCAGATCAAACTTCCGTTTGTAAGACCACCACGCCGGATGGTTGAGTCCAATGAGCTCCGCACCCTTTTCCATCACATTTCCCGGCACGATCTTGCGGCAGCTCTGTACGCGACCGCCGACCTCCGCCTGGCCTTCCAGGACGGTCACCTCGTATCCAAGGCTTTCCAGTTCGTAAGCGGCCGACAGCCCAGCGAACCCACCCCCGACAACGATAACTTTTCGCCGCCCGACCGCCTTCCGATTTATCAAGAAGCGGTCGCGCAACGACATCTTGCGTTTCGGCTCGTTTAATTTTCCAACCGTCCGCGGCGCTTCCGCCGGCACGGCGAAGATCTCCGCCGTGTAACCGGTTTGGCCCGCAGCCGGAACCACCGCCGAAACCGTTGGCTGCGCTTTTTTGGGAGGTGCTTTCCGCCGTTGCGTGTGTGCGCGGAGCGCCGTGAAGAGTGTAGGCATTTTGTATCGTTCCGTTGAAAGTTGTGGATAGAACTTACTTCGTACACTCGACGAGCGGCCCGAGATCCAGCTTGTACGGCTTAAGGTCACCCACCAGCCGCGTGGTGACGTCAGCTAACGGCCCGTCGACTAAGCCTGCCGCGTTGAGATACATTTTCCTGCCGCAGACATCCACTTCTTCCATTTTGCCTGCGAACGCAGCCATCAGCTTTTCGCTCCCGTAGATGGGGACTCCGCCGACCAGAACCAGCTGCACATCTTCCGGCTTTGCGTGCGTCAAAGCTGCATACGGCTGCGTGACGCCTCCCGACAGTACGAACAGATCGGCGTAGAGTCCTTTTTTCACGCTGCCCACCTTGTCATCAATCCTGGCCATTCGCGCCGGAATCGACGTCGACATCTCGAACAAGTCCTGGTCCGAAAAAAGATCGCCCAGCTTTTCGTGGCTCACTTGTTTCGCGTATCGCAGTTCTGCCAACGAATTCGTGCTCCCAGTGGGCGACCAGTCCGGAGCCAGCGCGATCGTCACGTTTGCTTTTTTTGCGCTCGCGACATCGGCTGTGAATCCGTACAGTTCAAAATTGCTCCTTGGAGACCAAATTAGCGCCGTGCCACTGTTGGCCATCTCTTTGAACTGATCAGGTCCCAGTGCCACACCATGGATGATTGCCGTATGAGAACCCAGCAAACCGGCGCCTTTCAAGGCGCGGAATTCAAAACTAGATTCGAGATCCTCTGGAGCGCCTTCGGCAACATGCACCAAAAGCAAATCGATCTTGTTGTCGGAGAGCTCACCCAAGATTCTATGGAGCACTTCTTCGTGGAGGTCTCCGGGTGTGACACCCAAGGCGTTTTCCACCCGTTCGTTGCCCGCACCCGAACCATAGAATCCCGATGCCCAGTCGAGATTCCGTGCCAGCCCCAAAACACAGCTAGGCACAGGCGGGGTTTGGCTCCGTCCTGAAATGCCGGTAATCGATGTGGTTCCTCCCATCAGGGCCTTTATTTCGACGTATTCGTCGATGTCACAGAATTTTTGGTCATTCTTGTCGTTGTCGTCTTTGAGCTGCAATTCTCCGCCCGGTCTTCCCACCAACTTGTAGTAGTCAACCAGATTCCGCCATTCATACCGGTTCCTGAATTTTACTTTCGGGCTCCAGCGCTTAAAGATGTTGTACATCGGATGATCGTGAAGGTCGACGAAACCGGGGAAGATGATCCCGTTCGACTCAATCCTTGGGCCCTTGGCATCGTCCGGGGCTTTCTCAAGGATTGAAAGAATGCGGCCGTCTTTGATTACGACCCAACCCTTCGCTAAAACTCTGTCTGGCGTGACAACCGTCCCGGAGAGAACCAAGTCCTGCGCAAGCGACGACCTCGAACAAAACAGGATCACAAACAAAAAAGACAGCTTTCGTAGAACAGCAACAAAGAGCTGCATTTTCACCTCACGCTGTGGACGGAGCTATTTCTTTGGCGCAGCGACTCTTCCTTGAAATTCCCGTTTGGTCTCAAGCAACGATCCCTTGTGCTTGACCGGAATGTATTGCTCGAAACTGAATTTCACCGCATCGCCGGCGGAGAGGATTGTGTTGTCGATGCCCTTCGTCGCGGGTTGATCGTTCACCAGGAATTCCCAGTAAAAAAAAGGTGCCGCGGAAGAGATGAACGAGTCGTACGTCTCATTGATCATCAAAACCAAGTAGCCCAGCTGGGACCCATAAAATTGAAGTGCGTACGTAAACGTTGCGGAACTGTTTATCTGATCGTAGGCCGCTTCCAGAGCGTCCTGGGCGGTCATGTTCAGCTTCCATGGAACTTGCACGGATGGACCGCCGACGACTTCGAGACTCACGGTTGAGGCCATAGAAAGCTCCTGACTCCTATGGCGAGAGCCTATAAAGGCACAGGGGGTCTTGTCAAGATCGGCACTATCCTCCGAATGAAAGGGGGGCGGACTTTGGCAGGGGCGGGCGCAGGTTCTCGCACGCATTAGTCCCCATAAGTCGCCATCTCGTAAGTAAATCAAGCACTGACGAGACGGGCGCTTAGCAGGACTCAACCTAACCTGATCTTGTCGCAGAGGTCTGTGACCGCACTTAGCATTTGCGGTTGTGCTTGATGAAAATGGGAACGTGCTGGCATTCGCGGGCGACGGTAGCAAGATTCATTCGGTCGAAATGCCTCCGGAGATCACGAAAGCAATTGCCGCGCTTTCAGGACCTCTTGGGAAGGCTCTAGCAAGCGTGGTCGTTTGACGATCCAAAGACTGAGGCCGCGGTTTTCCAAACCGCCGCCGAGCAAAACGGTTCTCACGGATGAAATCTCAGTTCGACAAGCCGGTGTAGCAAGGACGATCACCGCACGGCCACCCTGGGCGTTGAGGAGAAACAACAGCGAGATCCGTTTGCGTTCTTTTTGCGTTGTAGGATCGGAAATGATGGGCAGTGATGGGTTGTGAAGGGGAGCTAAACTCTTGAGTTTACAGCTATCTCGTTTGTTTGACGTGTCCGACCGCAGTTTATGAGTCCGCTGCTCTA
>Ga0209648_10003003_pt1 | contig 14093 bp, 12 predicted proteins | sample GraSoi2013_115cm_FD_185830 | JGI IMG/M metagenome (GOLD analysis project Ga0209648, IMG submission 185830) | Grasslands soil microbial communities from the Angelo Coastal Reserve, California, USA - Sample 9_17_2013_115cm (SPAdes) (version 2) | ecosystem: Environmental > Terrestrial > Soil >...
GCAGCATGCAGATCCCAATGAGGGCTCGATGCCGAGCACATCTCTCCGATCTGATCAGGAGAGGTTTTTTCTCTTGACATCGCCTTTTATAGAACCCTCAGGAGTAATCATGAGGCAAAATGTTTTCGGCTGGGCCACCCGTCCAATCCCTGATTAAGAGCGCACAACCGGACTACCCGAAGGAGGCCGTCGAAAAGAGATTACGTAATCTGATACGTATCCGACCTGAAGGCGTGAGAAAGGCGAAAGAGATCGTTGACGTGTACCTGAAAACTGGCAATGATGAGTCCTACAAACTACTCAAAGAAATTACCGGTTGAGCAATAAAACGATTGAGACACAAATGGTTGCCCGAGATCGAGATTAGTGTAGGCAACAACACGAGAGCTGAATTGCCAAATAAAACGTACAATACTTACGAGCGCGCGAGCTGGCAGCTGAATGTGGACTGATTCAGAGTTAGGGTGCATAGGGCGAGAAATTACTAGGTCGTGACGAAAGCCAGGACAAGAAACATGGAAACAGAATTGAGCCGGGGGTTGGAACTATTCAAGAAGGCGCTCTCGAGACATCAGATGGACCTCGCAAAGGAACGTCTTTCGTCCGAAAGGAGTCATAGCTACTTTCAGTTCGGAAAGGGTGAAAATCTAACCGACATAAGCCTGTCTGATGAGTTTCTCGAAGACCTTCCGAAAACACCTGAATACGAGCGAGGCTTGGAGTTATATCTGACGAGTGTTTCTCATCGTGTCCTGAGTCCTCACCCCGAGTACTTCTACTGCGAATCTGGAAGACCGGTGCGATTTAGGATGCAATGGCCAATCGAGGAGCATGCTCTACGATTCGCACAGGTTTTGCGTTTTACTATCCTCGATTTGCGGGCACCAGAGGGGACCCTTGCCAAATGCATCGCAATCCTTGACCCGATGCCCGGAATAGTTGAAGGAACACCTTTTGAAATTGTAAGAAGAGTGGTGAACCGAGCCAGGCACGACATAGATCGAGGTGCCATCAAGTTCCATTCTCAACAGAATCATCCAGCAGCGTTTCAAGAAGTAAACGTGATTCCACCGTTTCCAGATAACAACCCGGCGTCGGAACACGAATTGGAGCACTTTATCGCGGAAAAGGCATATTGGCTCGGTTTCAAAGTCGGCGAGAAGCCAGCCTCGGTCTGGATTGCCGATGGCTGGGACGCAGAATACCTTTCGGTAAGCACCAAGGATTTGAGGCAAGCAGCCCAACTGCTGGAAGCGAGAGAGCTGATTGAGCTTGACGCAGATGTCGAATATGCAAAACCTTCGAAAGCGCTTCTGACCAAAGGATTGAACGCTTTGGTCTCCGACGTGTCCAGCAGTAAAAGTGGATCGATTTCTGACTTCCGATTCGTCAAAAACGATCAGCTTCGGCGTATCGTGGCACGAGATTACAAAGAATTGCACTCACTTAATCCGGAGGGCTCTCCGAAGGCGGCATTGATTCTTGCTGGCGGCCTTTTTGAAGCGTTGTTGCTAGATGCACTTGTGAGCAGTGGAAAGTGGAATTTGAACGATGGTGTGCAAAGAAGCTTGAAAGACATGATCGCGCCAGCAGAAGCCATGGGGATAGTTATTTCAGATCGTCTGCCTGACGCGCTTAGACGCTATCGAATTCTTCTCCACCCAGCTGCTGAGACTCGTGAAGAACTAAACTTTTCAATCGCTGATGCCAAACTGGCGCGATCTGCCGTCGATGCGTTGATCCAGGAGGTGCAGGAACGGCAAATAGGTCGAACGTCTCTAACCGCCAACTAGTTCACGCGGGATCTCTTTGAGAAGTTTTCGCAACGAACGATTCCGACCGGCGAGTACAACTGGATCAGCTAGGATAAGTCTTTGAGCCAGTCTTTTGCCGTGTATTATTTTGTCGTAACGCTGTCCGGCTTTTAGATGTGCCCTTACACGAGCGAGTACATTTACGCCATCTGTACTTTCCCCGAATAGATGCGAGATCGGATTTGTGAGAATTGTCATCTTGTCCACGCTCTCATAGTCAGCAAATAGGATTGTCTCAAATGTGCGATCTGCTATGATCAGCGCCACTGAACAAGTTAAGTTTTTCGATCTGAGCGCTTCGCCAATCAAATTCAGTGCGATTTGGGCAAGATCTGGACAGCATTCATCTCTATCCTCCCGGTCAAGAGCCACAATAATCTTGTCCGGATTTTTAACCGCCATCCCAAACACTCTGGGAATTACTTTTTGCCTGATTGTTTGTTCCCAATCGTCGGAACAGCCATTGCACGTCAAGTTTCCGACGACAATATGCCCTAACCCAGACACTATGGTCGGCAGGCAGGAGTATTCCGTCATACCTTCTCCGACACAGGCGATTCTCATTCATCTGCATCCTTAAACAAAGTGTCTTCCGTATCAGCAGCAGGCTCCGGGACAGCCTTCAAGCCCCCTGAGAGCCAATACTCGCCCAAGTTCAAAAAATCCTGCTTTATGATTTTCGCAAGGTCAGGTTCTCGATCTAGTGCGTTAGTTATTTCCGTCCGACCCGATGATTTCTCGATTAAGAACAGTTTTGAGGGATTAGCATTGGCCACAACGAAAGGCGACTGTGTAGTGATGAAAACTTGCCTTTGCTCAGCAGCTTCGGCGCAACATTCGAGAAACGTCTTGAGAATCCATGGATGAAGACTATTCTCTGGTTCCTCAATGAATACGAACTTGTGACGGTCATCCAGGATTGCCAAAAATAACGCGATGCTCATCAACGTTCCATCGGAAAGATCTTCCGCATACCAGGGTGAACCCACACCACTCTCTTGCAGGAAAAGCCCTAGCTGCTTTGTCTCGGTGTAGTCCGTGCGTAACGATTCGAGTGTGGGTACAACATTTTTCAGCCAAGACTTCAGTGCTTCGAATCCTCTTGGATTGTTCGCGATCATGTAATCCAAAGCTGACGGTAGGTTCTCGCCGTACTTTCCTAGTTCTCCCGAGACAGAAGGTGTCCCCGTAAGTCTGGCATTTCGAGGATTTATCCGGAAGACTCGAATGCTTCCAACCTGATGATTGATTACGTCGAATGGAAACACGTCGGAGATCCTTGCCGGATACAGCAGGTCCCGTGCCGGCGGCCTGATGAGTTCTGCCCAGTTAGAAATATGCGCAAGATGTGGAAAAGCGCTAATGAGCTGGTCGGAAAACATACTGTTAAACACGTACTTATCGTTTTCACGAATAACGGTAAGAGAAGATCCAGATTGTGTCGCGTCACTAATTCGAAATTCATAACGCTCGCCGCTTACGAAGAAATCCGACCTGATTGCCTCACCTTTCGCTTGGAGCGAGAAGCCAATTCGGTAGTCAATGCTGCTGACCGGACCGGATGCGGAGGAGACTTGACCCGCAATCTGAAAGGAAACTGCTCCACGGGACCGCCGTTGCCTTCGGAAACCCATGTTGTAGAAGCCACCCTTTTCTGCAACCGCATACGCCAGTCCTATGCCAAATGTCTGTCCTAGAAAGTCCCATGCATCGGCGAAGTTTGACTTGCCCGAACCATTTGGACCACAGAAAGACGCAAAGTTGGGAAGCAAAAGCGAAACATTCCTGAGAGACTTGAAGTTATCTACATAGAGGTAATTGATCATAATGCGAGAGCTAATAGTCGCCACCAATTGCAGTGCAGTAGTCGGCGAGATTCGCATCGGAAGTATATTGCAAAACTAGCCAGTAAGGTTACGCTATATACAACGGTCGCTTTATCGAGATGATGTTGGCTCACTTTGATATCCAATTTACCCACGCGGATGCGACAGCGCTACCGGCGATGGCAGATGTAATCAGTGTATAGGGGCGGCTATGCCGACCCCTACTCACGATTGCCACTCAGGAAATCACAATCGCCCTTAAGCCAAAGCCTTTGACCGAGAGGCTAGAACGCACACGCGAGCCACCGTGGTGCGCTTGAGATCAATCATGAAAAGACTGTAAGACGCGCCACCCGCGGTCTTTCCATAGGAGAACAGCAATGAAGGTCGAAATGAAATTGGAGCAACTCGAAAACTCGCTGCCCAATGGATTCCATGACGCGCAGATGGAAGTTGTCACAGTGGATTATGTCTTGAGAACAGCGGTGATGAAAATGCAATTGCATGTGGGTAACCCAGATGCTGCAACTGAAGAAGAGCGTGAGGCTTACAAACCAGCGGAGTTACATCTGTCGGATGTATTGTATTTTGTAATTGACGCACCCGGTCCAAAATACAAGTATGCGGAAAAAAAGGCACTGTGGCTGCTTGCGGGGAGAGCAGACGAAGAATCTGCACCTGCACCTCCGATTCCGCTTGAGCAACTGCCCACTGGCACGTCTGCGTATTGGTTCTTCGTGAACGATTGGGACTCGTTCATTCATGTTGCAGCGATGGACGTGAACTTAACATGGGGATGAAGTTATTTTCGGTTTCCGGATAGGGTGGGCCACCCCGGCAAGCGGGACAGGTCCGCGGCGAAACTTGTCCTCTCATGGCGTTGCGACCACGGGCAGCTCAATGAAGCTTGCCTGGACTGGGGTGTGATAGATGCGCTGCACCGCTTTGCGGTAGTCCTCGGGCTTGGCCCAGAAGATACTCTGCACGAAAGTCTGCGGATTGCGATCGTAGAGCGGGAACCAGCTTGACTGGATTTGCACCATGATCTTGTGGCCTGGGAGAAAGACGTGGTTGGCCGTAGGCAGGGCGAAGTGGTAGAGCAAGGGTTTATCGGGAGCGATGGGCTTGGGGGTTTCGAGGCTTTCGCGATAGCGTCCGCGGAAGATATCGGCGGAGACCATTAACTGATAGCCGCCGAGGGGCGCGTGGCCGGCGACCTCGTCGGGATAAACGTCAATCACTTTGACCACCCAGTCGGAATCGCTTCCGCTGGTCGAAGCCATCAGGTTGACGACCGGCTGCCCGCTGATTTTCACCGGCTCGCTCAAAACATCGGAGACGAAGGCCAGCACATCGGGGCGGCCGGAGGCTTCGCGCTGGTCATCCACCAGCCAGCGCCGCCAGGAGTAGTCGGCGCCGTAGGCGACAGGCTGAATGGGACGCGCACGGAAGGGCACGGGCTTTTTTGGGTCGGAGATGTACTCATCGAATGCCGCATCACCCGCCGCCGCATCACCCGTATCACCTGCTTTGGGCGTGGCGAAGCTCAGCTTCAATCCTGCGCTCAAATACAACGGCGTGGGCTTGATGGTGCAGCCGCTGCTGCAGCCTGCCGGCCATGCGGGAAGCTGGCGCCATATATTGGTTCCGGTCTCAAATGCGGTGACGGGCGCGACGTCGTATTTATGCACTTCGGACTTGGGCGCATCGCTTTTAAGGTAGTGGTCCAAAAAGGGACGCAGGATGTTTTGCCGGAAGTAGAGTGCGGTATCGCTGTTGAATTTCAGGGCTCCGAGCGCGCTGCCGTCGCCGATCTCCTGGCCGTGGTGCCAGGGGCCCATGACCAGGAAAACTTTGTCGTTGTTTGTGTCTTTGGGTTTGATGGCTTTGTAAACGGCGATGGCGCCGTAGATATCTTCCTGGTCCCAGAGGCTGTGAACGAGCATGACCGGGACCTTCAGCGGCTGGGCGGCGAGAACCTGGTCCATGGCCTGGTCGCGCCACCAGGCGTCGTAGGTGGGATGCGCGAGAATCTTTCGCCAGAAGCCGACCTGCTCGAGCCCGCGGCGGCGGCCGAGTTCGCCGGCTGATCCGGCCTGCATGAACATGTCATAGTCGTCGTAGTGGCTTGACCACCACTTGGCGTCGTTCTTGTGGGTGGCCTCCTGCTCATAGATGTAGGGCATGTTCTGCTGGCGGAAGGCGCCGTTGTGGAACCAATCGTCGCCCATCCAGCCGTCAACCATCGGGTTCATGGGCACGGAGACCTTGAGCGCGGGATGAGGATTCACCAGCGCCATGAGCGGCAGAAATCCGTCGTAGGAGATGCCAAGAATGCCGACCCGGCCGTTGCTCTCCGGGATGTTCTTCACCAGCCAGTCAATGGTGTCATAGGTATCGGTAGCGTGGTCCACCGGCGTTGGGTTCTGCGGGCCGTGCAGTGGACGGTTCATCACGTAGTCGCCCTCTGATCCGTATTTGCCGCGCACGTCCTGCACCACGCGAATGTATCCGCCTTCGATGATCACCTCGGTGGCGTTGTCGTAGCCGACGAGCATTGGGGCGAGATGCGAGCTGAGAGCTCCGGTTTCTCCGCTGCCGCGGGCGTCGTGGCTGGTGAGCTCATCGGCGTTGTAAGGCGTACGCGTAAGCAGGATGGGAGCATCCTTGGCGCCTTTAGGAATGAGGATCACCGTGTGCAGCTTCACGCCGTCGCGCATGGGGATCATCTCCACGCGCCGGATGTAATCGAAACTATCAGTCACCGGCTCAAGCTTCGCCGGGGTCTCGCTCGGCAGGTCTGGATACGTTGCCGGCGGCGGTGAGCTCTGCGCCACGACAGGCAAGGCCATCAGCAAAAACGCGACAACATGCACGAAGCAACGAACTCGATTGTGAATCATATCCGCATTAACTCCTTCTCCCGAGAGACTGGAAAGTTTACACCCTAAAGGCAGTTTCAAGTTTCGAGTTTCGAGTTTCAAGGAAAAGCCAAAAAAAGAGGAAAACTCCTCGCTCATCTGCTGCATCATTATTCTTATTCTCAGCCACATCGTTATTCTTAGCGGCTTCAAAAAATGCTTGTACTCTATAATTTCCCTTTGGCGTAGTTTTGCCCAATGCCCTGTGGGCGCGAGGTGATCTCTCTAATGTTGCGAAAGGTCTTGTTACGAAAAGCTTTGGCTGTGCTGGCGCTGGTTGGATTGTTGACGCACCCTGCTGCCGGTTTCGACAGTTACTGGCACTCGATCTGCGTGCAAAAGGCGGGCGCACAGTTCGGTTTCACGGAAGATGCTGCGAAGATCATGCAACTGGGCAACTTCTCGCCCGATTTCTTCGGGCCGGTGGCTGACTATGCCTCCGGCCACCTGGGCAAGAACGAGATCAACGCCCTGAATCAATACCAGGCCAATAATGCACAGGTGCGCACGGCGGCGGTTTTTCTGCACTTTGACAATTTGAACAATGACATCCAGCGCAACTCCGATTTCGATTATCTTTTCACCCACCTACTGGGGAACACGCAGCGCCTGCTCGCCAGCTATAGCAAGCTTCACCTCGATGACCGCACGCGCAAGATCCTCATTCTGGTAACTCTGGGCGCCTCGCTGCATTGTGTGCAGGATTTCTACAGCCACACCGATTGGGTACACAACGACTTCGACAAGACCGACGTGAAGACGGTCAAACTGGCGGGCGGCGGTCTGCGCGCGCCCACCTGGTTCGAATTTCGCAGCAGGCACAGCGATCCCAACACCTGGCCCTTCCGCGTGCAGTCGGGGATTTTCCCTCCTGTGGCCGGGGCGCGCAATACGCATACGCACATGAACCACGACAACTCGCGGCTGATGTATATCGAATCGGAAAACGGGCAGCCCCTGCGCTCGCAAGCCGAGTATCACAATGCCGGTCCCGTGCCCGCTCGCGGCGATGATGCCTCAGATCTTGCCCACCAGCAGTTCGCGGTGAATACAGCCATGGCGGCGAGCGCGGAATGGATCCAGAAGGTGGAAGAGAATGCAGACGCCAGATCCGCGATTGAGTCGGCCAGGACGTGGAACCTGAAGAGGAGCGATCCCCACCTGGTGAAGGAGTTGCAGGCCGGCATTATTACCGAAACGGCGCTGTCATGCGCGGCCGGCAAGTGGGATGGCGATGAGCCGACAGGCGAGCGCGGCACGCTCTGCCGCGCCGTCCTCGAGCGGCAGGTGAACTCGGTGGGCAATACCAGCGGGTCGCAGTTGAAATCTGAGATTATCGGCCTGGCCACCAGCCTGCTGATGCCCTACGCCCTCAAGTTCACCGGCATATTCTGGGACGTGCATAGCCAGTACCATATTCTTGACGGTTTGGGGCAAGACATCGGTTCCAGCGGTGGGCATTATGGCTTCGCGAAAAAATGAGAATCTGAGTTCGCAGTGAATCGAGAGAATTCCCTGAGGCTGTATGGCAACAGTGCGCATCCTCGGGGTCCTTCGACTCGGGCATTCGCCCTCGCTCAGGATGACAGATTTAAGAAGCGTAGCAAGCTACGTCTCTACGATGGATTACTACTGTCCGGGATAACTCAGGTAGGCAACGCCGACATTCATCTGGTGATGAAGGGCATCGGGCAGGGCCATAGCTAATGCGATTCCGAGCAGGGCGTGGGCCACACCGAGCCAATAGATGTTCCGGTAGCGGCGGAAGATTTCGGCGAACACCAGCCCCATCATCGCCGTAGCCACCAGCAGGACCCAGTTGGGGAAATGAATGGCGCTGAACAGGAGCGCGGTGATGACAACCGCCTTGGTGCCGCTAGCCAGCAGGCGCTCGAAGCGGATAAAGAAAAACGATAGCGTAATAAACTGCTGCACCAGGGCCCACACGGCATAGACGCCGCTGTGAAGTAGCGGACGCGGTAGCCAGGGGAAAGTATGCAGAGTTCCCTCAATGGCGCCTGCACCCAGGATGGCGGCTGCCAGCAAAGCGCCGGAAACGGCAATCCAGACTGACTTTCTTAGTCCTATGCGCCCGACGCCCAGCTCAGAGGCGCTGCGGGGACTGGTAAGGGTGGCAATAAGAATCCAAATTACCGCCGCGATCATGAAAATGGCGGCGTATTTTTCGGTCCACAGCGCAATTACGATGAGGGAGAAAACCCCTGCAACTTCAATAAACTCTCTGGTAACTTTCACTTCGCTCGGCTACTTCCTGGGGGAAATTTTTTAACACAATCTTAACAATAAGAATAACCCGAGATTGCCGGATTGCACTCATGGATTGTGTAAAAATTTGCAAAGTAGAAATGAAGAAGGGCGGTACCTGATTAGGTGCCGCCCTTGGCTTGCAGGTTGTCTTTGGGTTTTTAGTCGGCGTACTTCACCGAGCAACCGTAGGGACGTGTGGCGGCCTCAGCGATCGGCTTGCCTGCTATTGCCTGCTCCAATGCCGTGGAGACGTAATTCTTTGAGCTGCTGATGTCGGAGACATCCGTGGTGGGATGATCGTCAATCGCGCCGTTATAGATCAGCTTTCCGCTGGGATCAATAATGAACATGTGCGGAGTAGTTTTGGCTGCGAAGAGATGCCCCAAATCGCCCTTGGGATCGAGCAGAACCGCCGTGGGCGCGGCATTCATTTGCTTCACATAATCATTTTCCTCGGCGGCGGTCACGTAACCCTGGCTTCCCGGCGCGGAAGAAACTACGGTAAACCAGACTACGCCCTTCTGCGTCCACTCCTTCTGGAGCTTCTGCATGTTGCCGCTGTCATAGTGCTTGCGGGTGAAGGGACATCCCTTGTTGGTCCACTCCAGGACAACATACTTTCCCTTATAGTCGGAAAGCTTCTGCACTCTGCCGTTGCTGTCGGTGGCGGCGAAGTCAGGGGCTGACTCGCCTACCCGGGCTGCGAATGCACACAGTGAAAAAAGGGTGAGCAAACTTAAGATCAAAACGGTTGAATAGCGTCTCATTGGGGGGCCTCCTTGACCATAAAATGCTATCAAAATCGGATGGGTTTGTGGGGAGCAGGACGCGCACTACTTTACCCGGGCGCGGGTGATCACGGGAGCGTTGACCTCATACCCCTTGCCATCAAGCACTACGACTCCTCGTAGACGAGTAATCGGCTTCAACAGTTGCTCGGATTTTTTCAAGTCAATGCGAACTCCAGTTGGAATGGAGCGAACCTGCTGCGGGGCGGCGTTTTCTATTTGTTCGGCTTCGAGGGGAAAGAAGGCCGCACTCTTCACCGGCTTCCCTGTCCGCAGAGTCAATACAAAATCATCTTTCTCCGCAATTGCCGATTGTCTCCAACTTGGCGGCACCGGTTGCGGCAGACTCGCTCTGGTCTTCGTAAATAGGTCCTGATTGGCCGATGGCTTTGGAGTCTCGCTCGAAACCGGCAAGGTCAGTGAGACGTCTCCGTGGCCCGAGATGCAGACCTCACGACACACCAGCCACTTCACTGTCCCAGCAAGCTGGATGGTTGTGCCCGGTTTCAAGTTTGCCGGGGGATGAAGGCGCATCATCAGAAGCACTTGATCTTCATATCCATAATCCATGAGCTTCGAAATCGGCAGGCGTGCCGGCGTAGGCCACTCGATGGGGTCGGCTTGGAATCCAGCGGGCAGCTTCCATTCCACCTTGGGAGGCTCGCCCGAATCGCCGGGGTTGATCCAATAGACATGCCAGCTCTTTTCCAGATTGAATTTCAAACCGGCCTGGAAGCTGCGCCCGGGAGCAATCGAGGCGTTTTCCGCAATCAAATCCACAGTGAGATGCGGGGCTGAAACCGGCGCTGCGGAGCTGAGTGCGGGGAAAAAGCACAGAAGAACATTTAAAAAAACCACGCGGAGAGGGATGCAACACAGTTGGGGGACGATCATAGGCTCTATCTGGAAAGCTACAACCGGCGGAAAAGTAACGCAAGGGGGGCCGCTCGTTATTTTTAGGCGCTCCGCTTTAGTCTAAGGGCTTCGCCCTCGCTCTTAGTTCGCGCGGAACGGCGCTCACCAAGAGCTCACCCGGCTGCGCGCATGCCTTCGGCAGAGTGGAATGGTTCATTTTCAAGAGCCTAACGGCACAGCTAAAGCTGTGCCCCTCCGAAAGATTGCAGGCATTCGCCCTCGCTCAGCATGACATCCAAATTAAAAAATGGAATAAGGTGAGAGCTAGATATCTTCTAATCAATTCGCCCGGATTCGAACATTGCTGTGAATCCCGAACTGTAATTTTGGGTCGAATATGGGGCCAAGGAGTAGTTATCAACTGATTCTGTGCGCATATTGTGCAACTGCCGAGGCATCCACACATTGACCACTCTGCCTATGACGGCCGCTTGCTGTGGTGTCTTGAAATGCATTGCCTGGCGTTGCGAAAGGAGATGAGGAATCAGAGTGAGTTCGTTCCCTTCCAACTGGCACCAGCAGCAGCTATAGCCGCCGGCGTGACGGACGAGGTAGAGCGGCCGCTCGCGCAAAGACTTCCACGGGGAGCGCTGTATCTCTGTTTGCTTTTTATCAATCTCAATCAGTGATCCTGGGGGCAGGATATCAGCCATCGTATCGTCTTTTAGTCCGATCCACGCATAACGGAAGTGAGTCGGATGCAGCCGCTTCCGCAGCGTCGCGGGTATATTGCCCCACCGCCTGGGATGAGGACTTAGCAAATGAGTCTCTTTCAGGCTGATCTGGGCATTGAAGTTCAAGCGAAAATCGACGCCGTCTTTACTTAGTTCAATAGGTCTCAAAGTAATGGATTGCGAATTCGCCCTTTGCCGCGCTGATGGAACCGGAACCCTGTGGCGGTTGGTTTCCTGCCATTCGGCTTTTACGTCAATTCCGAAGATCAGAAGCAGTTGCTCGTAGGGAATTTTGATGCATCTCGCAAGGCTGCAGATTTTATAGATGCTCGGGGCTGAGCCGTTTTCCATCTCGGCCAAGCTTGCCTCTGAGATGTAATACTCCATGCTCGCGCTGATCTCGGCAATTGAACGGCTACCCCGTTCAACGTCATCAGGTTTCATCAACCGTTCTTCGCGAAGTTGCCGGATGTGTTCCCCAGAATTCATCGACTTTATCCTGTCAGAAATCTCTGAAAGTCAGTTGGGGGAGGGGGGAAGTAGGTACGCTTGAATTGTCTCTTAAACCTGGTGCAGAAGGAAGCTTTTAGATTGTAAAAAGATTGTCAACAAACCAATTCGGGACAAAAGCCATTCTTGCACTCCAGACGACTTTAGCCCGCATTGAGCCCCAACCCCCAGGTGAGCAGCCCGAGCAGACACCAGGCGATTACTAACGGGAATTCTCGTTGCGCCCACGATAATCTCAGAATCGGCTATTACGGTTCATCCAAATTACGATCAACAGCACGACGACACAGATGCCAATCAGAGTCATAAACATCCGGGTTTCTCCTCGAAACTCTCCCATAGCAGATTCACCAGGGACCTGAATTAAATGTCTTTTTTGCGTCTAAACCGCAGGTAATCGCTCAAAGAACCAAACACTTACGACTCGGCCAATAATTTCAGCATCCTGCGGCAGTGTCAACCGTCTTACCGGCAGCCGGGAGAGCGGATGAGGCAGCAACGTCAGCACCTTACCCTCTTGCTGGCACCAGCCACAACTGCAACCCCCAGCGGCATGGCCAATCACGTAAACCGGGCGTTCGCGCAGGTTCCTCCATGCGAAGGTTTCAATCGAATTCTGCCTTCGGTCAATCTCTACCAGGGAACCCGGTGGAACCAGGTCACCCATGCTGTCATCATCCAATCCGATCACCGCGTAGTGATAGCGGGCAGGATTCAAGCGCTCCAATAATGGCGCCGGCAAACATTGCCACGCGGCACTGCTGGATTGCAACAAATTGGTTTGCTTGATGTCGAAGTGGGCATCGAAACTTAAGTGAAAAGAGAATCCAAGCTCCTGCAGGTTGATGCGCACCAGCTCGCTGCGTACCGGATCGAGTTCCATGCCCGACCACGACCGTTGGAGCTCGACGCCAAATGCCTGTATGACTCTCTCATAGGGCATCCGCAGACAAACCGCCAGGCTGAAGAGCTTGTAAATACTTGGCGTAGTTCCCTGCTCGATCTCAAGCCATGCGTCCGGGGAGATGTAATAATCGGGATTGCCTCTCTCCTCGGCAATCGAGCGGCTCACCCGTTCGATCTCGATCGGCTTGGGAAGACGGTCCGTCTGCAATCTCTTGATCAAGACCTCTGAATTTGCCGGCTCCATGAGAACCCTCAAATCGGTTTCGATAAAAACGGATTATGCCATTTTCAGGCGCAAAAGCCAGTTGCTCGAACAAGAAACTCTAGCGGAGCGCGAAGGCTGGAGGGGTGCGGCCCATCAACGAAGGCAGAGCAGCCAACATAGTTCCGCGTGGGGGGCCCTTACTTGAAAAGCGAAGCCACTTTATCGCAGAAATTTTATGGAAGCAAGCCCCAATCGAGAATGGATACGACGACATTTGAAGTTGGCATTTTGTCTCTTTTTGCCAAGCAAAATCTTGCGGCAATCATGCCGCCTCTTGTTTTTTTCGAATTCGTGAATCCTCATTATTATGATTTATTAATCCAAGCATCTATTTACGAATGGGAGCAGCTGAAAAATGCAATATGCACGTCTTGGTAACACCGGCCTGATCGTATCTCGTTTTGCTTTTGGGGCCATGACATTCGGCCAGGATCCTGGGCCGATGGGTGCCGTCTGGAAGCTCGGCCAGAGCGAGGCCACAGCCCTTGTGGGCCGCGCCATAGACGCGGGCATCAACTTCTTCGATACCGCCGACATGTACTCCGGCGGACAATCCGAGACCATGCTGGGTAAAGCGCTCGGCAACCGCCGCAATAGCGTTGTAATCTCCACGAAAGCCGGGTTTCGCGGCAGCAATGCGCTGATTGATGCAGGGCTCAACTACGGACACATTCTCTCCGCCGTCGAGGGCAGCCTGCGCCGGCTGGGGACTGATTATATTGACCTGTTCTCGGTCCACAAACATGATCCTTTTACTCCGTTTGAAGAGACCGCGCGAGCGTTGGACAATCTGATGTCGCGAGGACTTGTTCGCTATGTCGGGTTTTCCAACATTTCCGCATGGCAAGCTGCGAAATTTGTTGGCATTCAGTCCAAGCTGGGATATGCGCCCTTTGTCGCAGCACAAATGTATTATTCACTCGTCGGCCGCGACATTGAGCACGAGGTGGTGCCATTCGCCCAGGACGCGGGTATTGGAATCGTGGTCTGGAGCCCGCTGGCCAGCGGCTTTCTCTCAGGAAAATACACGCGGCAAGACCCGACCGGCGGCAAGGGTCGCATCGCTGACTCTGATTTTCTTCCCATTGACCGCGAACGCGGGTACGACTTAATTGAAAAGATGCAGGGGATAGCGCAGCGCCATAACTCCTCTCCTGCACAAATAGCGCTGGCTTGGCTGCTGGCAAAACCTTTTGTGTCCACTAT
>Ga0209648_10003004_pt1 | contig 14093 bp, 13 predicted proteins | sample GraSoi2013_115cm_FD_185830 | JGI IMG/M metagenome (GOLD analysis project Ga0209648, IMG submission 185830) | Grasslands soil microbial communities from the Angelo Coastal Reserve, California, USA - Sample 9_17_2013_115cm (SPAdes) (version 2) | ecosystem: Environmental > Terrestrial > Soil >...
CACCTGGGGCGTGCAGCAGAGGCGCTGATAGCATACGATCAAGCGCTCTCGCTGCACCCGGATGACCCTGACCTGTGGAATTCGCGAGCAAACGCGCTGCATGAACTGCGCCGCTATGATGAAGAAATGCATTGTTACGACCAGGCACTGGCATTAGATCCAGGTTACGCATTTGCCTGGAGTGGACGTGGCATGACCCTGGTTGAACTGAATCGTCCCGAGGAGGCGTTGCTGGCGTTTGACCAGGCGCTCGTACTTGATGCAACGCAGGCTGTGATCTGGCAGGCAATGAGCGATACACTCTACAGCCTGCACCATTATGATGACGCGCTGCTTGCCATCGACAGGGCGCTTGCAATTGAACCAAACAACGCGGCTATGTGGGACATCAAGGGGAATATTTTACGCCGCATGCATACTCCCGACCAGGCCCTGCTTCTTCATGAACGTGCCACTTTACTTGCGCCCGAGAGCGCCACGGCATGGTTCGATAAGGCAAATGACCTGCGCGATCTAAAACGCAATGGCGAGGCGCTGGCAGTTTATGACCAGGCGCTCTCTCTTGACCCAAAGCTCGCCGGAGCATGGTATAATCGAGGGAATGTTTTAGCGGCTATGCATATGTACGAGGATGCCCTGGAATCCTATGACCAGGCATTACAATACGATGACGGGCTGACATCAGCCTGGTACAACAAGGGTAGCCTGCTGCACGAGTTGGGGCGTGATGAAGAAGCATTAACCGCCTTTGATTTTGCCCTGACTCTGGATGCCCATTACATCGCTGCCTGGAACAATAAAGGGCTTTCACTCTTTACCCTGGGTCACCTGGAAGAAGCACTGATTGCCTTCGACCAGGCAACATCGCTGGCGCCTGAGCAAGCCGATGCGTGGCATAATAAGGCCATCGTACTTGAAAAGCTGGGCAGATCAGAAGAGGCTCTCGCGTGCCAGGAGCGGGCACGCTCGCTGGAACAGCAATCGACCATATAGGCACTCTTGCATCTCCAGGATCAGGATATAGAGGAGGATGAATGCGACGCTGCGCCGACCTGGCTGACTGCGGACATGACAATAGGGATAACGATAGGTTTTGCCGTGCGTGTGCATTACCTTTACTGAATACTGCATTGGCCGGGCGCTATGTGGTTGAAGCGCTGATCAGTAAGGGCGGCTACGCGGCGGTGTTTCGTGGCGTCGATCAAAACCTTTCTCGCCGCATTGCCATCAAAGTACTCCTGCCGAGTAAGACCACACCCAGCGAACAAGAGCATTTCCTGCGCGAAGCGCGTATCGCCGCCACGCTGGATCATCCCAACATCGCTCCAATCCTCGACTATGGCATAGATGGCCCTAGCGTTTTCCTGGTTATGCCTTTGTATACCGCGGGGTCCTTACGTACCCGGTTAGCATTCGTCAATGGACCGCTGCCAGCTGTTGAGACAATCCATGACTTTCATCAACTTGCAAGCGCGATTCACTATGCACATACTCGCCCGCGACCGGTCATCCACCGCGATATTAAACCTGAGAACATACTTATCCACCAGGAAGATAGCCGCCTGGTTATCACCGACTTTGGCATCGCTCGCTCACTGGAGCCTGGAGTGCGTGTTGGGAAGACGATCACGGTACGGGGTACAGTGGGTTATATGGCGCCAGAGCAGACCAGCGGAGTGGTAGATCCACGCACCGACCAGTTCGGCTGCGGTGTGGTGCTGTATGAGATGCTCACAGGCTACAACCCTTTCGACGCACAGGGTGGGCCAATCCTGCCCCCATCCACATTCAATAGAGAGTTGCCTTCGGCCCTGGATACAGTGGTACTGCGAGCCTTAGCAGCGCGACCAGAAGATCGCTTTGGCGACATGTTGGAGTTCTTGTATGCGTTCGACCAGGCTACCCGTCCAAGTTCGGGGGTAAGAGTCCCAGTCCAAAGGGCACAAGCTGATGCCTGGAACACACCTATTCCAGGTGGCCTTTCAAATCCTTCTTTGCAGGCTGCGCAGCCCGGGACTGAGCGAGGAGAATCTCCAGGTCGCCAGAAAGCAGTGGCGGTGAGTACGAGTGTTGGCGTACGCGAGAAGTGCCAGGAGGGGGATCAACTACTCAAGCAACAGCATTACTCGCAAGCTCTACGCGCTTATGAAGAAGCGTTAAGTATTGAGCCACGCAACTTTTATGCCTGGAATGGCAAGGGGACGGCGCTCTACAGCCAGGGCAATTACAAAAAGGCCTACGAAGCCTACCAGCGGGCAATCGAAATTGAACCGGAGAATCCTGTCGTATGGGTAAGCGCGGGGCTTGCATTGAAGCGCCTGCAGCGTTACCAACAGGCGCTGGTTCATTTTGAGCGAGCGCTGACGATAGAACCACAGTATGTAGCCGCCTGGATTGGCAAAGCCGACACGGAAATTGATATGAACATGCCAGAAGAGGCCATTGCTTCCTATGAGCAGGTACTGCACTATGATCAAAATAGCTTCCAGGCCTGGAACGGCCTGGGGAATGCGCGATCTTTCCTGCGCGATTATGCTGGAGCTGTCGATGCCTACAGCCGCGCGCTGCTGATTAACCCGCGCAGCGCTGTTGCCTGGTGCAACAAAGCGGAAGCGCTCGTTCGTTATGGCAATAACCGTGCTGCGCTGGATGCGCTCAATGAAGCAACCGAGCTGGACCGCAACTACACACCCGCGTGGGTTCTCAAGGCGGACGTGCATGAAGCGTTGGGTAATCGCCAGGAGGCGCAGAAGGCTCGTAAACGGGCTAAGCCCTGGGGGTTGGTGAATTGACGCTTTGAACCTGCTAACAGGTGCTTCTCCAGAAGGCTCATCATGCGCTTATACATCTTGATCCAGGCGCTTCAATCGCTCCATAAAGCGACCGCGTAAAGGGTCTGACATGGCTGTGCCTGTACCGCTATGGCGCAGCATGATGATCTCTGCCATGATGCAGAGGGCGATTTCTTCGGGGGTGCCGCCGCCAAGGTCAAGGCCAATGGGAGCGCGCACACGGGCCAGCTTGCTCACAGGAACGCCCTCTTCGCGCAGGAGCTTGAAGACAGCCCAGACGCGCCGCTGGCTACCGATCATGCCGATATAGGCAGCGGGCGAATCTATAATGGCGCGTAGCCCTTGAACATCGTGCGCGTGGGCGCGGGTGACAAGCACAATGTGGGTACGCGGCGTAAGGGGATAATTCCTGAGAATCGATTCGATATCACCTACCAGTACTTGTTTGGCACTGGGGAAGCGCTCGCGGCTGGCAAATGAGGCACGGTCATCGGTTACGCTCACAGAGAAGTTCATCAGGTGGGCAAGCTCAGCAAGCGGCGCTGCAATATGTCCTGCACCTGCAATCAACAATACCGGGTTGGGAACAAACGGCTCGATAAATACCTCCGCCCACGCATGAGCAGGGCCAGACACATTTTCAATGCGCGGTTTGCCTGCTGTGATGGCTTGCCGGGCAGCTTCGACAAGCTGGAGAGTAAGTTCAGCAGGAGCACCAGAGAGCATCAAGGCGCCGAAAGTTTCGCTATTTTCGTGCACAAGCACCTGTTGACCAAGGCTGGGACGCCATGCTCCGCCAGCAGCAATGATGGTAGCCAAAACGACTGCCTTTTCACCCTCCAGGGCATCGTTAATGACCTGGGCGAAGTCCTGCATACCTGGTTGTCCCGGGATTGCTGTGTTATGCCACGGCTGCACAAACACATCAAAGATACCGCCGCAGACGCCCTGGCTCTCCATGGAGATTTCCTCGGTAAGATCAACCTGCACCATGCTGGGACGTTGCGTGTCGATTACATTGAAGGCGCTGCGCCATACTTCGGCCTCACCACAGCCGCCACCCACGGTGCCGCTGATCTTGCCGCCGCGACGCACCAGCATCTTTGCTCCAACTTCACGCGGCACGGAGCCTTTGCGCTTGACGATGGTCGCCAGGGCGACTGTTTCACCGGTTGCCAGTTCTCGTATTATTTCCTGAAAGAGTTCGCGCACGTTGTTATTTCCTGTTGGTCTAGTGGTCAGTCCAGCTAGATTTGTGAGGTAGAAATGTAGTGACACCCCTCGCGGGTGTCAGGCCCCACCGCAAAATGCAAACTGAACTGACTACTAGTGGTTCCAGCAAAAATTGGGGATTGGCGACCAGAGCCGAGATTGGCGGCCAGAGCCGAGATTGCCGACCAGGGCGGGGATTGACGACCACGGCGGGGGCATGGGTTCAGGGCGACCGCAAGGGTCGCCCCTACCATACACGCCTTCGCTAATCCCCGCTGTGGCAACAGATCAGTCGCCGCCCTCGTATTTGAACGAGAGCTCCATCCTCACCCGGTAGATCAGAGGATTGCCAGACTCGATGTGGATGTCTTGCTCGACAATGCGGGCGATCCGAAGGTCCCGCAAGGTCTTTGAAGCCCGCTCGATAGCTGCCGCAGCTGCCTTCTCCCATGACTCGTTGCTGGTTCCCACCAGCTCGATCACCTTGTAAACACTTTCTGCCATGTTGCTCTCCTTTCGTTCAGGTGGCGGGAGCGAGTAGTCAGCTGACTGACTAGCGATCTCCCCTTCAGAAACAAAGGTAGGAGTGCATCTTCACATGAGGCGCGCCGTTGCTCCTCATGTGAATCCTACTGCCATTGCTAACAGTGATGCTAAAGTGATTGTACCCTATCAGAGATAGGACTTGCTCACAAGTTTATCACAGTTCGCAAAGAGTTGCTCATAGAGAGAAATCCTGAGCGGTGTATGCATGAGCGTGATATACTGCCCACATGGAAGCGTGCATTTTTTGCAAGATCATTCAGAGAGAGGAGCCGTCATATATTCTCGATGAGAATGAAGATGTCCTTGTGTTTCTCTCTCTAGAAAACCACCCGTTAGTCGTGCCGAAAAAGCATATCCCAGATATTTATGCTCTGGTTTCTGCTGAAGACTTACGAGTCTCAATGGAAAAGATACAAGAAGCGTTACAGTAGCTCGGAATACCATGATTGCTTTGGGAGAGCCTGGCATGTTTAGCAAGTCTGAAGCCTTCTATGATGCCATCTATGGCACGATGAAGGATTATGCACGTGAAGCCGAACAGATCCGTGAGTTGATCCAACAGTACAAGCAATCTTCAGGAACCACGTTGCTCGATGTCGCCTGTGGCACGGGTAGGCACATTCCCTTTTTGCGACAGCACTACACGGTCGAAGGACTTGATCTGGATGAGCACATGCTGGCAATAGCCCATCAACGCAATCCAGGGATCATCTTTCATCATGCGGACATGGTCGACTTTGACCTTGGGCATCTGTTCGATGTCATCGTGTGTTTGTTCAGTTCGATTGGCTATGTCAAAACGGCCGCACGGCTGTACCAGACGCTCCAAACGATGCACCGCCATCTCCCTCCAGGTGGTGTAGTTATTATTGAGCCTTGGCTGACCCCTCAGATGTATCATGCTGGCCATATTGGGGCTGTTTTCGTGGATCAACCTGAACTCAAGATTGCTCGCATGAACAAGAGTGAAGTGACAGACGGCATCTCGATCATGGACTTCCATTATTTGGTCGCCACACCCGAAGGAATTGAACACTTTACCGAGAGACATGAGCTTGGATTATTTTCCCACGAGGATTATCTCGAAGCATTCCAGGCCAGTGGTCTGGAGGTAGTGCATGATCCTGATCCTGAAAAGTTGATGGGCAGGGGAGTATATCTGGGTGTGCGTCGCTGATCTCCCGCACTCCTTGGTGCTCGCATTCCCTTTTACGCATGCTTGAGATTATTCAGCTTTTTGACCCAGTAAGATCAACCGAAAGCTATCCATTGTCAAGGGATTGTGATCCCAGCCGCCATAGTACGCCTTCACCCGTAGGCCCGCCATAGCCAACATATGAGCCAGTTCTGTGAGCGTGTAGATACGCAAAGACTGGCTATACTCAGTGCGTTGACCATCAGAGGTTAACATGGTCACTACTATGTCATTCTTGCTGGTAAGCAGATCGAAGGTGCGTTCTTCCAAGACAATCAGCCCATCGGGATAGTGGCTGATCGCTTGAGAGGCATAGTGGCGCATGAGTCCGTCTCGTTGCAACGTCTCCAACAAGAAAAGGCCACCCGGCTTGAGAGCCTTGTACACTTGCTGAAGCACTTTCTGATCCTCGTCCTCGTCCTCCAGGTAGCCAAAGGCGGTAAAAATGTTGATGACCGCATCAAACTCGAGCTCAAATGGAATAGTCCTCATGTCGCTATGCACCCACCGTACCTGGACTTGCTGTGCGTCGGCTTGTACCTGTGCCTCTTGGAGAAAGACTTCGCTCAAATCTTGACCAGTCATCTGGTAGCCGCGCTTGGCAAGAGAAATGGTATGGCGTCCATGACCGCAGCATAAATCTAAGATGCTACTACCTGCTGGCAGCGCCAGAAGAGTAACAATGCCATCAACTTCTCTCGCTGTTCGTTCAGCAGGCAAAACCGGAGCATTCTTACGTACCTAAATTTGGCACCAATTAGCGGCGTTCTGGTGCCAGGAACACAGGACGAGACCGCTTCCGCTCATGGTCGGCGCCTGTCGGCACTCCACAGCTCCATGGTACCTAACTGAATGGCAACCTGAGCTGGAGCCAACAGACGATGCAAGGAGCCAACCAAGGGAGGTGCCAAGGGGGCAGCCTGATTGAGCACAATCTGAACGATCTTCTGACCTGGGGTATCCATGACGAGAAACCCACTGACATGAAACACGTCTCGCACCATGCGCAGCGTGCCATAGTGCTGCAAAGGCGAGGCTGCCAGCCAGGAGCGGGACCACACGACCACATTGTGAGCCAGGCAGCCCAGCAGCATGACCATTTGTTGAGCTTCAAAGCGCTTCTTGCTCCGCTTGCCGATGCCCAAGCCCTGCTTGTCGCCTTTAAACGAGGTCTCCACTCCCCCACCACGCTGGTCATAGAGAGAAACAGAGGCCTGCAACACAGCCACAGGATCGTGGCGAGGCTTCGCTTCTTGTCCTGTCAGACCCAACATCTGAGCGTCGGTCAAGGTCGAGATCAAGACTCCGACCGCCCATTGCCCGTCATGCTTACGGCAGCGCACAGCAATACGTCGGACAGGGCGGACATACTCGGTGGCCGGTTGGGTCACCCAACCGATCTGACGCCCTTCTACCTCCTGATCCTCCACCCACCTCTCTACACTTTGCGCCAAGCGCCGGGTGCGAGCGCTGGAATAGTCTTTGCCATGGATCTGGTAGCCTCGCCTAAGCAGCCAGTTTACGTCGTCCAAGCTGCCCCCACCGGCGTCGATGCGGACCAGAGTGCGACGGCGTTTGGCTCTGTCCAGGTGCAAGGTCGTTTCGGCGGCTTGCATCAGCGGACGCAAGGCCCTGGTCAGTTGAATAGTCCCGCCAAAGAGCTGGTCCACTACTACCTCATCGTAGCAGCTTGCCAGCACTCGCCCCAATTGCCGTCCCCGCCGATTGCGCTGGTTGACGAAAAACCCTTTTGTGGCAAAGGCGGCTTTCTTTCCACACGGCATCCCGCTCATGTCCACATCCAGGAGTTGCAAGCTGGCTCGGTAGTCGTGCCGGTAGCCCTGACTGTGCTGGCGATAGATCATGTCCATTGCTTGCTCCATTTGTTTCACATTCTCAGCCGTGCAGGCGTTCAACATCCCTTGCACCACCGACTGCTCGGCGCACGCCTCTCGTCCAAACGCTCGCTGCAAGGCTGGATCGGCTCTGAGACGATGGTTGATTTCCACCAGCCCACCAGCACCGGCCAGCAAGCTGATAAAGGCATCGTAGAGCTTGTCGCTCGGCGCGTGCTTGATGGTTTTCTGCGCAATCAGCACCGTTTCTCGAATCGGACCAAACAGGTCCAAGTGCTTGAGTTGCACGCCCAGCGCTGCCAGGCTCGCACATGCAGTAAAATGACGTTCTGTGAGTATGCTCCACTCGATCACGATGATAGGTCTCCTCTCTCTCGGGTTTGAAACGTCATGCGCCGCAACTGCACCACTTCTGATGAGGTTTCTACATGGCCTCAGAAGATACTGCTGAGAAAGATATGCACCATCATCGTTCCTTTTTCAAGTCCTTGGTAGTGCCAAAAACGACGGGGAAACATGCCCATCGTGCTGGTCATTGGCGCCGCATTTAGATTAGATAGGTACCCTTTCGCAGCCCCTTGTGGAGTTCCATCGGGACAAATGTCCCAAGTGCGGGATATTCTTCCTGGTTTGGAGGTCTTCCTGGGACAAACCGCCTGCTACAATCGGGACGCTGTCCCATGACAATCCCCGCTCCTCCCATGTACCATTGAAGCAGAGACCAGAAACCAGAGACTGGATTCACATCCTGAACAAACTCTACAAGTACGAGCGGTGATTCCCAATACCGCCACCAGATGAAAAGAAAGGAGTACACCATGTATGCAGCACTCCGGAGAGGGATGTTATCGGCTGATACGGTCGATGTGTTTGTCAAGCAAGCGACAGACACCTTTGCATCCACGCTCACTGCGTTACCGGGCTTCGTCGATTACTATATTGTGCGTGTGGGAACAGAGGGGGTTGTAAGCATCAGTATCTTTGAAACGCAAGAGTCAGCGGAAGCATCCAATGCGGCCTTTGCATATTGGGCAAGAAAGCACCAGATACTCTCGCAGTTCCAGGAGCCTCCCGAACTCATTGCAGGCGAGGTAGTGTTCCACCCCACCAAAGAGGAAAGAGGATCTTAGAGGCGAGAATGCAGCGTGTCCCATCCGTCGGCTTTCTCCCCTCGATGCGCTGGTTGGCCACTGACGTGAAACCCTGGTCATCGTCTTGTTGGAACACTGCTTATCATGTACAAGCGCAGGAATGTCCTGCAAGGAGGTTTTACATTATGACTTCTCGAACGTTGTATCGCCTGAGCGGCGGAACGCTCATCGTTGGGAGTCTTCTTCTGTCCATCGGAACCGTCCTGACGAGCACCCTGTATGGCAACGCGACTCCCCAGCAGATCTTGAGCCTTTCGTGGCTTCTGGTGGGTCTGATGATCTTCATTGGATCGCTGCTGTTTGTGATCGGACTGCCAGGCATGTATCTGCGCCAGGCGGGACGTGCGGGCGTGCTGGGACTCGTCGGCTTCATCCTGCTCTTCTTTGCCATGCTGCTGGCAGGAGTTGTTTTCATCGGGGTGCAGGTCATCGTCTTTCCCACCCTCGCGCAGAAGGCTCCACAGCTCGTAGGACCAACAAATACACCCGGAGGAGCGGTTCTCCTCCTCCTCATCTCGGGTCTCATGCTGAGCATCGGTCCCGTCGTGCTTGGCATTGCCACCATGCGTGCCCGCGTGTTCCCGCGGCTTGCAGGGGTGCTGCTGATTGTCTCTGGTGTGGCCTCCCTCGTCGCCATGTTACCGGGCATCCTGGGCACCATCCTGGAGGTGATCTCTGCCATCACTTTAGCCGTGGCGTGTGCGTGGTGTGGGTCACGGCTTTTGACACGGCAGGATGAGACGGTGGAAGCGGTGGCACGTCCTACTGCTGAAGCCGGAGTGAGCCGATGAAAGGGGTACCCGTGCTGTGCTGAAAACCTGAGCCAAGGCTCTCTACTACTTTGCCTTACGAAGGCTGAGGAGGATGCTGTGAACCATTCCTCTCTCTCGATGCAGACCACGACCCGTGAGGAGCACCGAGGTGAAAGAGATATGCGCCTGCATGGGCGCCGACTCACCCTCGCCAGAGTCGTTTGGGGAGGACTGGCTACCTTTGAACTGGGGATGTTCGTTGTCAGTCTTCCTGGATTTGTCGCGCAACTCCAAATTGTCTGTACCTCATCCTGCATGAACCAGCAGCTTTCTGCTGATGCGGTTAGAACGCTTCAGCATGCTGGCCTCTCCCTGGGGGACTACGTCGCCTTCACCCTTGCTGTCACGCTCATCTCGGCACTGTTCTCCTACGCTGTCGCCGCGTTACTGGTCTGGCGCAGGTCCAGCGACTGGATGGCACTGCTCGTCTCTCTTATGCTTTTGGGCTTTGGCCCGGGTAATATCACCAATGCAGTCTTGCTCAGCCGTTGGTTTGGGCCAGCGTTGGCGTTGATTGCAGTATCCCTCTCGAATCAAAGCAGTACCGCTATTACCTTCGTGGCCTTCTATCTCTTCCCTGATGGACGCTTCGTGCCTCGTTGGACACGTTGGATGGTGCTTCTGGGAGCAGGAATCAGCATCTCCTTCATCCTCTTCCCGGCTGCGGCACAAGGCTTGATCAGTGGCAGCCTCTACTCCGGTTATTTACTCAGCCTGGTCATTGTCCAGGTCTATCGCTACCGGCGCGTGTCCTCGCCTGCGCAGCGCCAGCAGACCAAGTGGGTCGTGTATGGCCTTGCCATGACTATCCTCCTGGTTGCCGGCCTGTTTGGGATACCTGACCTCATTCTTCCCGGGCTGGAGCAGAATGGCTGGCTCTTTTCATCGGTCGGTAGCACCCTTGCCAACGCACTCTCGACCCTTCTTCCCATTTCCTTTGGGGTCGCTATTCTGCGTTACCGTCTGTATGGCATCGACATCCTCATCAATCGCACGTTAGTCTATTTCACGTTAACAGCCACCTTGGCCTTGATCTACGTAGGCCTCATCATTGCGCTGCAATACCTCTTGCGCGGCATTATCAACTCGAATAACGACGTCGCCGTCGTTGTCTCCACCCTGGCCATTGCCGCTCTCTTTCAACCCCTCCGTCACCGCATTCAGGCCATGATTGACCGACGTTTCTATCGCCGCAAGTATGATGCGGCACGCACGCTGGCTGCTTTCAGTGCGACCCTGCGCAATGAGGTGGACTTGAGCGAATTAAGTGAACACCTGGTCGCGGTGGTGCAGGAGACGATGCAGCCGTCACATGTCTCACTTTGGTTGCGCAAGGACACAGAACGGAGGAAAGCAAACACCGATGTGTAGGTATCCACTCCTGTCCTTTCCCCTGCAATGGGAAGAAGGAGTAGACCTCACCATATGAAACATGCCATATTCACGGCCCACATTTCTCAACGCTCAATTGGCGGGGTTTGACCGGTGAAAATCCACTGGTGTCCTTTTCTGCCCACTATCATGAGCACGAGGAATCGAGTAGAATAGAAGAGCAACAGCGAGACGGCTTCTTTGCGTTTCAGCTTCTGGCCGACGCGAGTGCGCAGGAGGACAAGGGACACCAAGATGAACCTGGATCAGTCACACATACAAACAGCCACGAATCGGCCCGCGCCAAGCCGGACCGGGACCCACCTGCGAGGAGGCTGGCTGGTCCTGGCGCGGGCCGCGTGGGTCGTGATGACCCTGTTGATTCTCGGGCTGAACATTGCCGCGCTCCCGCACTACGATGCCCTCCTGCAGGCAGTGTGTACTGTACCGGCGAAGTGCTTTAATGACCAGCTCACCGCCGCTGACATGCAGGGACTGCATGCGTCTGGAAGTTCGATCGGTGTCTATGCCACCCTTACCGTTGCAGTGCAGGGCCTCTCGGTTTTGCTCTGTGTCATGCTTGGTGCACTCCTCTTCTGGCGTCGGTCGGATGAGCCGATGGCCCTCTTCTGTGCCTTTATGCTCGTGATGTTTAGTGGGGCAGGCATTACGAACATACTCCAGGAAGGTCTGGCACCGCTCTCGCTCAGCTGGTATGCGCTGGTCTATCTCCTGGATTTTCTCGGCCAGGTGTCCTTTCTCCTCTTCTTCTACCTCTTCCCAAGCGGTCGATTCGTGCCCCGCTGGACGCGCTGGACAGCTCTGCTCTTCGCAGGGTTGGAGGCGTGGACCATCATCACTTTTTCACCTGGCGCCTTCACCTCGGGGCCAGAGGCCCTGGCGTTTTTTGGTCTGCTTCTGACGCCGGTCGTGGCGCAGGTCTATCGCTACCGGCATGTCTCCACGCCAGAGCAGCGCCAACAGACGAAGTGGGTGGTGTTTGCCCTTGCTCTCACCATCGTGGGCTTCATCAGTTTGCTCAGCGTGATCCATTTTTTCTTTCCTACGGGTCTTCTTTCAGCCATTGTCGACAACATCATTGGTACTCTTGCTTTAACTCTGCTGATCCCGTGCGCGATTGTCATCGCCATCTTGCGCTCGCACCTGTGGGACATTGACCTCATCATCAGCCGCACGCTGGTCTACGGCATGCTCACTGCCTGCGTGGTGGCCCTTTACGTGCTGGTCGTCGTCGGGCTTGGCGCGCTGCTGCAAAGCAGTGGCAATCTGCTCATCTCGCTCCTGGCGACTGGTCTGGTCGCGGTGCTCTTCCAACCGCTGCGCGAACAGCTCCAGCGGGCCGTCAATCGCCTGATGTACGGGGAGCGCGATACGCCCTACCGGGTTATCTCGCGCTTAGGACAACGCCTGGAAGCGACCCTGGCACCCGATGAGATGTTGCCGACCATTGTGGAGACGGTTGCTCAGGCGTTGAAACTCCCCTATGTCGCCATTACCCTGAAGCAGGAGGGTGAGTTGGTGACTGCGGCATCTTATGGGGTGCCGAAGGAGAGCCTCACCTATCTCCCACTCGTCTATCACACGGAGCAGATCGGTGAACTGCTACTTGCCCCGCACGCTTCCGGTGAGACCTTCACGCCCGCTGATCGTGTCTTGCTTGATGATTTGGCAAGGCAAACTGGAGTCGCTGCTCACGCGGTGCGCCTCAGCGCCGACCTGCAGCGCCTGGCAACGGATGTGCAGCGCTCGCGCGAGCATCTGGTTACGGCCCGAGAAGAGGAGCGCCGCCGCCTGCGCCGCGATCTGCACGATGGACTGGGGCCAACGCTCGCCACCATCATCGTGAAAGCCGAAGCGGCGCATGATGCCATTACGGCGGAACCCGCGCAGGCCATGACTCTGCTGGAGGAGCTCATTGGTCAGGCGCAGACGGCGATCACCGATATTCGCCGTCTGGTCTATAATCTTCGCCCGCCTGCTCTTGACGATCTGGGTCTCATTGTAGCCATACGTGCCCAGGCCATGCACTATGAACATCCCGGCCTGCATGTCAGCGTTGAAGCGCCCGAGCCCCTGCCGGAGCTTCCCGCAGCGGTCGAGGTGGCAGCCTACCGCATCATGCAGGAGGCCCTCACGAACGTCGTCCGCCATGCCAACGCTCGCTCGTGCCTCATTCGCCTGACGTTCGATGGTGCGCTGCACCTGGAGATCACGGATGACGGCTGCGGCCTCCCAGCTGATCGACAGGCCGGAGTGGGGTTGCGCTCCATGCAGGAGCGAGCAGTGGAAGTAGGCGGTTCCTATGTGATAGAAGCCTTACCGAGCAAGGGCACGCGGGTCCAGGCCAGTTTGCCCTGCTCATCGTATGAGACGCATCCAGTGCAAGAAACAGCCTGACTGTCTGGCTATGGAGTATCTCTTGGAGAGGAGGAGACCATATGGATCGTATTCGCGTGCTCATCGCCGATGATCATGCGCCTTTCCGCGATGGGCTGCGGGCGTTGCTCCGCTCGGAACCCGATATCGAGACGGTCGGTGAGGCCGCCACGGGACGAAAGGCCATCGCCCAGGCTGCAACCCTGCAACCCGATGTGATCCTGATGGATTTGCACATGCCAGAGGGGAACGGCATCGAAGCGACACACATCATCCTTGCGACCAGTCCGCACATCAGCATCCTCGTGCTCACCATGTTCGAGGATGACGATTCGGTCTTCGCAGCCCTGCAGGCTGGCGCGCGGGGCTACTTGCTCAAGGGAGCGCTCAAGGCGGAGATCCTGCGTGCCATTCGCGGTGTGTGCCAAGGGGAAGCCATCTTTGGCCCCACCATTGCCAAGCGGCTCATGTCCTACTTCGCCATGCTCAAGCCCGCCGTGTCCGCACCACCCATCCAGCCCTTCCCTGAACTGACCGAGCGAGAACAAGAAATCCTGGCTTTGATCGCGCAACACCTGACCAATCCAGAGATCGCGGCGCGTCTCGTGCTCAGTCCAAAGACGGTGCGCAATCACGTCTCGAACATCTTCAGCAAATTGCAGGTAGCCACGCGAGCCCAGGCGATCCTGCGCGCCCGGGAAGCAGGCTTGGATCAACGTTGATGGCATATGCTGCCCGGCCAGGCGTAGTCGTCGGAAGGC